>BNJT01000155.1_pt1 | contig 21128 bp, 41 predicted proteins | sample 8540491 | NCBI WGS metagenome assembly BNJT01 (sample SAMD00202455, study PRJDB9452) | human saliva metagenome | host: Homo sapiens | reverse complement strand
CTGTGATCTTGTAGAGCGGCGGCTGGGCGATGTATGTGGTCTTAGCCGCGCTCCGATCAGCTCAGGCATCTGGCGGTAGAAGAACGACAGGCAGCAGCGTGCAGATGTGCTGCCGTCCACGTCCGCGTCGGTCGCGGTGATGACGCGGTGGCCTGTATCGATCTGGTCGTCGGACCCAGACCGGGCCGATGCCGTGCCCAGCACGGTGATCAGCAGTAGCCACCGCCTGCTCGGAAGCCAACGCGCGGCTTGTCGAGCGGGCTTTCTCGTTAAACACCTTGCCGCGCACCTTCGGGATAACCCTGGGTACGGTCGCGCCGCGCTTCAGCCCGAACCGCCGGCCGAGTCACCACCTCCGATGAGAGGCTCGCTTCTTCGCGGGATCACCACGTTCCTGGCGATCACCAGCTTGCCGGTGCAAGCCGATGCCGTCCAGCACGCCCTGCGGCGCGTCATGTCGCGCGCCTTGCGAGGAGCCGCCTCGCGGGCCCGCGCCGCCTCGACGATCTTGCTGCAAGATGATCTTGGCGTCGTTGGGCTTTTCCAGCGGGTGGGTTTCCAGCCCGCGTGCGATCACCTCCTCGACGGGCGCCCGCACCTCGCTCGAGACCTGGCAACATCCTTGGTCTGCGGCTGACGAGAACTTGGAAACTCGAGGCACCTTCACCGACAGCACGCAGGTCGAGGCCCTCGCCGCATGTCGTCGCCCGAGGTGTCGACCTTAGCCTTGCGGGCGATCTCGTTCTCTTCGATGTACTTGACCTTGTTGATGACCCGCGTCGCGCCATGGCCGCGCGCAGGCCGGTGAGTGCGTGCCGCCAAATCGCTGCGGCTCTGTGGTGGTGAAGCTTACAGCGCTGCTGCTCGTTGATACCGTCGTTCCACTGCAGCGCGGCCTCCACCGTCACCCCGTCCTTCTCGCGGATGTGGAAGATAGTTTAGTGCAGCACGTTCTTGGCGCCGGTTGATGTACTCGACGGAAGCCCGAGACGCCGCACGCAGACAGAAATCCTCTTCCTGTTGCATGCGCAGGTCCTGCGAAGGCGGATGCACTGCGCACGCGCGCCATTGTTACGAGGAGCGACGCTCCGCGCAGGCCTTGGAAGCGTCTCGTAGTGGTGCACTCGACAACTTGGAGGAGATCGTGTCGTCGGCCAGGAAGTGCACCTCGGTGCCCGCGCCGGGTGGTGTCGCCCAGCACCTTGATGGAGCGGCGATGGCCGCACGTCCTTTTCCTCGATGACGCTGCGATCGCGCCCGGGAACGCGCCGCGCTCGAACTCGATGAAATGCGTCTTGCCGTTGCTGACGGTTGATGGTGAGCTAGAGCCAGCGCGACAGCGCGTTGACGCTGACTACCACCCGCACCGGGGCGACCGCCCGCGACACCTTGTGGCTGTTCTGGTCCAGACTTGCCGCCGGCGTGGTCAGCACGATCATCCTGAAAGCGCGCTGCGCATCTTGGGATCGGTGCTTGTCGTCACTTCACGTCGGTGGGAATGCCCGGCCGTTGTCACGCACGCCGAGATCGACTCGTCGGCGTGGATCGTCCACCCAGGATCTCGTCGCGTGTGGCCGTAAGCGCCTCGTCCACCGAGGTTGTCACGACCATCGCGAACGCAGGTGATGCGGGCGGTGCCGTCGGATGTATCGCCGATGTGCCATCGCCAGGCGCTTTCGCACCGCTTCCAGCCCCTCGGATCCGGATCGAGGAGGAGTCGTGCGGCCCGTCGCCTGAGACTTTGCGGACGCTGTTCCGGGTTCTAAGCATCGCATCGGTATCCATCGTGTCAGCGCCATGAATCATCCATGAGCGCTAGGCGAGACCGCGGGCTGCGGCGGCCAATTCGACGGCACGACAGGCCGGCCCCTTCCGGCCTGAAACCGCCCGGCAAGGTCGAAACTGCGACAGGGACGGCGTTGCCCGGAAGGCACCCGCAGGCAGCCAGATCCGGCGGGCGGGCAGCGGCCTCCGGGCATCATGCGAGCATGAGGCGGGCGACGATCCGCGCTCAGATCCGCATCGGCATCAGCACGTGGCGCAGGCTCTCTCTCGTCGCGCCCGGCAGCGTCCAGCGGCGCTGCGCGCTGGTGGCACGTCGCGAGACCATCGTCGCGGTCCGTCTTCAGCGTGCCCAGCGCATCCAGCGGACTGCGAGACGTTGAGAAGCCGATATCGAGAGGTGCACCACCCTGTAGTCGATATCAATCTCTTCCGACGCTAACTTCTGCTCGGTGTTTGCTGACTCTGGATGCAGGCGGCGGCGCCGGGCCAGCCGCACCCGCAGAACTTCTCGTTGCGCGACGAGAATGGAGGCCCGCTGGAAGCGCCACCTGGGCCGGGAGTCTCCGCGTTCCCAGCTCGATGACCTTCTGGTGGCCCTGCCGGGATCGCCGCTGGTGAGTCCGGGGAACTTGCCTTCCGGCAACGCTGATGTGACTCGATGTCGCCAAAGCGCATGACCGCACCTGCGCGTACCGCCGATGATCTCCATCCGCACCGGCTCGTCACTTGTCCGCCCAGCAGCCGCAGCGGCTCCAGCACCGACTTGCGCGGCGGGATCCGCGTCACGCCCGACCGGCAGCATGGACGCCTCCGGCATCCCTCACAGAAGGCCGGCCGGGTGCCCTTCCGTGGCCACCGGCGCGCATTCCGTCAGGCTCCAGCACCAGCAGCAGGCCGATTCGATAGAAGCGGATGTCCTGCTGGAGCCATGGCAGCCGTGGACCATCTGCGAAGGTGAGCGAAGCTTCTTCTGGGACAGCGTCCATCTGCGAAGATCGGCCGTGACTACCGTCTCCTGCCGAACCCCAGTCCTGGGCCAGCTGGGTCGGTGGCTCTACCGCTACCGGAAAGTCTTCGGACGGCAGTGTCTGCAACGACAAAGCGTGAACGGGTCGTCTTCGGGTTCAACGTTTGTTGCCGGTGAGGCTCGATATGGTGACGTCCGTGTCCAGCGGGGCCCGCAGGATGTCGATCAGCTTCTTGGCCGATACGGTCCGTGGCCGTGCTGCCAGGGTCCGGCACCGTGCTGGCCTGTGTCGGACAGCCTGGATCTCCATGTCGGCGGTACCGGTGAACGTCACGGCTTCACACCTTTGCTGACGAATCCGCGGCGTCATTGGCCAGGGATCGGGCTGGGTTGTTGCCGTTTCTCGATGGTACCTGCCACGGTCTGCAAAGAAGGGTTTCAGGATGGCGTCCACGCATGAATGATCTGCTGCGTGGCGTCTTTCCTGATGTCTTTCCGTTTCTGAAAGATCTGTCTATGTCTTTTAATGTTGTTGTTGTGTTTAGACGTCGATGCCCTGTGGACAAGCACCTTGGCAGAGGCGCTTGTGGGCTGGGGTCTTCACGATGAGGAAAACGATGATATGTGAGGACGTGCAGGATTGCCGAGGTCGTCGGGTTGTGGACGGACATTCCGGCCTCACTGCCGAAACTCCGGTCTGTCACATTTTGCCGGTCATGGGCTCACCTGACTTGCTTTAGAGCCGGTTGTACTGCACAACTCCGCGTCCGTTGCCTGCTGGCAGGCATGTTGCCTGAATTCTGAGCGTCGATGACTCCGAAATCCCGGACATCCGGTGGCCAGCATTGTGGATAACTCTGCACTGCCGCTGCGACGCGCTTTGTCGACAGTCGCGATATCTTCCGGTTATCCACAATCGGCGACGGTTCCGATGTTAACCGTCGTCGGCGGGTTCCGGGACCCTTCATGCCAGCGGGTCTGCGGTTGTCATCCCCTCGACGCCGAGAAAGCGCTGCGAGGCAGACAGGGGAGAGGATGGATGCCCATGAGAATCAGGCGAGAGATGGGCGCTTGTGAAGCCGTGTCCACCAGCCGCGAGCCGATGATATTCTGAAGAAAGGAGCGCCTTTAAGTGCGCCCACTTGCAGGATGAGTTCAAGAAATTCTAGAATGCTCGCAGGGTCTGGTCCAACACGTGGATCTGCTTGAACAGTCCTCGTCGCCATGGGCCGCAATGGTGCCTGTGCGTGCAACGCCTACTACGGACGCGGTGGTGTGATCACTGCGCCCTTTGGTACAGGCATCGCCAATCTCACGTGCAGGCTCTTCTGGGTCTGGCTCGCCCAGCGGTACATGCGCGATCCTGGCGGGGCAGGGGCGATCTTGGCCGGCTGCGCTTCGAGCCGCCATGTCGGCCTGCTTGTTGATCATGGTAGTACTCGGCCACCGTCTTCTGGATGAAAGTCGTGGAGATCGGCCACGATTGAAGATGAGGTCTTTCAGCGCTTCCTTCCACCAGTTCCAGCGTCGGGGCGAGGGCCATCAGAATGATGCGCAATAAGATGATGGCGCGCTGCGGCACTGCTTCGCAGTTCCAGCACGTTGCGGCGGATTGTTCTTGGCGATAGAATGAGCCACATCATCAGTCGGGCGACCGGATGCGCGCCTGCTCGGCGCTTGCGCGCTGCGGAGTGGCCACCCGCATCTCCAGCTCCGGCGGCGCCGATGGCCCACGATCGGGCCCGAGTTCAGACGCGAGATCGCCGGTCGTCGATGCCCTTGAGCTCCTGCAGGTGGGTGTCGCGGGTGATGACGATCTGCCGCTGGTTGATCGTCGTCGTCTCAGGCTCGTGGAAGAACTCTCTTCCTGCGAGCGCTGCTTGTCCGAGCGGGAACGCTGGATGTCTCGTCGATCAGCGGCGCATCCAGCGATCTCGGTAATGGTGCGCGAAGCGGTCGATGGCGTTTGCGCCGGATGGCCTGGATCGAGGTCACTGCACGAACTGGTTCGACGAGGATGTGGCGGATGATCGCCCGCGACTCGCGCTGCTGGATGGCGTTGCCGCCGCCTGCCGCATCAGGTGGGTCACCCAGGCCCACGCCTTACCGTGGATTGAAGGAGAGCGGGTTGTAGGCCTGCCGCCAGCGGCGGGCCAGTCCGGCCACCTGCAGGGCATGCGTGCGCCGAGGCAGGTCGTTGGCGCTTGCGCGTTCACGAGTAGCAAAAGCGGCAGATGGCCCCAGGTTCAGCCGCGAGCGCTCGTTGGGCATCTGCCCGCCCAGTCCGCCGAAACTGCGAGCCGGCCGCGTTCGTGTTGCCGTCGTCTCCGGGCTCCGATGTCAGACCGTCATCCAGATAGTCGCTCGTGCCGTCATCCAGCACGTCCGGCGCTTCCGCGTGCCGTGCCTCGCAGCCCAGGTGGCCCGCGTGTTCACGCACTGCCATCGCTCCAGCCCTGGGATCCCGCCGCCGCCCAGCAGGCGCCATGACGGTCGCTCGTGGACGGCTGCGCGGTCTGCGGGACGCCTGCGGCTGCAAAGATAATGCGCCTGCGCCGTGCGCCGGCCGTGCCCGATGGCTGCCTGCGCGCAAACGCGTTGCCCATGCCTGCGGGAACGTGGCCTTGCCCGCCTCCGTGCGGAGCAGGGAGGCTGAACGCCGTGCGACATGGGCCAGGTGACTGGGGCCCGAGCGGCGAACGAAGGGCCCCACCGTGAAGTGTCCCGCGTGCGTGGCCGCCCCAGCCCCGCCACGGGCGCAGCGAAAGCCGCGCGGCGCGTGATCTCCACCCGCCTGGCCCGGGTCACGATCACGTCGCGCGGCTTGCTTCCTGGATGGTTCTGGTGCCTGATTGCGCACGATGTCCGCCGCCGATCTGGGTGGCAGCACCCAGCGCCGGATCAGACAGTCGTCGGCGCTGAATTCCAGGAGGCGCAAGCGGTTTTATCCGTCTTGTAGGCCTGTTCGGGCATGCGTGCCGCGGGCGCGGCTGCACGCACGGCAGTGTTCCTGCATGGCGGTCGAGAAGGCTCCGCGCCAGCCTGGGGAAAGGCCAGCGGCTGTTTTCTTGTAATTTGAGAAAATCGGATTCAGTTCATAGAGCTTGCGCTGAAATTCGCATGCCAAGATAGGCAAATCTTGTCCCACTTCAGTGCCGACAGAGTCTGAGTTCGACGTGATTGCGCCACCGCGCAGAAACTGCTCCCTACTGCCCCTGAGTGAGGCCGGCTCGAAGAAAGGGCGTTCGTTCTAACATCCACGGGTTGTCCGCAGCTATCCCTACAGCTTGTCCCCGGACGCGATCGTGCCTACGGCGCGGCGCGGTCGCACGGCGTGCCGCGCCTGGCGCTCCGGCAGCCGACCCGCGCGCGTGAAATCAAGGGCGCGGATCACCGAAATCATTGACAAAACCCTCGTGCGCTATCCAATAGCGGGTTTCTGGAAGGAAATCGCCTGCGGCCTTCGCAAGCCCGTGATCCGCCGCGGCCCTTTTGGTGAGCGCCATCGTGGAAGCGCACCTATCAACCCTCCGTCTGCCGTCGTAAAAAGAACACACTGGCTTCCTGGTTCGCCACAGAAAAGCCGGGCGTCGATGCCGTACGCGCCACGCCATGCCAGAGCCTGCAAGCGCCACGCCGTCCTGATTCCTCACGACTTTCATTGCTGATCGGTCGGCCCGACCCTTTCTGGCTCGGGAGTAGAGGGCCTGTCAGCGCTCCTGCAAAGCCGGCACACTCGCCCGCCCGGCTGTCCTGGAGAAGCCGTCGAGGAGCCAGGACTGCTTCCCACGCAGAGCGCGCAAAGGCCCTCAAAGCCGATCCGATCCACTGCATCCGTGCTCGGACGCTTCTTCCGGCTGACCGGTGTCCTGCCGCGTCCGTCGTAGCACCGCATCGATCGTACGTCTCCGGCAGCGCTCCATCGTCCCGGGCAGCCCAGCCTGGCGCGCTTCCATGCCCAACCACCTCGGCATCCGATGCCCTGGATTGCCTCCAGATCAGTGTTCCCAAGCGCCTGGTGCGCGCGGCCGTCCGGCCTGTAACACCAGCACCGTCAAGCGCGTCGCTCGCGAAACCTGGCGCTCGGCCTGTCGAGCTGCTGGACTGCGGGCACGCAGCTGGCGGCACAGAGCTGAAAGACGCGCACCGCATGGGGTCGCTGCGCCGCGAAGAGCCAACATGCCCAGCCCAGATGCGCAGCTCGGCCCGGCGACGACGCCGAGCTGCAGCAGATCGGGCGTTCCGGAACCTCCTGGCTGCACCGGTCGTCAGCGGCAGCTGCGTGCAGAACTCACGACCGATTGCTTGCCGATGCGGCCGAGCGTCTGAATCGCCGGCCTTCCGGGCTGCAGCACGCGGACCGTCTGCGCAGCAGCGGTACCGCGCAGGCTTCCTCGTCGGGCATCGCCTCGCGGGTGCCACTCGCCGTCCGGCAACGCCGATGTCGCTCCAGCCGTCCGTGGCCGACGCGTCCACTCTGTGCAGGCGCGCTCGGCGGCCGTGGTGAAGCGAGCAGCGCTTGGATTCGCGGTGTCTTTTCCGCGCTGTCGCTACTGGCCCAGCTGCTCCGGAATACGCCGTCAGAAGCCCTGCACGGCTGCACATGCGTGGCGAGGGCGGCTGGCTCACGCTCAGGCGTCTGTGCCGCGTCTCATCCCTGGGGCCGGACGCCATGGGTGGATCCCGTGCCCCTGCTGCGCGCGCCCGGTGATTCGAGGCCGCGCACGCCATCGAACTTCCTGACGATTCACGTGGGTCCTGATCGGGTTTCGATCAAGATCGGAGGTCAGCATCCGAGCGCAAGACTCGGGTGATACTTGGCGCCACCTCGTCCAGCAACAGCAGAACCTGTCCCCACGATGCAGCAGAGCCCACCAGAGACCGTTCTCTGAGGTGGTTTTCGTCACTCTCGCTATTGTTTCCTCTGCAGACAGCTGGCAGCAATGCAACAGCCAGCCCGCCATGTTCGGCGGCAATCCAGCAGCGGAGCCCGAGACGGCACGGCGGAACATCGCGCGTCCGCTCCGAAGACGGTGCGGATCTGCAGCATTCCAGGTGCTCGCCAGCCGGAGCGAACGGCGCCCGGCCAGCGTGCCCTGCCGACCAGGCGACGAGCCAAGGCGAGTCAGACCATCACGCGTTTAAAGGAACAATGACGTCATCGAGGCTGGGCATCACGGCGGCGGCACCGTTGGTGGCCAGGTCTGTGAGACCGCTCTGCTGCTCCAAGCACATCCACGACTACCCGCCATGTAACGACGGCGGCAACCTTCCTGGTGCATCCAGTCCGACCACCCAAAGGGCGGCTTCTTCGTGGGCCAGACCAGCCTGGTGGGCGTCGAAGGACGCGCTAACCACACCACGCCGCGGTACCGTGGTGCGCACCATCGAGACCGACGGACGGGTCACGGGTGTCGTGCGCTGGCCGCCGAGGCGTAGCGCGCGCATCGAGCGCACCTACCGGCTCAGCCCGGCTCCTACGAGGATCAAGGTCGACAACCGCGTCACCAACATCGGCGGTGAGCAGCCGCTGTCGCCGTCGCTGTACCTGCGGCGACCCAGTGACTGCCACGGGCCCGGCCAGTCCGGCTGCTACAAGACCTACGTCGGTCCGGCCATCTTCACCGACGCCGACAGGTTGCAGTCTCCTTTGCGACGCGACATCGAGACAGGCACAGGCCAAACACTCCGGCCGCGCCAACGTTGGCTGGGTCGGCAGCATCCAGCACTCACTTTCGTCTCGGCCTGGGTGCCCAAGCAGGGCCGGCCGCGCAGTACTCACCGCACGCCGCGTCGGTCCCAGCACGTATTCGGCGGGTGCCTACCAGCGAGCTGGAGCCAGATCTCAGCCGGCAGAGCGTCGATGCTTCGAAACCCTGTTCATCGGTCCCAGGACCAGGACATTACTGGCCAAAGGTCGCCCCGGGGCTGGACCTGGTCGTCGACTATGTCAGGCTCACCGCCATCGCCAAGCCGCTCTTCTGGCTGCGACTGACCTTCCTGCCGGCATCACGTCGGCAACTGGGGCTGGGCCATCGTGGCGCTCACCATCCTGGTCAAGCTGGCCTTCTTCCGCTGCAGGCCGCCAGCTACGTACCGTTCAGCCAGATGCACGCAAACGGGTCCAGCCAGCGCCTCCCATCCGCGAACGCTATGGCGATGACCGCGTGAAGCTCAATCAGGCCATGATGGAGCTGTACAAGACCGAGAAGATCAACCCGCTGGGCGCTGCCTGCCATCCTGGTGCGGATCCCCGTCTTCATCGCGCTGTGCTGGGTGCTGCTGGCCTCGGTCAGTCCGCAACGCCCCGTGGATCAGCTGGATCCATGACCTGTCCAGCCCGATCCCGTCTACATCCTGCCCATCTGATGGCCGGCACGATATTCCTGCAGAGCGCACCTCAATCCCAAGCCGGCGGATCCCGTTCAGGCCAAGATGATGACCTTCATGCCCCTCATCTTCTCGGTCATGTTCTTCTTCTTCCCGTCGGGCCTGGTGCTGTACTGGGTGGTGAGCAACATCTTCTCCATCGCCAGCAGTGGGTCATCCACCGCCAGATCGAAGAGCAAAGCCCATCTGCCGGGCCGCCTGATCAACAGCTCCGTGTTTCACCTGGCCTGGACCCCGTTCAGGCCATCGGATAGACGCCGTGCAGGGACAAACGCCCCATCTGCGCCATTGCCACCGCCCCTGGCCGGGAGGCGCCATCGGTGTCGTGCGCGTCTCGGCATGAGCCGGACATCATCACCGCCCTGGCCGCCGACATCACTCGGCCCGAGCGCCGTCGCGTGGTCCCGCAAGAGCCGCCTGTGGCCCCCTTCCTGGCGGCCGATGCTGCAGCCATCGACTACGGCCTGGCACTCTGGTTCCCTGCCCCCATTCCTACACCGGCGAACACATCCTGGAGACTGCAGGGCACGGCGGCCCCGATCGTCCAGCGGATCCTGCTGCGCCGCGTGCTGCAGGTGGGCGCCGCCTTCGGCATCCGCCTGGCCGAGACCAGCGGAGTTCACCGAACGTGCCTTTCTGAACGACAAGCTCGACACTCGTGCAGGCCGAGCGTCGTCGCCGACCTCATCGAAGCCAGCACCGAGGCAGGCCGCACGATCCGCCGCCCGATCGCTTCAGGGCGTCTTCTCGCGGCAGATTGACGACCTGGCCGAACAGCTGCTCACCCTGCGCATGCTGGTCGAGGCCACCCTCGACTTCCCCGAAGGAGATCGATTTCCTGCAGAAAGCCGACGCTGCCGGGCGCCTCGCGCGCATCGACGACACCCTGCGGCGTCTCTTCGACACCGCCCAGAGCGGCGCCCGCCTGCGCCAGGGGCCTGAACGTCGTGCTCACCGGCGCACCCAACGTCAACGAAGTCCAGCCTGCTCAACGCCCTGGCCGGTCGCCGAAGTCGCCATCGTCACCCCATCGCCGGCACCACCCGTGACCGCGTCATCGAGCAGATCAGCATCGAAGGCGTGCCCATCAACGCCTCATCGATCACCGCCGGCCTGCGCGACACCGACGACCCCGTCGAGGAAGATCGGCATCCAGCGCACCTGGGCCCGAGATCGAGAAAGGCCGATGTCGTCTGTTCACCTGCGCGCGCGGCCGACGAGCTGGCGCGGGAAGACGAGGATCAGACACCTGGCGCGACAGGGCGGGGCCATGGGAAGAAAGCCGTTCCGGCGATCATTCCGGACGCGGGACGGGTTCTTCACCTGAACAACGATCCGGACGGGCGCAGACTGGGGCGATCCGCTCGACATCAGTCGCCTGGGAGCTGCCATTGAGGCTCGCGTACCCGCCAGCGCCGACGCCTGACCGTCATCAACAAGATCGACCTGGTGGAAGGGGGAGGACTGCTCGCGTCCGGGGATGTCGGATGAGGCGTCTCACCGCAATCGTCATCCTCCGAGATACTGCACCTATCCGCCCGCACAGGGCGGGGCATCGAAGCCTTCCGCCGCAAGCTTCCGGACATCGCCGGCTTCCAGCCCGGGCGGGAAGGTGTCTTCGATCGCCCGCGAGCGCCATCTGCAGGCGCTGGTCCGACGCTGACCACCTTCAGAACGCCCGCCAGCAGTGTGTCCCTGGGCGACCAGGCGCTGGACCTTTCGCCGAAAGAGCTGCGCCTGGCCCATCGGGCCCTGGGCCGCATCACCGCCGTCACCGCCGACGACCTGCTCGGGTGATCTTCAGCCGGTTCTGCATCGGGAAGTGATGCTTGGTTGGGATGCCGCCCAGTGACGGGCGGCATGGAGAATCAAATACGCGGTTCACGACCTTCCGCGAAGCCCAGTCGTCATGCCCTGAACACGACCCATCTGCGTCGGACTGTCGATACCCTGGAACGAGGCCATCATTCATCTGCGGGCCCTTCCTGTCGAGGTGCACTGATGCCGCTTCCGTTTCAGGGGGCACAAAGCCTGGATCCAGCGTGATGGCTGATGTGTGCTGTATGACCTCTATCGCAATGCCGCCATCAAGAGTTTCCGAGCTGTCCTGGAAACTGCCGGCAAGTTGCTGCGCAAGGGCGCTTGAAGCCCTATGCGGTCCAGCCGCGTGAAGTCGATCGTCTGGTGTTCAACTGACGTGTTGCGCCGAAGCTGGAAAACATGGAAGCTTCTGAAATTGACGGGGTTTCCGGTGGCTGAAATATCGTGCCAATCCGCAACACCGGCCCGACTACGGTGAAGACTTCGCCAACGAGACCATGAAGCTCCGCCTGCCTATCTGCAGGACGCCGGGCATTGGCCGACAGACTGGACGAGGCTGCCAATGCCGCGCGCAGAGACAACCACCTGGAACCTGCGTCCCGCCTGGCGGGAACGTGCAAACCTGCTTCGCACCCACGTCCCCAGGCGGATGTCTGGGCCTACGGAAGCCGGGTCAGCGGCAGCGCCCCTGAGCCAGCGACCTGGACATCGTGCTGCGCAGCCGCAGGACCTGTCCAGACCCATCAGGGGCGGTATCCACGCTCGAGACGAGGCGTTGTCCGACAACATGCTGCCCATCATGGTCGATGTGCGAGCTGGGCCCATCTGCCTAGTATTTCCACGAGGAGATCCTGCAGGCCTATGTCGTGCTGAGGCGGGGCGATCCCGCACCGTCGACGATCCGCAGTCTTTGGACACGCTGGCTGCGCGCGCCGGCCCCCATCCGCACCGGAGAATCGGCGGGATCACCGTATCCGATGTGGTGAAGTGGGCGGCACGCATCGCCGGATGGTTCATCGCGCCGGATCGCTTCGCCATGTCCTCTTCACTGCACGGTTCATCGCTAGTCTGCCTTCTGACCCGGCGCTGTCCCGGGCGCGAAGCGCTTCGGCAACCTGCTGAAGAAGATCGACCGGCAGCGTGCCGAGGCATGCAGGCATGGAGACGAAAGGAGGCGGTCTTTGCGCGGGGCTGGGCCCGGCATGTTGCGCCCTTCCGGGCCCGACGAGGCGGCTGGCGTGGTGGAGGTCATCGACCGGCTGGACGCGCTGGCTGCGCGACAGGCGCTGTCCGAGCTGGACTTGGCCACGCTTGAATCCGAGCTGTGCGACATGGTGGAGACGGTGCTGGCCGAAGGCGTGCTGGATGAGGACGAGTGCCAGCGGCTGGAAGCCCTGTTCGACCACTACAGCGGGGTGTCGCTGCAGGACATCCAGTGCGAGGAAGAGGCCGATTTCAAGGCGCAGGTGCTGGATGAGGGTGGGGCTGGATCTGAGGGACGAGGACATCGACCTGAATGATCCGGGCGCATTGCTGGAACAGGTGCTGCGCAAGCTGGAGGAACAGGACTGGGAGGCGGGTGACCAGGATGTCACCCATCCGGCCCAGCCGCATGGTTGGCCGGATGAGGGTGGTCTGGCCATCGCTTTGATGTCGAGTCTTCCGGTGATGGCTCGTCGCAGCCGGCATCGGCCGGCGCGAGTCGAGACGTCAAACCCATGCCCACGCAGAGGGCCCCATGGCTTCGCATCCGCGACAGCTCATGCTCCGGATCGCAGGGGCCCCCACAGATCCGGCTGACAAGGCCGCACAGAGAAACGCACGTCGCCGTGCGGCGCTGCCGGAAAGCGACGTCAGGGCCGAGGAGATGGCACAGCAGCAGGCCAGCCACGCGGTGCGAGACCGTCTTCCGGCATCTGGCCAGCGTGCTGCATCCGGACCGGAAACGGATCCGGCCGAGCGGGCGCGCAAGACGGCGCTGATGCGCGGGTCACGCTGGCCTACCACGCTCATCGGCTGGTGGACCTGCTGGAGCTTCAGCAGGAAGTGGCCCAGGCGGACATGGGCGATTTGGCAAGCCTGAGTGAAGAACAGCTGCACAGCTACATCCGTGTGCTGAAGCGGCAGAGTGAAGAGCTGGCGCGCATGAGCTGCAGCAGCGCGAGGATGTGGCTACGGGCGCGCTATCCGCTCAATCGCTTCCAGAAGGCCATCCGTCCCCGCGATCTTGCCCGGATCCTGCGGGGAGGTGCGCTGCCGGGGTGAAGCAGCAGCTGCAGCAGCTGGATGCGCTGAAGGCCCGGCTGGCAACCGAGCAGGGGCGTGCGGGCCTGGCTGAAATCGCTGCGGCGGCAGGCAGCGGCACAGATGCGGATGCAGGGAGCACATGGCTTCGCTGGTGGGCGGCCTCATCCGGCATCCATCGGAGAACAGCTTCAGATGAAGCCGGATGGCGAGGGATGACAGGGCGAGGCCTGGCGGCTCTGAGAGATGCTCTACTGAAAACAGGTATAACGCAGGGGACATGTCGGCGATGGACTGTCCATATCGAATTCGCTATAGTCGGCGCGATTCTTCGGAGCACAGACCATGAACGACGGTCATCAAGAAGTCCCTCATCTCCGAAACAATCCCTACAAAGGTTGCCATTGCCTCGATGGTGGGAACCGCCATCGAGTTCTACGACTACTCCCATCTACGCTGCTGCCGCAGTGCTGGTCTTCAATGCAGTTCTTCGACAAGAGCGATGAACACGTGGCGGTGCTGCTGTCGCGCTGTCCACGCTGGCGCTAGCCTTCCTGGCGCGTCCCATCGGTTCGGCGCTGTTCGGGCACTTTGGTGACCGCATCGGCCCTGCAAGAAGACGCTGGTGGCCTCGCTGCTGCTGATGGGGCTTTCCACCGTTGCCATCGGCCTGCTGCCCAACTATCAGAGCATTGGCCTCTGGGCGCCGCTGCTGCTGGCATCTTCCGCATCGGACGGGGTCTGGGGCTGGGCGGTGAATGGGGAGGTGCCGCGCTGGTAGCCACCGAAAATGCCCGGATGGAAGCGTGCCTGGTTCGGCACCTTCCCGCAGTGGGTGCCCCTGCAGGACTGCTGCTGGCCAACGGCGCCTTCTTTGCCGTCAGCTCTTCATTCGGCCCCGAAGCATTGGTGGAATGGGCCTGGCGCATTCCTTTCGTTGCTTCCATCGTGATGGTGGCAGTGGGCCTCTACATGCGGCTGACCCTGCATGAAAGCCATGTCTTCCGTGAGGCCGAGCAGCGCAACCAGAAGGTGAGCGCCCCCGGTCAAGGAAGTGGTACTGCACTACTGGAAGCCCATCGTGCAGGGTACCTTCATCATGACGGCCACCTGATGTGCTGTTCTACGTGACGGCCTTCGTGCAGGTCTTCTCCAAGAGCCCGGCGGTGATGTCGGCGGCCGGCCACCCCATGGGCCTGGGTATTCCAGCCAACACCTTCACGGGCTTCCTGATGATCGGTGCCGTGGTCTTCGGCATCTTCACCAGCCTCTCGGGCATCGTGGCCGATCGCATCGGACGGCGCCGCTGGCTCATCTGGGTCACGGTGGCCATCATTGCCTTCGGCCTGCTCATGCCGCAGTTCCTGCTGAACGGCACGCCCACCTCGGTGCTGGCCTTCGTGCTGGTGGGCATGGTGCTGATGGGCTGCACCTTCGGTCCCATGGCGGCGCTGTTGCCCGAACTATTCCCCGCAGGTGCGCTATTCGGGTTCTTCGCTGGCCTACAACCTGGCGGCCATCGTCGGCGCCTCGCTGGCCACCATCGTGGCCATCGAGCTGAATACCCACTACGGGCTGATTGGGGTCGGTGCCTACCTGGCGTTCAACGGCGTGCTGTCGCTGCTGGCGCTCATCAGCATCCACGAGACCAAGGACGAGAGCCTGCTGGAAGACCCGGTGGCCTGATCGGGTGATCCATGCCGATCTCTTCCCTGAACGGCAGACCGCACATGCCTGGCTGCTGGCGCACGAGGGCTACTGGGTGCTGGGGCACCGTGGCGCTGTTCGTGGTGGGCCTCGTGCTGCTGGGAAACGGCAGGGACCTTGTTCCTGCCGATAGTAGGATAACTTGCGTAGAATGGCTGTTGACGCCTTTTTCTTTCAGGTTAACTGCCAGAAAAATGACCTTTATGCTTTCCTCGGTCGAGGAGATCCTGCAGACGCTGGGTGGACGCATCCGTACCCAGCGCCTGGTCAGGATCTCGCAACAGGTGATGGCCGATCGGGCTGGCCTGTCCCTGGGCGCAGTCCGCCAGCTGGAAGGCAGTGGCCAGAGCGGTCTGGATACCTTGGTGCGGGTTCTGTTCGTCCTGGGCATCGTCGATGAGCTGGAAGACCTGTTCGTGCTGCGGCAGCAGTCCATTGCGCAGATGGAGCAGGCCAACGGTCCGGCCCGTCGACAGCGCGCCCCAAAGGCAGGGGTCATGAAGAAGCTGGTGGTGCGTACAGTGGCTGGGGAGAGGATTGGCCGCTTGGCCAGTTGGCCGACGACGGTCGTCAGCTGCTGTTCAGTATTCACCTGAGGCTCTGGCACGGGGCTGGAGCTTTCCCGTTGCATCTGAAGCTTCGGGCTGCTGCCTGTGGGGGTTTCCTTCGTATCAGCTAGGATTGCCGGGACTGATTGCGGACAGCCTGCCCGATGGCTGGGGGCTGCTGCTGATGGATCGCGTGTTTCGACAGCACGGGTTGCGTCACCCGGCCCGCTGGATCGTCTGGCGTTCGTGGGGATCGCGCCATGGGCGCATTGCGGTTCGTGCCTCCCGAGGAAGAGCGTGCGGACCTTCCTGACTGGAACCTGCTGCGCTTGGCGGGAGGCGACAGCGGCCCCTGCAGGGGCAGTCGGAAGAGGTGCTGCGAGCGTTGGCGCTGACAGGTGGCTCCCCAAGGCGCAAGGCCCAAGGCACTTGTCCGTCACGATCCGGCTTCTGGAACGGTCAGTACCGCCCACGATGCGCCGGGTGACCCCTGGCTGGTGAAGTTTCCGGGACAGGGTGAGCACAGGGAAGTCTGTGCCATCGAGCGCTGTATGCCGAACTGGCGGGATTGCGGCATCGAGGTTCCCGAGCCGGTGGTTCGATCTGTCATCCCGGTTGGCGGCTTTTTGGTGTATGCCGTTTCGACCGAGCGCGGCATGCGTGTCCCTGTGCATAGTCTTGCCAGCCTGCGCAAGTGGACTTCCGATTGCCAGGCAGTACGGACTATACAGCTTTGCTGCGTGCCACCGGATGCTGACGCGAGATGAACGTGAAGTGCGAAGGCCTATGCAAGGGCGGTGTTCAACGTCCTGTTCCACAACCGGGACGACCATCCCGAAACTTTGCATGGGCTTGGACAGGACCGGCAGTGGAAACTGGCTCCTGCGTTCGACCTGACTTTCAGCGAAGGGGCCGGGTGGGCAGCATCATCTGGATGTCTGCGGGATGGGAGACCGGATCGGGCGTACACACTTGCTGAACTTGCCCGGCAGGGAGGTGTTCCGCGATGCGGATGCAGAAGCCGTGATCGACAGGGATGCTGGCGCAGGGCAGAGGGCATTGCCGGGCGGGCAGAGAACTTTCCCATTCGGCGCGCGACCGTGCGGAGCCTGTCAGCCGCAGTGACGAGCCTGTTGCCAGCAGGTCTGGAGCGCACTGATCCATGTCGATTCCTTCCCTGAACTGGCAGGCTGCACACGCCTGGCTGCTGGCACATGAGGGGGCTGCAGGGTGCTGGGCACCGTGGCGCTGTTCGTGGTGGGCCTTGTGCTGCTGGGGCGTAAGCCCAGACGAAGCCCTGGCGGGTGCGGTCGCGGCCGCTGCTGACCGAGAACAGGCTGGAATTCTGTCATCGGCTGGAAGATGCACTGCCGGAGTTCGGGTGATGGTGCAGGTGTCGATGGGTGCCATTCTGGAGCCGGACATGGACGAGGAAGACGACGCCGAGCCGGGGCGCTTCCTGTCCATCCGTGGTCGCTTTGCCCAGAAGGTGGTGGATTTCGCGATCGTCGATGACGAGTATCGGATCGTGGCGCTGGGTGGAGCTGGATGACAGCACGCACGATGCTGACCGGGATGCCGAACGCGACCGCATGACCGGCATGGCCGGCTACCTGACCATCCGCTACGACAGCCGCGACAAGCCCGGGCCGAAGAGATCGCGAGGACTTCTGGCGCGAGGGCTTCTGGACTGATCCTGGGCGGGAGGTTGGTGTCGCAGCGTGCTGGCCATGTTGAAAGACGGTGCGTGCGGGCAGAATAAGGTCATGGACAGGAATCAGGACGGAATCCAGGAGCTGGATGGGGCGCTGCGGGAGCGATTCCTGCGCCTGATGGAGAGCGAGTCGGTGGCGGACTGCATCACGGTCAAGGCACAGGTGGAGCATGGGGTCCGTTCGGCAGACATCCTGCAGCCCACGCTGGCTGTCCTGCTGGAGGGGAGAAGGACGTCCGCTGCCCGATGGGGAATGGGTGCTGCGGCGGGTCTTCTGAACGTGATGTGCAGGCGCCCGGCTGGATGTGGTGAACCGGCCGGATCGGCCACGGGCCGCTATCTGACGCTGCTGGTGCCGCTGTGCGAGAGTGCTGGCTGCAGCACGCCTGCTGTGGGGAACGCCGGTTTGCCGGTTCTGCGGCAGCCCCATGCTTCGCTGTGTGGCAGTGAAGGATTTCTCCGAGGATGGCGCCTGGTCGGAGGCGCTGCTGCGGGACGACCATGCAGGCGCACAGGTGGCGCTGGTATCGCTGGTCATCGGGCTGGCGCGGCAGGGCATGACGCGTCTGCTCTTTCCGCCTGCAGAAACCCTGGCGCAGCGGATACGTCGGCACGTCATGGCTGCTCCGGACAGGGACTGGCAATCGCGCGACATGGAAGCGCTGCTGGGGATGTCGGGTGCCACGCTGCGGCGTCATCTGGCGGCTGAGGACACCTCGCTGCGCGAGCTGCTGGTTGATGTGCGCATGGGCATAGCATTGAACCTGCTGTACGGCGCAACTGCCGCTGAAGACGGTGGCGGCTCGCGTCGGCTATCGATCCCCGGATGGCTTCGTGCGCGCATTCCGGGCACGCTATGGTCTGGAGCCCTCGCAGCTGGGTCGCGACGACGCCTGAGCGTTTCGGGCGGAATCCTGAGCGAATCGGTTCCGACAATGGATATATCTTCATCCGCCTTGAAAACAGGAGATGTGATGATGAAATCCCGATATCGGAATATTGCCATGGCGGTTGCGGCTGCGTGGTTCGGCGTGGCCGATGACCTCGGTGCAGGCCCGCGAGACGGCGCAGCTGCCTGATCGTGCGGCCGGTGTCCGTCCGCGCAGACAGCAGCGAATCTGGCCGGACAGCATGAAGGCACCGCTGCACAGGATGTGGCGGGTGCTTCGGCGGCGCACCAGATCGATGGCGCCTTCATGCGGGTGCCGGGGGTCTATCGGCGGCGAATCGGCAATCTGCGCGTGACGACGTTGCTGGACGGATTCCTGCCGCGCCTTTCGGCACCGCCAGGGGCATCGACGCCAAGTCCCTGGAAGCCGCGCTGCGGCAGGGCTCATGTCCCCGGATGAGACGGCATCGAGACGGCCGTCAATGTGTTCCTGGTGGAGCGGGGTGACCGGCATGCTGGTGGATACCGGGGCGGGAACCTGTTTTGGGCGAGACCACCGGAAAGCTGAAGGATGCGCTGAAGGTGCGGGTATCGATCCCGCCACGGTGACGGATGTGCTGCTGACCCACGCGCATCCGGATCACGTCTGTGGTCTGTTGCGGCCGGATGGTACCGAGGCCTATCCGAAGACCACGGTATGGATTCCGGACGCCGAGGCGGCCCTACTGGCTGAACGCCAGGAACGCGGAAACGCTTCCTGAAGAGTTCAAGAAGGCCTTCTTCGAGGCCTCCGCAGCACTGGCTCCATACGTGAAGGATGGGCGCATGCAGCGGGTGAAGGGCAGACCATGCCGGTGGCAAGCCGATGGAAGTCCTGCCGGGCGTCCGGATGGTGGCAGCAAACGGCCATACGCCGGGAGCCACGTCGGCTGGCTGGTGGATGATCGTCTGCTGCTGTGGGGCGATATCGTTCACGCTTCCATGCGGTGCGGTTTGCCAGGCCGCAGGTCTACCTCGTCTTCGACAGCAATGCGCCGGCTGCCCATTGCATCGCGCAAGCGCCTCTTTGCCGAGGCCGCGCGCCCTGTGACTGAGTGGGTGGGCGGTGCACACCTGCCGTTCCCGGGTCTGGGCCATGTGGTGCCCTACGGCAAGAAAAAAGCTACCACTGGGTGCGTGGTGAGTTCAGCCCGCTGCCTGAACGCGTGCATCCCGGTGAGTCTGCTCTGGTCAGGCGGGTGTCCGCACCTGCCTGACGGGCAGGGATGCCGTTCGGCAGAAGAACCGGGCCTTTCACGTCAGGAAGGCCCGGTCGTCGCCTTCAGGGCCCCAGTTCCCCTCTGTCGGAAGACATGACAATTTTCCTTCCTGTCGTGATGCCCTCAAAGCGATAATCCGTTCGTTCGACTCTTCGTTTCAGGAGCATTGTGATGGGCAAGGCGGTATCGGTGACAGGGGTGGTGGTGGTGCTGGCGCTGGCCTATGTGGGCAGCAGCTGGTGGCTGGGCCAGCAGGCCGGAAAGCACTACCAGACGGTTCTTTCGACAAGATCGTGAAGCGGATGGGCTTTGACGAGGGTGAAGCCGGGTCGGTTACACCGCGAGGATCTGCGGGTCAGGCCACCGACATCCTCACGCTGGTGCTGCCCCGCCGCCGCGGGGCATGGTGACGACGATCAGGACGATTCGGGCGAGGACATCACGCTGCGCCTGCATCTGGTGCAGACCGTCAGCACGGTCCTTCGTGGGCGGTCGGCTGGCTGCAGCCAGGATCGAGAACGCGGTGGACAAGGTGGAAGGTATTCCTGAAGGTCACAAGCAGGCGAGTGGCCAAGGCCCAGTGCACCGACAGCCAGCACGCTGGTGGGCTTCGATGGCTCGATGGACGGTCGGGCCGTGCTGCCTGCTGGCGAGATGGTGCCGCACGGCGAGCCGGACAACCGGATGACCTGGAAGCAGCTGACCTATGATGCTAGCATGGTGAGCGGCGACCGTCTGCGAGTGCTGGCCCAGCTGCAGTGGCCTGGAGCTGACGTGGTCGGTCACGCCGGGCGCCTTCGGTCCCCGACAAGCCGGGCATGAACCTGGTGATGTCGAGGCCTGTCGGCAATATCCAGCAGACGGGCACGAACCCCGACACACTGGCTGATGGTGCCCGCCATTACATGATGCGCCTGAACGATTTCCAGCTGAAGGCGGTCTCCGAACGACGGCAAGCAGTCCTCCACGCTGTTCTCGGTGAACGGCTGGGAAAGCCAGAGGCAGGATCCGTCCTCCGGCGAAGCTGCTGGCCAGCGAGGAAAATGGTGCCGAGCAAGGCCGTGGTGATGGATGTGCCGCTGGAGGCTGGGTTACACGGCGTCGGTCTCGAACATCGATGAGGCGGTGCTGGTGCCGTTGCGGGACATCGTGCAGGAGATGGGCAGGCGACGGACCCCGCTGATGCCATGCCCGACGAAGCCATGAGCTGCGTCCGGTGGTGACCACGCTGGCCGCCAGTTCGCCGCGCTGGGCATGCGGCTGGATGGCACGCTGCAGGAACAAGACGGCCTATGTGGATTCCAGGGTGGTGCTGGAATCCGCTGCCAGGGCAGCCACTCCGTTCCGCTGGGTCCGCAGCTGCTGCGGGAACGCTGAAGGCCGATGTGAACGTGTATCTGCCCAAGGCCATCACGGCCGGGTGAACCGCCGTCTGGAGCGAGTCCTTTGGCAAGGACGCGAACGGCTGCAACCTGGATTGCCAGCTGCGTCATCGGGGCGTTGCCCGTGAACAGGCTGATGCCTGAGGAAACCAAGGTGCAGTTGCCGGTGGCCAATTGATGCTGAACGGCCAGCGGATCTTCTGAACGCCTTCGGGCGTTGCTTTTCCAGCCGATCGGGCGAGCCGGTACGATACCGGCTGTTGCTTTTGCACCATATGCCGCACGTGCGTGGGCACAGTTGCGGGGATGGTGACAATGAAAGCAGGAGATGACGGTGGTGGCAGAGCGGCGTGATGGCGCTGGGTGTGCGCGCTTCGTGGGCGGCAGCTGGCTGCTGGGACACGTGAGCAATACGTAACTAC
>BNJT01001367.1_pt1 | contig 21297 bp, 33 predicted proteins | sample 8540491 | NCBI WGS metagenome assembly BNJT01 (sample SAMD00202455, study PRJDB9452) | human saliva metagenome | host: Homo sapiens | reverse complement strand
TACAAAGCAAAAGGGCTGCTTTTAGGCGGCAATTTGGGGTATTTAGCGTGTTTTTGATAAGCGTTTTGTCCACTATTTCAAACAAATAGTTGATTATCAGCTGCTTGCGCGTTTTTACCAACTATCAAAATGCTTGGCTTATTTGCGAAAGCTTTTTCTTGTTGCAAAAATAAACGAACGCTTTGTAAGAAACTTTCACAGAGAATTAACCCGAAAAACATAATCTGATGAGCCGTTATGTTTCGCTGGAAGAAATCGAAAGCGTCTTTGATTTCTGCTTCGGAAAGCGTCTGATTAATCCGCAATTCTCCGATGTCTTTCAGCAAAGTCACATTAATTTCATCACCCCTGTTCTTCTTGTCATGGTGCATCAGCTCAATCAGTTCGGCATAATCGTCACATCCAATGAGCAAATGGCCGTAATGCTCACGAATGAATTGCACCGTCTGCCGCATGCGGTTGGCGGGAAATCCACATTTAACGACACTGAGATACAGCTCCGGAATCAGTCCCCAAGCCACGGCATAGCCCATGCAATACGGGTTTGCGGCGAAGTGCTCAACTCTCAAAGGCATGGCCAAAGGTATGCCCCAAGTTAAGCGCTTTGCGAAGGCCTTTCTCGTGTGGGTCTTCTAAAACGATATGTTCTTTGACCGAAACAGAGTCGGCCACCATCTGTCGCAACGCGCGGATAGCCTCCGGCTGATGAGAAACGGCGGCGTTCAGATTGAAAACTGACATGCCGGGCCCACTCGACTCAGCGATGAATCAGGGCATGTTTCAGCATTTCGGCATAGCGGAACAGATATTTTCCGCGTCGAGCGTATGGAGAAAGTTCGTGTCAAGAATCACAAAGTCGCTGTCATTGAACACCCCTATCTCGTTTTTAAGGCCATTAAAATTGATTCCCTGTCTTGCCCCCTACCGAAGCGTCGACCATCGCGAGCAGGGTGGTTGGAATATTAATGAAATTGATTCCGCGCTAAAGGTAGAAGCCGCAAAACCACCTAAAATCTGCGTAACCATGCCACCACCCAAGTTAATCAGGCAGGAATGGCGCGTGGCTCCATGCTCGGCCAGTTGGCGCCATACTGAAGCCAAGGACTCAAAGACTTATTGCTATCGGAAGACGGTATCGTTATAATCCGGCTGCCAACCAGAGCCGGGCACCTTGATTAAAGGCAGACACAATCTCAACGTGGTATCATCCGTTAAAACAAACGTTTTGTCGTGTCTCACAAGCCGACAAGACCCTATGCCAACGCCGCATGAATATCGTTGAAATAATAATTCGTTGTTGCTTCATGATGTCATTTGATTTGTGCCGATGGCTAATCGGCGTTGGGAACGCTTTTCGTTTGCCGGAGAAAGTTGTGAAATCAATCCGAATAATTTCTACACGATGAAAACTGCCACGAGCGTATTTGTCGCCCATCTGCTTGTGTTCAGGCGACAATTTATCGATGAGCAGGCGCAAGGCGTTCATCTTTTTCTTCCTCACTCACGGGTTCATCCGAGCATTTCCGAACAGGATAACGCTCTCGTACTCGGTCGTAAAACGACTCGGCAAAAGACGCACATTGCCGATGATACACAAAGATACTTTGGGATTGGCAACCAATGCCTCCAGTTTGCGACCGGCCGGAGCGCAATGGATATACACGCTGCTGTCGCCGTCCCAGACGAAGTGACCGGTATCGCCATAGCCGCCATCGTCCGGACACCATCGACAAAACACCATATTTCCCATGCGCCAACAGCTCTAGTTCTGGCCTCATCCAGCAGCCGATCCTGCCGTCTGACGGTTTCGTTCGTATATTTCATATTCATCAGTCCCTCTTGAAAGGATAGCCAATAGCCAAATGCAGGCTCTGACTGTCCTTAAAACTACGCACATTATAGAAGCCGTTGCGATTCGGAACATGCAAACCCACGCCCCAGTCCACACGGATTACAAAAATCGAGGTTATAACGCAGGCCCAACACCTGTGCCCAGCGCCATTTCTTTTAGAAAACTCTTCAACCGGAAATGACCATTGGGACGCTATCGTCCTCGTGCATCGTCCACACTTGCCCGCGTCGAGAAACAACGCGCCATAAAGATTACCAAAAAGACGCGGTCTGTACTCCAGATTGCACAACAATTTGATGTCACCCGTCTGATCAAGATAAGACGTTGTGTTCTGATGGGGCTGGTAAGAGCCCGGCCCAATGCTCCTCACGGTAAAGGCACGAATGCTGTTAGCACCACCCACATAGAACTGTTCGCTCCATGGTGCCGCGCTGGAGTTGCCGTATGCCCAGATGGCTCCGGCACTGGCATGAGCTACCAACTGGTCGTAGGTGGATAGTTGCCATGTTTTGCGAAACTCTGTTTCTATCTTAAAGAACTGCGCGTAAGGGTTTTTGAACATCTGTTTGTTCTTTGTTTTTCCAGCCTTGACCTGCCACGGCAACCCAACGAGAGGATATTGGCCGCCCTGCTCACGGTGGTCTGCCACCAAATGGGGCTGCGGTAACTGACCAGACTGGAATAAATATAACTGTAACGCATTTTTGCACGAAATGATCGCCCATAGTTACTTGTAGATAAGGGCTCATTTGCATGATGGAATCGAACTTAGCCGTGCGGCCTCGACATGTAATCGTATTGCAAAACCAAGGGCGTAAACTGGTGCATGGAGGTGTTGGAGGTCTGGAAGAGTATGAGACAACTCGCCCGATACCACATGACGCTTGAAATAACTGGCTCTGTTAATCACGCTGGAAGAAGCCTTGGAAGTGTGGTCGGCGTAGTCAGAAAGTGATGATGTCGCAAAACGGCAGAATCAAACGGGGCAATTCCAGCGAAACATCTGCATCATATTCATACGAATTGATTTTATCGCCCGAGCCACCGAGATTGTTTCCTGTCTGCCATTCATACGATCCTCTGAGATTGATGTCAAGTTTTTCACCGCCACGAAAAAGCGTTGCGCTTAGTCAGACCTATCACAAGACCGGGGCCCATACGGCCACTTGTACGACCTGTATAGTTGGTTTCGACATAGAAATCATAAGGCCTCATCAAAGATACAATTCAGTCGAAGATCGAGGCGTATCGCAGGTTTCGCTGCCGTCACGCGGCGCAAATTGAAAATCAACAGAACTGAAAATGCCTGTACCCACAATCTTATTGAAGACTCAAGATAGCGGTCGTAGCTATAAAGACTGTCCGAACGCAACTTCAAATCGCGCAGAATGACGCGCGGACGAATGGGTGATTTTGCATGACCATTGAAGTGTACCGTGAGCCGACGGCGACGAATGGTATCATTCAAAGTTTCCATAAACTGCTTTGCGCAACTCCAAGTCGATATTACCGATATACCATTTGTGTCGAGCCTTTGCCCGGCAGATTATCGAGCAGTCGCATTTTTAGATTAACCTTGCCGCCACGAGAAAGCGTGTCGGCCAAATAAGAAGTATAACCCGGCTGATAATAAAAATAACCATAATTGCGGAACAACGTGCTGATTCGGGTACGCTCGGCGTCACAGTGCCGCCACTTCAAAAAGGATCGCCGGCCTTGACCTTCGCTTCGGGCCTTTGCGGCATGAACTCAGGCTGTCAGCCCCATGAGAAAAGCCCTCGTAGGTAAGCGTATCTATTGTAAACAGAGGTCCTACGTCCACAGTATAACCCAATTTGGCTTTCTTAGGATTCTTTACCTGATCGATATGGAAATTGACATCGCCCAGAAAATAGCTATGATTGCGAAGCACCGACCGTGCGACGCCGGCCCTGCAACGCGGGATTGACCCAACTAATCAGCACCGGCGGTTTGCCAAAGTTCTTTGTTAGCCATTTGGATAAATCGTCGTCTCCTTCATGAAAACGCGTTCCAGAGCCACAAACGATAAGGAAAAAGGCATGCGATGATACGAACTTCCTAAAAAGAACCATTGGGCTGACAGGCCAACGCAGCTTTCTAACTCCTCACGAATAGTGGTAAAATGACGCGTTTTTCATAGTTTGTGTAGTCGATCTTCGATATTCCGATATACAACTGGTCACCTTCGGAACACCGGAGGTAGACGAACAGGCTGCGAGATACACCACACATACCGAGCAACAGCCAGATATAGCACTTACGTATCATTTCTTTTTATTTTTGCGGTTGTTGGTTTTTGATTGAATCTAATGGTGCCGGCAGCATAATTGATTGTTGTCTTTAAAGCGAAGCAGGTCTTTCAGACTCTGCAACTTACGCCGCCATACAAAAACCGACACCATACAGCCCGGCGTCTCCTTCAAGCCAATCGTAATTAGAGCGATCGTAGAATAGCTTGAGATACTGGGTGGAGCTTTCATTCAGTCTATATTCGAAAGAGATGTTATCGAAGAACGACTTGTTTTTGATTGGCAACATCGGGACCGGTAGACAACTGGCCACCGACAATGATTCGAAGACGATTATTCCAAAAACGCTTTGAGAACTTGAAAGAGTAATCCGTATGCGTGTTTCCACCTGCGTCGGTAGAATTATCCATGCCAAAAAGTAAGATCTAAAGTGCGCAACGCATTGCCGGCAATACTATTGATTTGACTCTGCAAGAAAGCACTCAAGGCCGAGTTCATAGAGAACCCATTGGTATTGCCATCGACCAAATACATACCTGTAGTCAGCATGGTTACGGCTATCTTGCCCCGCTCTTCCTTGCTCATTGTATTCAGTTGGTTGCTGATACTCATGTCTTCGGGCGCGTTGATAACAAACTCAAGCCCCATATTCTTCAAATTCTTGGTGATTACAACACCAGTTTCGAAGTTGACCGTACGCCCCTGCGCTACCTTCGGTCGCAACCGTAGCCTTGTTCTCTTCACGGCTTTGATGTTCAAACGAGGATTCATCGGGTCACCCATAAACTCAATGTAGCTTCCGTCTTGTATCGTAAACGTTTTCAAAGGAATCACAGGCAATGAATATTTCATTTCGCCATTGCTCAACGTATAGCGTCCGGTAAGTTGCAATTCGTCAACCATGTTATACTTCATGCGAAGTTCGCCACCACCAATGAGGTCTACATAGTTCGACTTATCTGCATTCAAGGCACAAAGAACATGCGCGCTTTCATTGATATTCATGGTTAAAATCCATACTGAAACCAGTCAGGAGGCGGACGTTGAATGGTCTGTGCGGCCCCATCAGAGAAGTCTGTAAACTTCACAAGTTCATCTAATTGATTGTCGGTCGTAAGCGGACTATCTCGCAAAATATAGGTAATATCAGTAGAACTGAGCACATCCAGCTGCTACGCATCTGCAAATTGTCGAGCCGTCCATTCATTCTCGCAAAGAAATTGACAAACGCTTTGCCGAAAGCTTTCCGAACGCAGATTCTCCTTCGCATTGATAAGCTGGAAGTTTTGTGCACGCATGCGGACATCCATATTCATGTTGTCCAAGTCCGAAAAAGTCAAGATAGCCCGCCATGGTCAACGGACTTTCATTGTAGGCATACATCTCGAAGTTTTCAAACAACAAATGGCTGTTGGTTATCGTTACAGGGTCGTTATCAAAGCGCAATGTAACGCCATAGGGAACTACTGACCAAATAGGCCGAATCCAGATAGGGCTTCGCCATTGATAATCGGCTTAGAAAGCGGCCCTTTAACGACTTAACGTGCCTTCCGCATAGCCTCGGAAGCCCAACAACTGATTAGGCATAAAACCATTCATCATACTCAATGGCAACCGATCCATCGAAAGCTCCGCGTCAAGTTTGCCCGCGCCTTCGACCAATAAGTACCTTTTTAGTGTGGCAATACCCTTACCATTCTGCGCAAGAACTCCTTCCAGATAATGCGAACCATCAGATCTCGGCATATAAACAAACTCCGTTCCGAGGTTGCCCATGAAAAATTATTCTCGTAGAACAAATTATCAATCGTCATGTCAGAAGACACCGACAACTGATCTTTAGTTTGTATAAGGTGGCGTCTCCGTTCAATACACCTTTTATATTAGGCGTATAAGGCAAGACAGAAAGGATGTCTGAAAGATTGAATTTATTCAGACTGACGGTCACGTCTTGCAACGCTTCCAAATTATTATCATCCGTATATACATGCACACCCATACCATCGGCGGCCTCAAGTTCGAGTGTAGCAGACAGCCGGCGGTCATCTCCCAAGAACATATAGTTGCCTTGGTTCACCGCAAACGTCTTATAACCCAGTATCGTATTATCTCCCCATGATATGGAATCGCAATCCCTGGGTTCCATAACGGCCGAAAGGCCCCATCCAGAGCTCAGTTTATTCTTGGCATCATACATTTTTGCCTTCAGATCAGAGCCATGCTCATGAAGTGATCCATCGGCTTCGGCCCGGAAGGTGTACTGCGGATTACGCTTATTATTGATAACCCTATGCCCGATAAGTTAATGTTTCGCGATCGGACATGATATTAAAACGCACCGTATCGAGCTGGATATTATTCAGTATCAGCGAATCTATCTGAAGGTTGCCATTCAATCCCAAGACGGGCGAAGCGTGCATATTGATATTGGCTTTGGCAAACTGAGTAACCATAACGAGCCAACAAATAACAGAAGAAATTATCCTTTCCACTTTGCAACATGAGTGAAGCCCAAGGCAGTTTTTACGCAAAGCCAACTGATCAATCGTCCTATTCTTGACCAAAGACTCTATTTCGTTGGCGAACTTCTGGCTCTGTGCCAATAATTTTTGATAGCCTCCGCGTCCCGTTCAAACGCATTCTGAAATCGCCACAATTCACTACAGCCTGCGTCGTATCTGAACGCGTAAGGACATAGAGTGTAAAAATTATCGGGGTGATAGATTTGATTATTATCATTAATAACCAGTTCATTGATAGTTCCACGAACGCTATAATAGTCTTTCAAGTCTGTTTCCAACTCAAGCATTGTGCGTGCTGAGCAGAGAAAGGCTTCTCCGTCAGACGCAATCCATGGAAATCCAACTGCGCGAAAGTGCCCTCTACAGTTGCCTTTACACGCCGTTTATGCATCAAAGCCGTAAGATTTAGATTTCCTCCTATCAAAGGATTCTTGCTCTGAAGCGTCGCATGAGCCTGACCATTGCGCAGAGTTACGTCTCCTGTTACATCATCAGTGAATATCCACCATAGCCAAAACGCGCGATTCGAGACTTTTGGCATTGAAGCGGGTTTCCGGCACAGGAAGTCGGTGCCTACGCCACTTGCGTCAATAGAACCTGTCAAAAGGCCGTAATCCCATGTTGGGAAGAAAATGGTGCACAGGTAACTGTTGGGCCGTCAGTCGGGCTTTGTATGCCATACGACGCGCGTCAAGCGTCAGCGTTCCCGTTCACGCTTCCTCGTCCTTGGCGGGCTATGAAGCGGGTTGCATAGGTTTTCTTTATCGAACTTGACGTTCCCTTCAACCGAAATATTACGTGGAATCTTCACCTGACTTGCTTGCCCACCATTCATGAATGCAGACAGAAATGTTAAGTTATAGGTCTGCGCGCGCAAATCAAATCGCCTTATAAGAGCTTTGGTTGATTCAAATGCGCTTATGGTTCCGTCAAGCCGGACACGGAAAGCAGTGGGCAACTTGCAATACCCCCGCCAATCTGATACGCTCCATATTCCCCTGTAAGACGCCATCGACCCGCAAAGGATGGTTAGGCCATTGTGTCTTGCCTCTCAAGGTACGTCTGTCAAAAAGCGCATCATATCTTGTTTGCCTAAAGCTACCATGCAAAGAGACTTTGAATTGACCCGGATGAAGATCGTCAAAAGCGTTCAAATCAAGTCAACTGCTGCGTCGAGACGCGATGCCGGTGTACGTAAAGACAATGCGGGCAACTCGCAATTTAGTCGAATCCAGATGAGACAGGACCCGTCAAAGAACTGACAGCCAAATACCGCTTTTTCAGCCCCAGAACAAGAGCGGATTCGCGTGGTCAGCTTCGGACTTTCGTATTCAAAGGAATCAACGCCCTAACTTGATGTCCGACACTGACAAATGATTATAATCAAGACCTTTCGTTGTAGGTTTCAAAGGATTGTCATATTTGATCCTACCTTCTTCCCAATCAAAGGCCGCGACACGATAACTGCTCTTGTAAAGGTCAAAAGCCTTGCCGGGCAATGGTCTTTCCCATATACACCTGCACACGCAGAGAGTCGCCGAGCAGATGAACCATTACGTTGGAATGACTGACCTTCAACTGCTCCACGGCTATTTTCCAAAAATTATCCTGCTGTGTCGTGTCGTCTTTGACCGTATCGCTCAACGCCACATCTATGCTGGCATCGCTCAATCGAATACCATCCACTTTTACCAACTGTTTTCCAGGTCGATGTCACGGGCTTTCAGCCTCAGTAATCCGACATTTCCCTTGACGCGAGCGGCATGGATAAAGGTCGTTGTGTTAAAGACTAACTTTTGAAAATCAAGCTGATTGACAACTACACGCTTATGGAACAAGGGCACAAGTCGATAGAAACCACCGCCTTATGCACTCGGCCACCGTATCTTTCAGCTGGCAGAGAATCGTTTTGGCGAAGAACCGAACTCCCTCAACCCCAAGGTCGAAAGGAAACTCCAGATTCACATGCGCCGCGCTAATGTCCATTCCTGTTTTTGCAGCTGCATAATAAGCAACCTGCTTTTACTGCCCAATTCTGAAATGGTGGAAAGTAAAACAATAAACAGCAAAGGAGTAAAATAGGAGAAATAACCGCAAATCCTATCCACTTTACTATCTTATTATTCATTGAGAATCATGCTTACTCCTGCAAAGGAAGCAAATTAATTCGAGAAAAATGGAAGGATTGAATAAAGTTTTAGACGAGAACAGCTATTTTTGCAAGACTTCTGCCAGCGGATCTGACGGAAGTGGAGCGTCTATCGTTTCTTTTTGAAACGGGATGCACAAACTCCACATGATATGAAAGCAGACTAATGCTTCCATCAGGATTGCTTCGCTTGGCTCCATACTTCAGGTCGCCCTTAATCGGGCACCCCATGTGGGCTAATTGACACCGTATCTGGTGATGACGGCCCGTCAGCAGTTTGACTTCAAGCAACGTATAACGATTGGTACGGCCTATTTCCTTATACTCCAAGACCGACTTCTTTGAATGAGGAACCTCGCGATCGCAAGCATAACTCTTGTTCTGCTTCTCGTTGCGCTACCAGCCAATGGGTCAACGTGCCTTCCATATTTCGCCGGTTTGTTCTGTGTTAGTGCCCAATAGGTCTTATGAACCTCGCCCTTGCGAAACATTTCATTGAGACGTGTCAGGGCTTTCGATGTCTTGGCAAAGACGACAAGGCCCGCCACGGGACGGTCAAGGCGATGTACCACACCCAGAAAAACATTGCCGGGCTTATGGTACTTCTCCTTAATATAATTCTTGACAAGCTCAGAAAGCGGTGTATCGCCGGTCTTATCACCTTGCACGATCTCACCGCTTTCCTTATTGACGATAATAATATGGTTATCTTCGAATACGATTTGCATCTTACGTATTCATACCACCATCAACTTGGATCACCTGACCCGAAACATAACTGACAAATCGGAAGCCAGATAAACCGCTGTATTGTAATATCTTCTACCGTTCCACCACGACGCAATGGTATCTTGTTGGTCCACTCCTTACGGATATCATCCGGCAATGCCTGTGTCATAGCCGTGTCGATAAAGCCGGGGAGCAATCGCGTTCGCACGAACACCCTTCGGTCCCATCTCCCTGAGCGACGCTCTTGGCAGGGCTATCATTCCGGCCTTAGAAGCCGCATAGTTGGCCTGACCCGCATTTCCATGCACGCCAACGACTGAAGCCATATTGATAATAGAGCCACCACGCTGACGCATCATAAGAGGAACACAGGCGTGAATGAAATTGAAAGCACTCTTCAAGTTCACGGCAATCACCGCGTCCCACTGCTGTTCGGTCATACGAAGCATTAATCCGTCCTTGGTAATACCGGCATTATTCACCAGAATATCAATCGAGACCAAATTCTTCTTTTTACCATTTTAACCACTTCCGCTGTCTGCGCAAAATCAGCCGCATTGCTGGCATAACCTTTCGCCTTTACGCCTTTGGCTGCTATTTCGTCTTCTGTAGCCTTACCGTTTTTCATCAATAACGAGATCCGTAAAAGCCACATTGGCACCTTCTTCAGCAAATTTCAATGCAATGGCTTTTAGCTGATTCCACGTGCAGCTCCAGTAACAAGAGCAGTTTTACCTTCTAACAATTTCATTTTCTTATTTTATTAGTGAATAATCTTTTTTACTTAGCGTTCATCTTTTCCCAAAGCACCATATACAACTTTGGCAACAAGCGGCTTGCTGGTTTCTTCGGTCATACCATGTCCCAACCGACCATAGATAAAAAGGCACCTCAAGGCCTTTGATACAATAATGAGTAATCTCAGCCACCAGCTCCACATTATCTATATCAAACTCTCCGTCTGCTTTTTCCTTCAGCATATACCTTCCGGAAGAGTTCGATTTCGTCTTCATCAAAATTCTTTCTCACCTTTTTCCACCATCCAGATGTTACGGAAAAAACTCGGCACGTAGGTTGCCATTCCTCACCACCGTTTCCTTTAATCAGACTCAAATGGGTATAAATCAATTCGATAATCTTGTCTTGTGGAAGAATGTTTTTCGAAGCAACCTCGTCCAATTTGTCAGACAACCGCTCCAACTCAGATTCTATCACAGCGTAATAGACATCTTCTTTCCGATTAAAATAGGTGTATAATGTGCGTCTCCCCTTGCCGAAGCGACTGCAATATCATTCATAGTCGTATTCGCAACGCCTTTCTTCGCAAACAACTGACGTGCCACTTCAACTAACTTCTGTCTTGTTTTCGATATTGACATACAACTTTCCTCCGCAATAAGAATTGCACTAATAGAATTTTTATTTGTGCAAAAGTAGACGTTTTGTTTTTACATGACCAAATTATTATAGATAAAATACAGGATATGAAAGAACGCTTGTAACTTGGGGGCATTAAACGCGGCTACAGGGTCTACATTATAAAATATTTAGGACAATATTGGACATAAAAAGCACGCCAATTATTTTGGTAATATAATAAAAAGCGTACCTTTTGCACTCGCAAACAAGAAGCAGTGCTTTACTGACTTGTTTGAATGGTTAATATCGCGGAGTGGAGCAGTTGGTAGCTCGCCAGGCTCATAACCTGGAGGTCGCATGTTCGAGTCCTGCTCTCCGCACTTATATCGGCGTAACAAGTTGAAGTCAACAAGTTACGCCGATTTTTATTGTAAACGCATCACTCTTGCTTAATAAATCACACGCCAAAGCGCAGGGACAGTCAAGCCATGGAGCAACGTCCCACTCTTCAAACTCAACTGTGGGAACATTCGATTCCTGACCTTTTTGTAAAGAAAGTAGTAAGAAAACGACCTCTAAAAATGCTCCAATTAGATAAAAATAAGTGTGAAAAGCAGTTTTCTACCCCTACGCCATGTCATTTTTAGCTCATTGGGATGTAAAAGGGCTGCTTTCACACGCTAAAAGCTATGCTTTTACCTTCTCATTGCTATGCTTTTTAGCTCCTCATAGTTATGCTTTTAGCGGCTCATAGTTATGCTTTTAGGCGATTATTTGCGGTATTTCAGACTGTTTTTGATAGGCAAAAACACTATAATTTTAAATAAATCTCTGATAATCAACGCTTTAATCATTTAAGAACAAACGCTCAAAATACTGCGGTTTTTAGTCACGAACTTTTTCTCGGAGCAAATTTTTGAAGGTGTTTTGTATGATTTTTCATAGGGAATTTGCTTCAAATGATAAGGCTATATCCATGGTTTCCGGTGACCCATGATTCTGAATACAAAAAGAGCTTGCCTTATTTGGCAAGCTCTCTTAGATATTTTTCAGATGAAACGCCCAAATTTTATACCCCAAAGGCGATAGATGGAGTCCGTCGAGGTAAGTTCCGGACGCATTTCATTGGTTCCGTGACGATTGAAATAGCGGAAAAAGATTGATGTACGTGATATGGTTGGCCTCTACAATAGCGACGAGATCATGCGGGTAAGTTTAGCCACTTCATCGGTTTTTCCTTCCAGTGTCTTCCACCTTCCAAAGCTCTCGTTGATGGGCAAAAGGCTCTGTACATAAAGCTTCGTTTGAGGTGACTCGGCCCGAATCTTATCGATTACTTTCCGACAAAGCTCAAAAACCTGAGCGGCTGATAGGTCATGGCTGAGAGTCATTAACGCCAACCATCAGAAAGATAGCTTTGGGGTTGCCGGGTAAAATCTGGACAAGACGGTGATAAATGCCCATGGCATCGTCGCCGGCAATGCCACGATTACGGATACGACGGGCAGCAAGAAGCTTATTCCAGTCGCCCGCAAACTCGAGTAAGACTATTGCCCAACATGACAATATCCGTACTATCAACGGGGCGCATGGTCTCGAACTCGGCCACACGGTCATTATAATGTTCAAAAGATTGGTAGCTAACCTTCGGCGTCTGTGCCTGATTGGGGAGCGCGCTCATCAACGATAACAACAAAAATAAAACGAAAGGCTTCATTGCTAAAACTGCTCTAATAGTTTGATTCGCTTTTCCGTGTCGGGATGAGTGCTGAATAAAGAGTTCATGAAAGCCATCAGTCCTTGCTCCATCTCGTCGGGTTGAATAATAAACAACTGGGCTACATCGGCACGACTCACGTGATCCAAGCCCGGATTGCCTGAAATCTTACGCAACGCAGAGGCCAGTGCCAAGGGGTTGCCACAGAGTTCCGCGCCACCCGCGTCGGCCATATACTCACGCTTGCGCGAGATGGCAAAACGCGTGAGCAAGGTAAACAGATAGGCTATGGCACAACAGATAAGCCCAATCAGCATAACAGCTATTACGCCAAGACCATTTCCCTTATTTGTCACTATCTGAATTTCGGCGACTGCCACCGCCATACCACATCATCTGATACATGATTCTGACAACCAAAGACATGACCGTAGACACTATGCCGACAAAGATAATACTTGTAATAAGCAGGCGGGTGTCTTGATTACGAATATGTGTCAACTCGTGACCAATGACCCGGCCAGCTCGTCATCATCAAGAATATCCAACAAACCGGTTGTAACGGTGACGGCATACGTTCTCTTATTGATTCCGCTTGCGAAAGCATTGAGCTGAGGATCCTTCACGACATTCACTTTCGGCATATCCATGCCACAGCTCATGCATAGGTTTTTCTACGATGTTATATACACGTGGATTGTCTCGCCGCGCCAATGGTACGGCCTGTGGCGTGATTAATCATTGCCACTGGAAAAATAAGCAATGATAAACCACAATCCTACACTCCAAAATTACCCAGGGTATGGTCGTAATAAAATAATAATTGACTGTTGCGACATCCAGTTGATGGACCACTTCGCCATCCGCGTCGAGATAACCGCCGCCAAAAGTAGTTCAATAAAGCTAAAAACACCCAAACCATTCCCAAGATAATGAGTGGAAATAGTAATAACAACATGATGGTCTTCATGTTGTTATTACGGATTTGAGGTGTACATCCCTACATATTTCATATCGTTAGAACTTAACCTCAGGAGCCTTATCTAACGTTGCACGATCTTCTTGCGGAATCTCAAACATCAGCTCCTTATGGAAACCAAAAGCATTGGCGATAAAGATTAGAGGAAACGACATGTCGGCAGTATTCAACTCGCGCGTAGTAGAATTAAAGAAACGACGTGTTGCGGCCAACTTATTCTCGATGTCAGCGATTTCAGTTTGCAACTGAAGAAAGTTCTGATTAGCTTTTCAACTCCGGATAAGCCTCCTAAAGAAACTTTCAATCCGGCAAGCGCACTTGTCAAAGCATTATCAGCCATAACTTTGTCGTTGATGGACCAGCGCCCATTGCAGCTGCACGCGCAGCCGTTACTTTCTCTAATACTTCACGCCCGCGGGTGGCATATCCATAACCGTAGCAACCAACTGTGGAACTAAATCATAACGTTGTTTCAACTGAACATCGATATTGGCAAAAGCATTCTCTCGATTGTTGCGAAGACTTACCAAAACGATTGTAGAAGACCAACAAGCCAAAGGGCTATCAAAACTAAAACAACAAGTACAATAATTAATGTCATACAATTACAGAATTAATATTAATTAGATATACAAAGATAGCTCAAAAGTTGGCACAAAAGCTGTTTTTAAGATTAATTATAAAAGAATCGCTGCAAACTCTAACTCGAGTTTGCAGCCGAAAACACGTTATATTCAAAGGCTTTTTATTTCATTGCCCGTAAAACTTTCTCCAAGTAACGCTGGGTCTTTTTACTACTTGAATGTACTCCCCATTCCAAGAACGAATCGCTTTCTCGATGTTATTCAGAGGGTTATACTTTGATTGAATCAGAAGAAACATTTCCTTAGACTTCGCAACACTAAAACGATCTCTCAAATAATACTTCTTCTTAATCTTACGCGACTTCAATATATCATTACATTCTCGCAACTAATATTGGAGTTATCTGCATAGCACCTACCGAATTTCCACTAACGGCTTTCGGATTACCATTACTTTCTACTTGAATAATTGCGCCATCACTGGCTCCCAATCTACACTTTTACTTAATTTTGAACTTGAACTATGAGCAGCAACAGCTGGCATAAGCTCAAAAACTAAAAATGAAACAATTAAAAATACGACTTTTTAAATATTCTCTTCATCAGTAATTGATTTTGTGGAACCTGATTATCAAAAACAACATCCGTATAATCGCGATTGCAGAATATGAGAAAAAGTTATCTGCATATTCAGCTCCGTTAGTATCAACGAGATATAATTACTAACACAAGCATTATATCTCTAATTATCCGCTGCAAAGGTACAAAATAAATACCATATAGGCAAAATATGAACGAGTGGCAATTACACCATTTTTGAAAAGAAAAACATCAAGACAAGACATTGAATATCAACACATTCAATATAAATATGTGATCAGAAGCCCAATACAACCTAAAATAAATAATCATGCAGAAGCTTATGCATCAAAAATACAACCAAAAATTGTTATCAACGAAAAATGACTCTAGAATCACTAGCTTTTTCCAAGAAGATTAATTGTCAGAAATTTACTAAAAGAGCAACAACTAAATTTCATAAAATCTCTCTTCTTCTAAAACAAATAGAATCACCAAATATCCATGTTTTCATCCCACCCCCAACACTGCGAACAAATATAAACAGAACAAAAAGAGAGCCTCCGTTACTTCTGCAACCAAGGCTCTCTAAATAAAAGAAGGCGGCGACCTACTCTCCCACATTTGCATTGCAGTACCATCAGCGCGGGCAGGCTTAACGTCTCTGTTCCGAATGGGAAGAGGTGGGACCCGCCGCAATAACCACCTAAAAAGGTTGAATATCGCACACAGCAAAAAAACTAAAAATAAAACGTCACCCAATACTAAAAAGAACAACTAAAAACATGAACAAACCGAAAGTCTCAGGCAATTAGTAGCGCTCGGCTTTGACGTCACCGTCTTTACACCTACGCCCTATCAACGTCCTCGTCTAGGACGACCCTCAAGGGAGTTCTAATCTTGCGGCCGGCTTCGCGCTTAGATGCTTTCAGCGCTTATCCAATCCAGACTCAGATACCCGGCGGTGCCCTGGCGGAACAACCGGTAAACCGGAGGTCTGTCCAACACGGTCCTCTCGTACTAGTGTCAGAACCACGCAAAAACCCTACGCCCACGATAGATAGAGACTGGAACTGTCTCACGACGTTCTGAACCCAGCTCGCGTGCCACTTTAATGGGCGAACAGCCCAACCCTTGGGACCTTCTCCAGCCCCAGGATGTGACGAGCCGACATCGAGGTGCCAAACCACCCCGTCGATATGAGCTCTTGGGGGGGATCAGCCTGTTATCCCCGGAGTACCTTTTTATCCTTTGAGCGACGGAGTTTCCATACACTTGCACCGGATCACTATGCCCCAGTTTCCTGCCTGCTCGGCATGTCTGCCTCCCAGTCAAGCGCCCTTATGCCATTGCACTCTATAAGGCCGGTTACCAATCGGCCCGAGGGCACCTTTGGAAGCCTCCGTTGCTTTTGGAGGCGACCACCCCAGTCAAACTACCCACCAGCAGTGTCCGCGCAAACGGCGCGTTAGACCTCAGACAGCCAAAGGCCGTATTTCAGGATGGCTCACGGATGCTGGCGCACCCACTTCAAAAGCCTCCGGCCTATCCTACACTCGGATGACCAAGGTCAATGCTAAGCTGGTAAAGGTTCACGGGGTCTTTTCGTCCCATCGCGGGTAATCGGCATCTTCACCGATACTACAATTTCACTGAGATCATGATTGAGACAGCGTCCAGATCATTACACCATTCGTGCAGGTCGGAACTTACCCGACAAGGAATTTCGCTACCTTAGGACCGTTATAGTTACGGCCGCCGTTTACTGGCTCAATTCAATGCTTCCCAAAAATGGTGACATCTCCTCTTAACCTCCGGCACTGGGCAAATGTCAGGCTGTATACATCATCTTCGAGTTAGCACAGCCCTGTGTTTTTGTTAAACAGCGTTGCCTGACCGATTCTCTGCGCTTCCCGGAGGGAAGGACCCTTATCCCGAAGTTACGTAACAATTTGCCTAGTTCCTTAACCATGAATCTCTCAACGCCTAGTATACCCCACCCGACTACGTGTGTCCGTTACGGTACGGTACCCAAAAGGATATGCTTTACGGATTTTCTTGAAGTATGATTACCGGCACTATTGAACTCTTCCGAGGAAGGTCCACCATCAGGTTCGGCTCTCGTCCCGGATTTGCCTGGGAAAATCAACACCCACACCCTTCAACGACCATTCCGTCAGTCCGCGGCCGTGTCACTGCCCGTCTCCATCGCCCTAAGGGTAGTCACGAATATTAACCGTGTCTGCCATCGCCTACGCCATTCGGCTGGAGACTTAGGACCTGACTTACCCCGGGATGATCGACATTGCCTCGGGGAAAACCTTAGTCCTACGGCGAGGGGGACCCCACCCCTTTTATCGTTACTTATACCTACATTTGCAGCGTTTCACGCGCTCCAGTGATCAGTTATCTTCACCATTCTGCGCACGTGGAATGCCCCCACCGATACTTTTATATACAGTCGCTATCCCGCGTCTTCGGTTTCCGTCTTATACCCGATTATTATCCATGCCCGACCTCGACTAGTGAGCTGTTACGCACTCTTTGAATGAATGGCTGCTTCCAAGCCAACATCCTAGCTTTTCGTCATAGGGACCAGACTTCGTGCTAGACTAACTTAGACAGAAATTAGGACCTCAGATTTGCGTCTGGATCTTTCTCCTCCTCGGGGACGGGACTCAGCACCCGCCCCTTACTGCACATATGCTACCCATGAGCATTCGGAGTCTCGTCACGACCTGATAGGCGGTGAAGCTCCTCGCATCCCATCGGTCGCCTCTACCTCAGGGGAATTCAGCACGCGGCACCTCAAATGCCTTCGCAGTACGAGTCATCTCCAAGTTTGATTGGCCTTTCACCCTACACTCAACTCATCGGGAAGCTTTTCAACGCTTATCCGTGCGGTCCTCCATCCCGTGTTACCGGAACTTCAACCTGGTCAAGTGTAGATCACTTGGTTTCGCGTCTACCTCCCTCCGACTACACGCCCTATTAAGGCTCGCTTTCACCACGGCTCGGGGAATAAAGCCCTCACCTGGCCGGAGATGGTAACTCGTAGGTTCATGTATTAGGGCACGCTGTCACCGCGTAAAGCAGCTCCGACCGCTTGCAGGCGGACGGTTTCAGGTACTATTTCACTTCTCTCACAGAAGTGCTTTTCGCTCTTTCCCTCACGGTAATCTCCGTTCACCATCGGTCTCACAGGAGTATTTCGGCCCACCGGATGGGCCCGGCAGTGATTCATGCGCAGAATTACTCGTGTTCCGCGTTACTCAGGACACCGCTATGGCTCATTGTGCTTCACATACGGATTATCACTCTATGATTCTACTTTCCAGAAAATTCTGGTTCATCATCGTTGAGTACAATAACGCGGTCCCACAACCCCGACGGCGCGTTGCCACGTCATCGGTTTGGGCTCATTCCCTGGTCGCTCGCCACTACTGGGGGAATCATTATTTTTCTTTCCTCCGGGTACTAAGATGTTTCAGTTCCCGGTTAGTCCTTTACGCTAAAGCCTAGGTGACCGTTCTCAAACGGCTGGGCTGTCCCATTCGGAAAACCATGCATCAAAGGTTATTTTGCACTCTACCTGCGGCTTATCGCAGCTTATCACGTCCTTCATCGCCTCTCGTGAGCCCAGGCATCCGCCATCCGCCCCTAATTACTTTCTTGATTACTCATACTTTTAGTCTTGTCGTAAAATTAAAAAGCATTCGCTCTAAAATTATAAGTCTTGAACTTAGTTTACTTTTACAGTCTTGCTTTGAAGCCAATATGTCAAAGATCGAAAGAAGAGAAAAGGTAAAAAGCAAAAGGTAAAAAGAAACTTAGCCTTGACCTTTTCCTTCAGATGTGGAGAATATCGAATCGAACTGATGACCTCTTGCATGCCATGCAGCGTGCCTAGCCAGCTGAGCTAATCCCCTTGAGAATAATGAATGGGAATGTAGAATTTGAAATAATCTGCGTGAAGCGTGAAAGGAAGACTGCCCGGCTTTACCACTTCATTTCCAATTAATCATTTCACAGAGGATCTCGGGACTCACTGATGCCCGGCTTCCTCTTTTATCGAAAACAGATTCGTGAGTACAAGAAGAAAAGAGACTACTCGATAAACAATCATCAGTCAGGCTGATAATATCTCATCTCTTTTAGCTGTTTCAGCCAGAAGACATCAACAGCGCATCATAAACGTCTCCAGAAAGGAGAACGCCGCACCTTCCGGTACGGCTACCTTGTTACGACTAGTTTCAATCACCGGTTTTGCCCCAGCCGATCCTTACGGTCACGGACTTCAGGCACCCCCGGCTTTCATGGCTTGACGGGCGGTGCGTATGCGCCCGAATCGTATTCACCGCGCCATGTTGATGCGCGATTATCAGCGAATCCAGCTTCGTGGGGGTCGTTGCAGACCCCAGTCCGAAACTGGGACCGATTTAAAGATTAGATCGCATCGGGCATACGACCGACCTTCTGTACCGGCCATTGTAACCGTGTAGCCCCGACGTCAAGGGCCGTGCTGATTTGACGTCATCCCCACCTTCTCACACCTTTTACGGCGGTAGTGATCTCAGAGTGCCCGGTATTACCTGATGGCAACTGAAGAAAGTTGCGACTTGTTATGGCACTCTAAGCCGACACCACGGCCGTACGAGCTGACGACAACGCATGGCAGCGACCTTCACAGGAGTCCCGAAGGACGCCGTAACATCTCTGTATCCTTCTCCTGCACCATTCGCTCGGGTCAGCGTTCCTCGCGTATCGAATCAAACCACATGTTCCTCCGCTTGTGCGGGCCTCGTCGATTCCTTTTGAGTTTCCACTCGTTGCTGGCGTACTTCCTAGGTGGGATGCGTTTCAGCTTGCAGTCCTCTGTTCAAAGAACGAAGAACGGGCATCCATCGCTCAGCGTGCGGGATTCGCTACCAGGTGGTATCTCATCCCGTTTGATACCCGCACTTTCGAGCTTCAGCGTCAGTTGTGCTCCCGCAGCCGCGTCTCGCAATCGGAGTTCTCTGTGATATCTACATTTCACCGCCACACCACGAATTCCGCCTCGCGTTGCGCACACCAAGTGAACCAGTTCGCGCTGCAAGTCAGACGTTGAGCGTCTACATTTCACAAACACGCGCTTATCCACGGCCTGCTCCCTTTTCGAAAACCCACAACTCCGGATAACGCCCGGACCTCCGACATGCACGCGGCTGCTGGGCACGGAATTAGCTGAAGTCCCAGAGCCATGTGCACTCAGTAAACAGTCACACGTGACTCAAACTTTAGTCCCCGCATAAAAGCAGTTTACAAACCCATAGGGGCCGTCATCCAGCACGCTACTTGGCTGGTTCAGACTTCCGTCCACTGGCCTCCACATATTCCCCACTGCTGCCTCCCGGTGGAGCCTGGGACCGTGTCTCAGTTCCCAATGTGACCTTCCTCTCAGAAACCCCCACTGATCGTTGGCTCTCGTGCCGTTACCCCGCCAACAAGCTCACCAGACGAACATCCCCATCCATAAATCTCATCTCATTCCATCTGATGCCATCAGCGGAAAACCATGGAGTATTAGTCTGCCTTCGGCAGGTTATTCTCCGGTCAGTGGAAGGTCGATACGCGTTATTTCACCCGTGCGCCGAAAGTCGCCATCAAGGGTTTGCAGCAAACCCCACGCTCGCCCTCGCACTGTGTATGCCAAGCCCAGTAGCTAAAGGTTCATCCTTGAGCCAGGATCGCCTTCCATTGTAAAATAGTTTGAAAGGTAAAACCGTAGCAAAAGAGTAAAAACCTCCAACTTCACTTCTGCCGCCTACCTTGAATAATCTGTCTCAGTAGCGCTTATCCTTTAATGAAGTCAAGAAACCTATTAGTCTATATTGACGAAGTCGTGCACGGCAGCAACCAAAATCATAAAACATATCAGGCTAATAAGGCGTGTGACTGCAGTTCTTGTACTACTTCCTCTGTTTTGGCGTGCAACTCATTCAAAGATCGCTTTCTTTGACTGCTTTTCGTTTTGAAGTGCGAAAGCGTCGCAAAGGTAGGACTTTGCTCGTCTTTACTTCCAAATATCATGATTATCAACTTTTCGTCGCATAATTGACATATATCAATCCCACAAACGGCTCTTTCTTTATTAATAATGTAAAGAAGCCATTTGGTCTTTTTATTCGAGCTTCATAAATTAGCTGAAGCTACAGATAAGAAAACTGCGATCTTTATGAAGTTAGCTACAAAAGCCTCAAATGCAGCCATTATTTTCGACCAAATATTTTTGTTGGCAACACCTAAAATTCACGATTTCATTACTATCTCTATCAATCAGAAGCGACTTTCCATGCAAAACAACGTTCTTGTTATCGTATCATTTATGGTATGGTCAAAGCATAGCTTTAGCATGCGGAAAGTCACAGCTTTGACCATACAAAAGCGGCACCTCTCGGCAGTTGAGTTATGCTATGAGCCGCTAAAAAGCTGCACTTTTGAGCTACCAAGAGCCATACATTGACAATCGTAGCATTATTTTGCACCAAGTGAAAGATGCAACTGCCCTTTAAAAC
>BNJT01001949.1_pt1 | contig 21359 bp, 19 predicted proteins | sample 8540491 | NCBI WGS metagenome assembly BNJT01 (sample SAMD00202455, study PRJDB9452) | human saliva metagenome | host: Homo sapiens | reverse complement strand
GTGGGAGAGTAGGTGGCCGCCTTCTTTTACAAGAACTCCGAAGAGAAATCTTTGGGGTTCTTTTGCTTTGAGGTGTTGGGTGTTAGGTGTTGATGATGTGTTGAAAGTTGTATTTGGGGGCAGTAGATATTTAGTGGGGATAGGCATATATTTTGGCAAGCCTAAAAAGAAAGAAACTTTTATCTACAACTCCTCTTAAGTTAGCCCTAAATAGTTTTATTTTTGCATTGAAGGATTCTGCAGCAGCGTTTGTAGATCTGTTAATATAGAAGTTAAGTATGTCTTCGTAATGCTCGTAGAAAGTTGCAGCAATGACATTAAAGGAATGAAAGCCAGCTTCTGCGACATTATTATACCATTTTGCCAATGATAGTCTGGCTGCATCTTTGATAGTATTCTTAGCAAAAATCATTCTTAGCGAATGTGATAAACCATAAGCCTTCTTAATGTCAGGATATTCTCTGAACAGTATTTTGGCTCTTAGCTTCTGTTCATCAGTCCATTTCTCTGATGATTTGAACAACAGGTACCTACTTCTTACCAGCAGTTCACTACGTGTATCTCCATTTTCAAAAGTCAGTGGTTGATACGCTATCTTTTCTAACTTCGCATTCTCTTTCTCGTCATTTGCTTGCTGTAAAGCTGCCCAGCGATACTCTATTCTCATCTGTTGCACGGCATCACTTGCAAGTTTCTGTATATGAAAGCGATCAATCACTCGTTTAGCCTTTGGAAAACAATGCCTTACAATCTTACGCATACTATCGGACAAGTCCAAGGTGACCTCTTCTACGGCTTCCCGTTTCTTTTCATCTATCTTATCCAATACCTTGCAGACATCCAAGGATTTGGTTCCAGCAACAATGGCTACAAGACATCCTTGCTTGCCGTGTTTGTCCCTATTAGTGATAATCGTATAGAGTTCACCATTGGACAAGGATATGTAAATCTATTGCTATATTCTTACCAATATTATCCTCAAAGAGAAGCCACTTCTGAGCATGGGACATCTGATCCCAAGACCTGTAACCACTTAATGTTTCCTTGTATTGTTTCTCAAAAACTACGTCCATTGATATGAAAAGAATTCCTCAAAGCGTACGGCAGGGTCACTGGGGATATCTCCATACGTTTCTTTTAAAAAGCTCCGAACTCTTTGGAATAACGAGTACGGAGGCTGTAATGTCTATCTGCAAGGGAAGAGAAACTCTTACCTGTACGAATATCTATCCAGCGGCGTCGACGAAGAACCAAAAAATAACCTTATGGTCACGAATCGGAAAGTCCGTCACCTCGACAGCTTCCATAAAAGCCTTTTGATTCAAAATGAAAATCATCGGAAAGTTCTTTCTCCATCTTCTCATCAAGATAAATACGTAACAATGAAGTATCAGACTCTATCTTAACAATAGAGAAATAATGTAATACATCACTGGGTAAAACGAGATTCGGCTAACTGATATAGATATTTTTCTTCCATGATACAAAGGAAAGAAAAATATATTAATTAAGAAAAATTTCCCCACCTTTTTCTACTGAGCCCTTATAAGGCTAATAGGGTCAATTTGTATTATAAAACTAAAAACTTCAAGCCATGAATTATTAACATTGATTTCGAAATTTATTGCATTGTTCATCTTTCTTCTCACTGATTCCTTTATCATTCGCTCTTGTGAAGTTATAATGAGTTCATAATTATAGGCGTAATGGACATTTGGTAGGCTGAAAAACTCTCGGGTTTTTAGTAATGGACATTTGGTAGGCTGGTTATTCAGCCTACTTTTTGTATTTATGAATCCATTTATAAACTTCTTCTTCTTAGCTTCATTCAATTCATTATGATTATGTAGTGCTCTTTTAAGTTGTGAGTTAAATTTTTCCAACAGGTTTGTTGTATTAGGTATTTGCATATCCAGATACTGCTCACACGTCTAGTTAATAGAACGTCTTGCCGTTCTCAGCCTTCTGTGTGTATAAGTTGTCTTACCCTGAGATTAGGAGAGTTCGTTCGTTTAGGAACTCTTTCCATTTATCACACCATTTATCAAAAGCGGTTATAAACTCTTCTTTTTTTATAGAGAATATCCTTCTCATTAATGCCAATAGTTCAACGCCTGCAGGCAAATGTGGATTATTAGTAAGAGTCTTCTAACTATCTGAAATTGGGGTATAAGTGACAAAAGAGACCTAAAAATCTCTTGTAATCCCTTTATTTACTATAGTTTTGAGCAAAAAACTTTTCGATGACAAAAAATCTGCTTTTATTGCGGTTCTCATCGCACCATTAAAAAAAGGGTAAAGAGAATGGTTATCAGCGTTGGTTTTTGCAAAGACTGTAAACGCTATTTTATAGGACGTCGTCGCTTGACAAAGGAAGATGTTAATTCTACATATTCCTTAGGGATCTGACTGTATGCGACCTTGCCAGAGAATTTGGCGTATCAACTCGTACGATTCACCGCTATCTGTCATCAGAATACAAGGAGAACCTTCCTAAATTAGTTTCTAGTAATGTTGTAGTCTTAATGGATGCTACTTACTGGGGAAGAAGGTTTGGTGTTGTTATAATGAAAGATCGCATATCGGGTCGTGTGCTATGGTATAAGTTCATTGACAAGAAAGAAACAATTGCAGATTACAGAGAAGGTATTTCATATCTTGAGTTGCATGGATATAATGTTTTAGGCATAGTGAGCGATGGCTTAAAAGGGCTTCGTCAAGAGTTCCACCAGTACAGATTCCAACATTGCCAGTTCCACCAGCTTATGACTATAAGAGCAAAACTGACATTGCGCCCCAAATTACAAGCGTCACAAGACTTGCTTGGCATAGCTAAAAATGCTTTACCATACAGACAAAAGATTCTTTTATAGGAGCTTTGACTGTATGGCATGAAAAATGGAAGGACTTTATAAACGAAAGGGTAAAAAGGAGTAGATGGGAAAACGCATTATGTGCATAAGAACACAAGAAGCGCATATTTAAGCTTAAAGAGGAATATGCCGTGGTTGTGGACATTCTATGACTTCCCTGAGTTGCAAATGCCGAATACAAACAATGAATTGGAAGCACTCAACTCTACTTTGAAAGCAAAAATTAAACCTACATAAGGGCATTAGCAAAGAAAGGAGAAAAGTCATTATTCAATACTTTTTATTGCTGTCGGTAAAACTTAAATAACATATAAATCCTTGCGGAATTGCCTTTATATAGGTAATTCTGCATTCTTTTTGAAAATCAAGCCCCTAATCAAATAAGTCAAGTTCTTTTGGTGGTGAATTTGCCTTTTCAGCTATTATGATGAGTTCATCATTTTGTGGATTTTCCATAAATGAGATGAAATCAGTGTAATACATCAGTGTGAGCCTCAGCATGGTTACCAGCTGCGAGAAGGATACGTGTCTTTTTATCATTCTGGAGATAACGGTACAAAGCAGATTGGCAATGAGTACCACCCATGTCTGTATCTGTATGGCATTTACACTGTCACCATAGAAGAAATGCAGTGGGAAGTTCTATTTGAGCTGCTTGTGAGGACTCCTAGCGCCCATCTTCGCTTGTAAATCTCCTCAAGGTCCTTTACATCAAGCTCAAGGTTATTGGTCAACAGGACAACTGACTTATGTGAGTTGTCACTCCACAGTTCCACTCGTCTTGCCTGGTGTCTTATCTCCCCCTTCTCAAAGACAATCTTCTTGTCTGTATGTGTAACCAATCCATCAGGGCTTACATAGGTTACTGAGGACAACTCGTATAGGGTGAGATCTTCTTCATCTTGGTCACATAGTATACCCCTTCCTCTGTAAGTCGCTGGAACTGTGCATAATCAACGTATGCTCTGTCCATGGTAAGGGTAGCATCCTTAGGGAAGATGCACTTCTTTAAGTAGATAATGATCGTGCGTGGCGGCAGAGGTAAGCTGTACGACCATGGGGAACGCCAACATGATACTTCATCACCGTATGAACCTTCATACTGCCTTTCTTCTTACCACTCTTTGGGTGTCTGCCTACACCCTTGAGTATGTTGTCAAAATGGGTAATCGTGGTTGAATCCATCATATACAGAAGCTTTTCCCATGTCTTCTGTTCACCTTTAGGGCAGCTGTCCGATAAAAAGAACCATAACGCTCTAAGAGGTACGCATAAACGCTGCAAGAACTCTTGTGGGCGACGCTTGTTGGCATCAGCAAGCGTACTACGACGAGACGACATAGTCGATGCCAAGATGATGCAGTTTGTTTACTTCAACCTTCATGCCTATCTCCACTTCCCGAAGAGAATCAAAGTGTTTGAGAACACCGAAAAAGCATTATGACAAGGTGAGTCCACCCATCAAGACGCTTCACATAAGCTTCACTTCGGGGTGTTTCAAGGCTGATTTGCTTGATTTGTTGTTTATCGAGTAATTTTATTACCTGATTATAGACCGGCTGTCCGATAAAATGTGTAATTTTGCTATTCGGTCGGCTTGAAGTTTTATCGCAGAAACAAAAAGTAACAAAAAGGGCTGAAATCCAAATACGGATTTTTAGCCTTTAACTTTTATATGTGGAAAAAGGTTTACGGACAGCAATATTTGGAAATCGTTTCAAGATTATGTAACTTTGCGCTGCTGCGGGATCCTCGTCATCGAAATGCGATTTAAAATCGCATCCCGCCGACCGAGGTTTAAGCCTAACAGAAAAGCGGATTGACACAGTTGAGTTGACTAACCCAGCTATCCAAAATACAGCCATTAATGAAAATGGCGTCAACTATTAGAGCATACAAGACATACATATTAGCATGGTATGACCATTATATAACAAACGGAACAATAGAAGGAATTAACAACAAAATAAAGGTTCTAAAAAGACAGATATATGGGTTCAGAAATGAAGAATACTTCAAATTAAGACTATATGCACTGCATGATAGGCATCTACACATTTAACGGAAGAACCATAAAAAATGACCATTTCTGTACTCGCCTTTGAGTAAAGAAATGGTCTTTTCTTTGCCTTTAACAGAACCCTACTTATAGATTGAAAGTTGTCAAGTTACTAATTTACATTTTGACACAGCCTCAAGGAATTATATGCTATGTGAATTTTACCGGACAGCAATAATCTAAGATGAGTATAGCCTTACCTATTCAGTTAGCATCTTCAATACACTTCAAAAATACGTTCCTCCCAAATAAATAGCCTTATCATCATTGTCCTTATCCCAAAACAATTCAATCTTCCATTTTCCACGATCAAACGAGCCACCTTCAGAACTACCTAAGGAATTAGACCAACTTCCACTCTCAGAACGATTATCTGCTATCGTGAACTTTTGCGAATAGGTTTCTGTTCGTCCATCCCGCAGTTGAAAGTAACCTGCAGCATTCAACACAGTCCACGAGTTTTCACCATAATCATCCTTACGCATATATTTCACATAGAGATTACCATAAGACTTTCCGCCTGCTTGAACAACATAGTCTTCATAGTCACATTCCCACTTAATATATCTTATACTCCACTTCTCAAATGGACCTTCAGAAGAAAGAACAGACCCATGCTTAGCCACATTACTAACTTTTACATTAGTGATTGCAATTGGCTCATTCTCGGCTCTCTGCCGTAAATCTTCCTTACGACGTATCATTTCAGCATCCTCTTCTGCCTGTCGACGAGGTTTCTTCAATCTTGCGTACCATATCTGCATTAGAAGCTTGTTGCTCTTCCATTTTTTATTGGCATTGTCAAGTTTCTCTTCAAGTTCTCGTTGAGTAGCTTCGTATAGTTCTCTTTCCGTTGACGTTCTGCACGATTAGAGCATGATACCAATAAAGTTAAAACAACAAAACTCAGAATAATTTTTATTCATAATAGATTGATAATTTACAAATATAACAAAAAGATTATTAACAATAAAAAAACATTATTACTATATTAATATTTATTAAATAATATATATATTATTTGGTATTTTTGAAGAAATATGTTAGATGTGAATTCAACAAGCAAGTGCAAATTTACTTAATTTTGTTCGTAAAAAGCACTCATGTGGTGTTTTTAAATTCTAATTTCTTTCTTGGTCTGATGTTAATTTTCTTTGCATACTTTGTTATTTGTTGATGGCTAATATGTTCAAACGTTTCTGTTTTTGGCACGTATTGTCTAATCAGTCCGTTAGCATTTTCGAGTAGCCCCTTCTGCCATGAAGCGTATGGATCGGTAAAAATAGATGTTGACACCAAGGCTTTTTGCCTATCATTTCATAGCAAGCGAATTCAGTATCGTAGTCAGTTGTAATAGACTTGACATGCTCTTTGAATGGGGACAACATATGTATTACAGTACGTGCCAGTTCATTGGCATTTTTCCCCTTTTGAGTTTTCTCATACAAACAGCATACTTGTACTGCGCTCTATCAGTGTCACAATGATCCCATGATTTCCTCTTCCAACAATCGTGTCCATCTCGAAGTCCCCAAAGCATTTTCCGTCAACTTCAGTAGGGTCACTCACTGATGCTTATTCTATTGGATATAGATATGCGTCTGCTACCAACTACCCTGGCGCGATGCTCCAGCTTGTGACGACAGTGTTTATATAGTGTTCCACCTTCTGCCTTATCCTTACGTATCATACGATATATGGTTTCATGGCTAATATAGCTTGCCGTTCTTGGCCAATACACCGGATATTTGTTCTGGGACACATTGCTCGGTAACAAAAGGTCTTCGCCTCTTCCAAAATGCCATTAACATAGCAGCTGTTCAGTTCATTCTTTTTATTTTTCACAAAACAGTTTATTCCCTTATCAATAGATGTTTGTAAACAGTTTTCACATGATTCAAAATCAATTCATACTCTTTTGGCTTTGAAAACACGCCTGATTGACTTACAAAAGATGCTCTTCTGAACCTTTACTAACGCCCTTTTGAAGTCCAGTTAAGCACCTTTTTCTTTCATAACTTTATAACTAATTGATTTACTGCTGGTTAAAAACCACCTTTTATCCGTATTATTGTCCTTATTTACAGCAGTTTTTGAAAATATGTAATGATTTTTAAGCATATATCTGTGTTTTTTGAAGTATTAAGATGAAAAGGTTTGGCTCAGTGAGAAAAAGGTGGGGAAAATTTTCTTAATTAATATATTTTTTCTTTCCTTTGTATCATGGAAGAAAAATATCTATATCAGTTAGCCAGAATTCGTTTTTATCCAGTGATGTATTACATTATTTCTCTATTGTTAAGATAGAGTCTGATACTTCATTGTTACGTATTTATCTTGATGAGAAGATGGAGAAAAGAACTTTCCGATGATTTTCATTTTGAATCAAAAAGGCTTTTATGGAAGCTGTCGAGGTGACGGACTTTCCGATTCGTGACCATAAGGTTATTTTGGTTCTTCTGTCGACGCCGCTGGATAGATATTCGTACAGGTAAGAGTTTCTCTCTTCCCTTGCAGATAGACATTACAGCCTCCGGTACTCGTTATTCCAAAGAGTTCGGAGCTTTTTAAAAGAAACGTATGGAGACATCCCCAGTGACCTGCCGTGCACGCTTTGAGGAATTCTTTCATATCAATGGACGTAGTTTTGAGAAACAATACAAGGAAACATTAAGTGGTTACAGGTCTTGGGATCAGGTGTCTCATGCTCAGAAGTGGCTTCTTTGAGGATAATATTGGTAAGAATATAGCAATAGACAGATATATCCTTGTCCAATGGTGAACTCTATACGATTATCACTAATAGGGACAAACACGGCAAGCAAGGATGTCTTGTAGCCATTGTTTCTGGAACCAAATCCTTGGATGTCTGCAAGGTATTGGGTCAAGATAGATGAAAAAGAAACGGGAAGCCGTAGAAGAGGTCACCTGGACTTCATCCGATAGTATGCGTAAGATTGTACAGACATTGTTTTCCAAAGGCTAAAACGAGTGATCGATCGCTTTCATATACAGAAACTCTGCAAGTGATGCGTGCAACAGATGAGAATAGAGTATCGCTGGGCAGCTTTACAGCAAGCAAATGACGAGAAAGAGAATGCGAAAGTTAGAAAAAGATAGCGTATCAACCACTGACTTTTTGAAAATGGAGATACACGTAGTAGAACTGCTGGTAAGAAGTAGGGTATCTGTTGTTCAAATCATCAGAGAAATGGACTGATGAACAGAAGCTAAGAGCCAAAAATACTGTTCAGAGAATATCCTGACATTAAGAAGGCTTACGGTTTATCACATTCGCTAAGAATGATTTTTGCTAAGAATACTATCAAAGATGCAGCCAGACTATCATTGGCAAAATGGTATAATAATGTCGCAGAAGCTGGCTTTCATTCCTTTAATGTCATTGCTGCAACTTTCTACGAGCATTACGAAAGACATACTTAACTTCTATATTAACAGCATCTACAAACGCTGCTGCCAGATCCTTCAATGCAAAAATAAAACTATTTAGGGCTAACTTAAGAGGAGTTGTAGATAAAAGTTTCTTTCTTTTTAGGCTTGCCAAAATATATGCCTATCCCCACTAAATATCTACTGCCCCTGTTTTTGTGCAGAAAACATAGTAAACTCTTTTCGGGAACATCTCTAAGAAAAAGAATGCTGCTCATGGTGCTTAGGAAGGTTCAGGAGGAATTAACTGAAAATCCCTAATATAGTCTTTTTAACGTTTTGTGCTTAATTGTAGCGGTTTGTCACGGGGGATAGTATAACACAATGAAAAACCAAGTGTTTAGGAACTATGTTCTTGAAACACTTGAGTTGCTATGTTATTGGTTTGTATTATTTTTTGGTGGCATCTACGTTCATGTTCTGTGAGGAAGCCGCATCGATATGCATATAGAAGTTCTTTGAGAGCTTCAATTTGTAATCGTAACTCAATACCTTTGTCGGTATCTTCAACACGTAATCGTTGTTGATTCATTTCAACAATTTGTGTTGTTGAAACAATATCGGTTCCACGTTTAATAGCATCTTCGGTAGATGTGAATGGCTCTGTTGTACGAGTTGGAAGCCTCGTGAGTGGTAAACCAGAGTGTAACCAGCAATTCCTGTTTCTTTGTGATAGGCTTGTAGAATCCACCATCAATAACCATGAGTTTGCCATTTGCTTTAATAGGGTTTTCTCCCTTTAACGACATGTACGGGGCATGTGTCCATTAATGATATGACGATTAGGTAATGGAACTTCAAATTCGTCTAAGATCATATCAACAATATCTTCATTGTCACGCATTGTAAAGTAATAACCTTTTTCCTCACGATGAGTTTCTTTTTCATCAATGAAATAACGTTCAAATGTAGCCATTTTAGCTTTTGTCGAATAGTGGACTGTCTGGTCCACACCATAAGAAGAGGAAGAAATCGACTGCATCTTGATGTTCTTCTTTGGTTTGTATCTCATTATTTGTTTGGAAGGCTGCTCTTATCTTCATGTCAATTTGATAAAGTAACTCTTTACCTTTGAGTTTTAGGTTTGGAGTTATTTCAACCTCTTTTAGTTTGCCTTCTTTTGTTAGTGGGATAGAGGCATGATAGAGAAGGTTATGATTGAAGATATTATACATACATCCGTGGCGTAGCAAAGAGCGTATATGACTACGTAATTTTTTCACTACCAGTAAATGATTGTTGCAGACGATCGATAAGTGCTTGTTCTGCTTCTATGCTTTTTCAGGGTTTTTAGGGTCAATGGTTGGGAAGTTGCATGAACGCATTTTTGTACTCTACGCCATTGATAATAATAGTTCCTTTTTGTAATCAATCTCTTTTAAGCAGTCGTCTGTTATTCATTTTCCAAAGAGGATGACGGCTAATCATTTGAGATTCAATCTTAAACTGAAGGACACTGATAGCTTTTATGCATTTGTGCTGTCAGCGTCTTGCTACGTGTCATCGGAGAGGGTTATCTTTTGATACTTTCGGTATAAATTTTCTACAGGGTCATTACCATACACGTCCATTGCAAAGGTTGCTAACTGAATAAGGTTAATTCCGTAACCATCTTCAATAGTAGCCATGTTAGCATAGCGCAGGGCTATACGAATAACATTACATATACAAGCATTATTACCAGCGCAGGCTCCCATCCACAGAATGTCATGATTTCCCCAAGTTACATCCCAGTTATGGTAGTTCTTTAAGGTATCCATTACAATGTGCAGGCACCAGGACCACGGTCGTACATATCACCTAAGATGTGCAGTTGGTCAATAACTAATCGTTGTATTACCTCACAGATGGCAATGATAAAGTCGTCGCTCGACCTGTTGAGATAATTGTTTTAATGATAGCACTTCACATAGTCAGTTTTATCTTTATCATCTGCATGTTCATTGTAGTAATTCTTGAATGATGTTAGGAGAAGTCAACGGGTAGGATTTCTTACTTTTTGAGCGTGTGTATATTTGCTTGACATCACGACAAACCTCTATGAGTCTGTGAATTATAATATGATACCAGTCTTTGATATCCTTTTCTTCTCTACGAGTTCAAGTTTTTGTTCTGGATAATAAAATTAGGGGTGCAAAGTTCTTGTTTTTCAATATTTCTAAGTCTTTCACCAAAAAGTTCATTTACTTTTCTTTTTAATATTACCAGAGGCATTTTTAAGTACGTGTTGAAAAGCCTGATATTCGCCATGAATATCGGCAAGAAAGTGTTCCGTCCCTTTCGGAGGTGGGCGATAGCCTCGAGGTTTATAATTTCTGTTGTTGCTGTCCGGCAATGTTTTGGGAATGACTTCGCTAATAGACGTAAATAACGTTCGTCTAAATCTATTTTTATGTGTCATGTTTAATGTTTTTGAGCATTATTTTCTATGATACCTTTACTTTCCTATCATTATATGGAGGGAAGGCACAACTCCCTCTTTAAGTAGTATTTTTCAGAAAGAAGTTGTATTAAACGACGTGAGTGCCGAAATAGATGGAGGTGACGTAGTACATCAGCAAGTCGATCTTTCGTCGTAGTCATTATATTTTATAGCTATATATAAATCCAGTCTAACAGACGCATCGAAAGTTTGTGTTTGTGCGTTCGATTTGTCGTGTGTTACAATGATCAGCTATTTTCTTTATTGTAATATCTTCCTCGTTGAATAATCATTGAGCCGCTGACGTGTTAGGGGTTGGTTTCCCATCAGTTTTTGCGTATCAACAGAGGTTATTTCCTTGGGAAATAATAGTGGAAACCGCTGTATGGTGGCGGTGTCAATATTGGGACTGGAGTTGTAGACGTTTGATAGCTGATCAGCAATATCTCCTAACTCCTTCGTCATCAGCATATAAAAATTCTTTTTCCATTGTTCAGGATTAAGACACTGGTTTAGAAGATGATCACCGACGGGATGTTATGGGTTGTTTCTGTGCCAATCCTGCATGTAACAGACTGGGTATAGCATCCCTTCTCCATTGCCGTCATTAGAAATTGATAGCGTGTCGCAAGTACTTTTGCGATAGAACGAAATTGTTTGTTGAGCCATCTCGTCATCGTTCAACGAACTATTTATTACGCTATTTTTCCACGACATCAATACGTTTAGACCATCCTAATTTCAGATTGTTTAGTCTTTCAGCACTCACTGCTTACAAGGAGTGCATCTACTAATCATTTCTGTCTGATAGAGTAGCATTTTTATGTGCTTTTGTTCTGATGTTAGAGTTCTTCTTGTCGAAAGCCCAATGAGGTGAAAACACTACTGCACAACTTCTCTTTGCCGCCCAACGAGCGTGTAGAGCAGCTTGAAAATCCCAACAAGTATGTATATGAACTATATCAGCTTAGAAAGTCATGTAAGAACTTTCTTAAAAGTCACCTTGTTTTGTTATCGTTCTAACATCAGCATATTCCTTTTGTGCTGTTGTAAGTCGTAGCAAGTAATCTGATAGTAGATTTCCTGCTTTTATGCTGTCTATGTAATGGATGATGCGCATTTATAGTTTATGAGAAATAAAGTCATATTTATCGGCACGATGGTATTTTTAATTTATAACCAAGGTGATTCCGACACAATAGCGATTTCGTATGGGATAATCTTCCATGCAGGAATATTTATATCAAAGCGTTTTAATGCTTTCTTCCCAATGATTAAGCGTGTAAGGACAGTGATGATAAGTGATAGTCCTACGGCAGCAGAGGCGTCCATGTGTTGAATAAGAGCGAACCTGTAAGTGCAGTCACATTGCAAAAAGATAGTTGCCATGTAGTGCTATTTTGGTCGATATAGGGAAGAATACGATGTCGAGATGTTCGTTCCGATGTGATGGCGATTTTCCATATAGAAAAGATGTGAACCAACCCATATTTTTCTCTGTTGGCACTTCTTCTATGAGTGTTCCCTCAAAGGAGTTTTTCAAACGCAAGATTATTTTTCTTTGCATATTTATTGACCATGAAGTCATATTCTCCCTTTATATATTTAAGGTTCCCACGAAACTCCTTCTTCTTGCAAGAAGTGAGATTTTCGGAAAGCCAATGCATTAAATGGACATGCGTATGCTTTATTATGCTGATACTCATGCATGTGATAGTATGCCAAATAATGTCGTTCAAATTGTCGATATGCAGGTGTGGTCTTGCTCATGGCAAGTGTAACACAACCAGTTCTCTTTGCAATTTCTAGCAATAGCTTGCAGCCAATTGTTACTTATAGGTGCGCAACATATATCAGCCAATATGGCAATCATATTTAGCAGCTTTCACTCCTAATGTGATAGCAAGTTTTTTCTTACTCATATAGCGAGAAGATTCGGGTATGAAGGTAGTGTACAAGCGTTTGTTAGATGCAAAACGTTTTAGTATATCACTTGTTTCATAATCGCTTTTTAGGTGCTACGACAATCAGCTGATAGTCTCACTGGGTAATTTTGGATTAAGATAAACTGGAAGATTTTTAAATCAACTCTTGTGCATTGTCAGCTGCGTAAGTATAATAGTGATTGCGGTAAAAGTTATTACTTGTTCGTTAATGATGTCAGTATCAACTCCCATCTCTTTATTTTCTTCTACTTTATTCACTTCGTTATATGTATCCTCATTTCTTTTTGTTTGATTAGGAATATCATACTCCTCAATCCTTACTTTTCGGAAGAAAGGATTGAGAAAAGAAGGTCAGCAATGCTATGATGATAAGCACTGCTGAGATAATGATGGTTGTATTGTCAAGAGCAAACATCTTTTAGTCTTATTGTTATTTATAGTTCGTCGGAGGTGTATCCTATGGGTAGTTTTCTACAGTTATATTGTGAAGCCATAATCTCGCCGTAGGCTCCAGCAGAACGCATTGCTATCAAATCACCTCGATGTTGTGTTAAGCTCAATTTCTTTTGGCAAAGACGCCACTTGATTCAGATTGGTCCTACCACGTCATAGGGTATGACAAGGCTCATTACTCGACAGGTTTTCTATCTATGACTTGCTTGATAGAGAGCTGGGCGGAGCAGGTCAGTCATACCAGCATCTACAATGGCAAATTGTTTTGTTGTTCCTTGTTTAACATAAAGTGTACGTGTGATTAAAGTTCCCATTTGTCCTACAACGGCGCGACCTAATTCAAAGTGAAGTTTCTGCCCATCTCTAAGTTTGAGATAGCGTGCAAAGTGTATAGAAATAAGCTTTTGAAGTCAGGATGGGATGGTCGTTTCGAGTAATGTAGTCAATTCCCAGACCACCACCCACATTGATGTTTTTATCTTTATGTTTCTTGTTCTAATTCGTCTTGTATTTCATTGATACGACTGCATAGATGACGAAAATCTGTCATTTCGAGTGATTGTGAGACCAATGAAAGTGCATCCACAAACTGTATGTTTTGCATCTTAGTAGCAGTTTGAATCGTTGGAAGCATATCTTGCATGGCAATACCAAACTTGTTTTCAGCCAGTCCGGTAGTAATTTCATGTGTATTTGCTCCTACGTCAGGATTGATACGGAAACATACGTTTGCAATCTGCCTTTTTCGCTGCTAAGTCATTAATAATCTCTCAACTCAGCAATACTCTCCACGTTAAAACAGAAGATGTTATGTTCTAATCCAAGATTAATTTCCCAATCAGCTTTACCCACACCAGCATAGACAATCTTGTCTGCTGGGAAGCCACAGTCTAAGCAACGCTGTAGTCTCTCCACCACTCACACAGTCGGCTCCCATACCAGTTTGCTGTATAATATTCAGCACCTTAGTATTCACATTCGCTTTGACAGCATAGTGAACGATAAAGTTTTTGTATCTTTTTAATTTCATTATTAATTACTTTGCAAGGTCTCTCTAAAGGAGCTCACAATCATAATAATAAAAAGGTGTCTCTATTTTCTTAAACTTTTCTATTGGGAATTTCTGTGTCATGCGTGTTGTTTCTTGAAATCGTGCTTGTGCTAAAAAGAATAGTGATTATACGCCCTCGTATGTTCAAAGATCTGCTGAAAGGAATGAACAAGCAGGGGCATCAGTCACTACAACTAATACTTATTGTGAAAGAATTAATCCTTTATTTTAGTTGAAGAGTACGTTTGATAATGACTGCAAAGCACGCTGTTTGTCAGCCTCACGTATCAAGAAGGAGATGTTGTAGTTGCTGCCACCATAGCTAATCATGCGTACAGGAATATCCTTCATGGCATCAGTTGCTATGGTTTCAAAGCCTACATTACTCCAATCAAGGTCGTCAACAACGCAGACGATACACATCTCAGAGTCAACAGTTACGGTGCCATACTTCTTCAATTCGATCAACAATCTCAGCCAAAATGGCTGTTGTTTTTCGATGGTCATAGACACACCCACCTCCTTTGGTAGTAATCATGTCGATAGAAGTTTGATAGCTCTCGAAGATTTCAAACACCTTTACGCAAGAAGCCAGAAGCACCAAGCATACGGCTCGACTTTTATCTTGATTGCAGTGATATTGTCTTTTGCTGCAACGGCTTTAATCTTTCTTCTCACCAAGGTGTTATTGATGATTGTACCCTCAGCATCTGGCTCCATCGTGTTTTTCAGACGGACAGGAATACCCGCATACTTAGCAGGTTGAACACATGTAGGATGGAGAATTTTTGCACCAAAGTAGCCAACTCTGATGCTTCTTCAAAGTTTAGTTGGCGCACGGCCTCCGTCTTCTCAACAACACGTGGGTCGTTGTTGTGCATTCCGTCTATGTCTGTCCATATCTGAATTTCTTCTGCATTGATTGCAGCACCTACAAGTGATGCTGTGTAGTCAGAACCACCACGCTGCAAGTTATCTACTTCGCCATAGGCATTGCGACAAATAAATCCCTGTGTGATATAAATCCTGAGTAGCCCTGTTTTTCCTCCATGATTGCAGTCAGATGCTCTTTAATATATTGTCCGTCTGGCTCTGCATTCTTATCGGTGCGCATGAAGTCGAGTGCAGGAAAGTAATGTTGCTTTAATTCCCTGTTCTTGTAGGTAGTTGACAACCATGTTAGTTGACAAAATTTCACCTTGTGCAACGATGCTTTTCTCTTCAAACGAGGTAACATAAATCCTTTGTGAAGGTGCGAAGGTAATTCGAATTCTTCACTCAGGAACTGGCAGAGTTCTCAGTTTGTATTCATCTCATGAATAAAGCTCTTCAACATGTCCAAGATATTTCTGTTCAAGGTTGTTGATAAGTTCGTTTTGCGCCCTCTGGATTCTACGATAGAGGTAGTCTGATATTTCTATCAACGTATTTGTTGTTCCATCGTTTGCCGAGAGAGACGATAAATGTTGGTTCTCCTGACTTTGTTATTAAAAGAAGCAACATCTTTCATTCTTTCAGGTGAGCCAACAGATGTACCTCCGAATTTCATTACTTTCATCATCTTCAAACTTTCTATTTGTGGATGTAGTTTAGGGTTCTATGGCTTAATAGTTTTTAATTAGTCTTCTGTGTTTTCACTGGCAGGCCTTCTTCACTAATTCGAAGGCTTCATCCTTATCAGTGATTAGGTGTCTGCCATCATGGCAACGATAAACTTTACCCGGAACCGACCAATGAGGTTTACGTTATGGGTAGACATTATTAGTGAAACAGCTCCACAAGACGACCAAGGATACTAACAACATGTTGCAGCTGTCTCTGGAGTCCAAGGTTGCCAGTTGGCTCCATCTGCGTAGTAATCTTAGGAATATTCAGCAGTGCTCGTGCAATGGCAATACGCTGCTGTCTCTCCACCTGCAGAGATCAACTGGCATTTTGTTGTTAATTTTGTCAGACATACCAACTTGTGCCAGAACTTCTTCTATACGTCGTTCTATGATTATCGTTCCCAAGCCTGTTGCCTGCAACAAATTTGAGATGCGACGGATCAGACCAAGTGCAGGAGTTGGAAGTCTCTGGAAGATACTACCTATTTGGCTATGCAGTGCAGGGATACGACTCAGCTAATGTTAAGCATATTTTGGTCCAAGAACGACAGCCTTCCCAGCGTCTTAGCTACCAATATCCAGTTTCGCCGTAAATCGTTTTCAATAGCGAACTCTTGCCTTGCCCGAAAGAACTCAACACGGACAATGAGATAGATGAACTCTCCTGTTTCTTGCTTTGAAAATCAACATCTTTCAGGATTAAGCGATTCGTCTTGATATATGTTTACTCCTTCTTTGTAGTCTATTAACATGATTATCTCTGTATGATTTATTATTGTCAGATTGAGAGCTTTTGCCCATTGCTTGTGAGCTTTAAATTTACGCAAAGATACGAAAAGCACTGTAATAGAAGCAGAGAAATAGGAGGTTTTGAACGCATTTTACACTTTATTATATATCAGCATTATTGTCACTCTACATGTGTTTGAAAAGTCACAATAGAGATATTATCTTTTACTCAAATCAAATATGAAGTAGCACGCAGTTCTGTACCCTGGTAGTATCATGGAGTAGAAAAATGCCAAAATTATTTCCATGATATGGTTTTTATTGATGCTCTTTTGGCTTCAAAAGATGTTCAGAAGCCAAAAGGGCGTTAGTGAAGTGTTGCTAACCTCTCTGAGGCATATCCCAGTGTAAGCATCTTTTGCGTTTGTCCAGTTTTTGCAAGTGTTTGGACCTTATGAGTTAGTTTATGAGGAGTGGCAAGTGTAAAGTGGTTGTTGCTGTGGAGAAATCTGATGGTTGCAGTGTCAAGAGTCGCAGCTAATGAGGCCTCTATCTAGAAAATAAGCTAAAGAAAAAGCGGTATAAAAGACAGTCTATAATGACATCTTTATACCGCTTTTATCCGAACGATGCTATGCCGAGTTTTGTTAGTTGGAAGGCATATCCTTTCCAATGATTTGCGACTACAATATCGCTGGTATAGCTGTTTTATGTGCTGTAGGGATTGCTTACCTCACAGCTGCAGCCAGCTGATCCATGGCTTTAATTCTTTGAAGAAAGTCAGTGACCCATATCGTCAACAGTGATGAAGGCGAGGAAGTCCTCAACGGTAATCTTTCCAGCAGGCTTCACATACCGAGTTGCCCAGGGATACTCCTACGCACTCAATACCTCTTGATGCTGCTCTGGCCGGAGAGAACGGCAGCTACACGCACCGATAGTACCAAGAGATAGAAACCACCATGCTTCTGACATGGCGTCTGTGACCATCTGGGTGCGGTAGGTTACCTCTTTAACAATCATCACGGGTGAGGCGCCACGTGTGCTTGGAACTCATCTATTGCATGAGATCCACACGTTGGCAGTGGTAAGGGCCCATTGAACCCGCGTAAAGTGGCCTCTGGTCAGCCTTAGCAGGTCCGCATAGAGATTACAGGGAAGTTCTTTGGAAGTACTCTGGCAGCTCTTCACCTGCATCCAAGCGTGCCTTTTGAGCTTAGCGTGAGCAATGTCACGAGCAACGATGATGGTACGCTTTGAGGTTGACACGTGTTGAAACAGGTACAGCACGTCCAGGCTCGGCACCGAACAGCATCCATACTCCTTATCGAGAGTCGATTTCTACGCCTCTTCGCACCTTCTCGACTTGCGGTACTCCTTCTAGGATTAACTCACTTGGGTTAGTGTCCATCTTCTCCAACCCATATACCATATCTTTATTGATTTTTGGCCTTGATGTTGCGGTCAGCCGAACGCTGACGCCCAGGTACCGATAGGGCGGCTTGCGCCGTGGCGCCGCAGACAGACGATACGAATGCTCCGTGAGCAAGATGTTTACCACCAGAATCTGCGCTCAGAGTCCAATCTTGTGAAGCCTCTTTTGAGGAGTTTCTCTTCGAGGGTCGATGTCGCACGGAAAGCACGTCCTGTTTCGTCGCTTCAGTAGTAGGGAAGATTATCGTAATACTTGATAACTTCCAAGTTTAACAGTGAGGGAGGTTCTTCTCTGCGAAGTACCACCAATCACGAAGCAGATGTGATAAGGAGGACAAGCAGCAGTACCAAGGCTGCCTTCATTTCTCTAACGAGAGGGAAAGGAATGAGCGTGCCCTCATTCTGGATAGTAGCTCTTGGTCATACGGTGGGAAGTAAGAAGTCTTGTTAGCAGAGCCACCACCCTAGCCACCACATGCAGGCGATATTTCAGCTCCCTCAACTGCCTCGATATCAATCTGTGCAGGGAGGTTACGCTTCGTGTTCACCTCATCGTACATATTAAGTGGAGCAAAATCTCTGTGAATAGCGGAGGTTTTCCTCAGTAAAGGTATTTGAATACACCACGAGAAAGAGCCTCTTCGTCTCGAAGCCAGTCCACACCTGCTGTCCCTTCTCACCATGAATGATAGCAGTACCGTGTCCTGACAGAAAGGCAGTATACCTTTCACAGCTGTTTCAGCATTGCGTAGGAACTGAGAGCTACGTACTTGTCGGGCTTCTCAGATGCCTCTGGGTCGGTCAGAACCTTTGCAACTTGCTCGTTATGTGCACGACGGAGCATGAACTCGCAATCGTGGAAAGCCTCCTGTGCCAACAAAGTAAGAGCCTCTTTGCTCACTTTCAGGATTTCCTTACCTTCAAACTCACCGACGCTGGATACCTTCCTTTGATACCAGACGATACTCGGTGTCATCTCGCTCCAATTGGAACATTGGGGCGTATTTGAATTCTGCCATAATGTTTTGTTTACCCGTCAGCTCTTTTTCGGTGAGCGGACGGGAGTTTTTCTATTTGTTTATAATGTTGTTTTTGTATTCTCTTTCTATTACTTTTTAATAACCAAAGATTTCTTTTGTAGTCACCTCTTAATTGATATGATCTTTTCCAAAGCCTTGGTATCGGGTTCTTTCTCGTCACCGAGGATGATATACTTGAAAGGTTTGTTAGCAATCTATTCTCAAAGTTGATGACGCTTCTCTCTTGAAGTTGAGAGGCTTTGGAAGTCACAGTACTATATCTTCTCACTCAATGAGCTGTCAAGCCCTAAACGCTGTGCTGCAAGATAAGAGGAGTCAGTACAGAGTATTTTGTTGTGCACCGTGTAGAAGCTGAGGCTCTTCCATAAGACTTTGCTTTGCAAGGTCAAATCCGTTTTGACGTGCTGGTACGTTGTTGAGAAGTTTGTTGAACTCTACCAACAGTATCCATCATTTTGTCATTCTGTGCGATAACATAAGTGCCATGAAACTTTCACTATCATTTTCTAAGCGACTTAGTGAGATCCTACTCGTGCGTATGCAAGGAAGTAAGCTAATCCGCGTGCTTCACGCCGCTCTTGGAAGAGCCAACTGCACTCACAGCTTTTGAAGTGGTTCATTGAAGAGCGCTGATAGGGGCACGGTCCGGCGATCCACTTCCTGGTTCTGGTTGTGGAGTAGACCCATATAGATGTTCTTTGCACGTCAGCCATGGTGCACGATAATCTTCATTCTTGCTGCATGTATCTGTTCACCTTGTAATGCTTTCTGCAGCGAGGATGCTAATCAAACTTCTTAGGGGTGATAGGATTGTTTTTGCCGAGACAAGAAGGTCAATACTCTTTACAAGGCTTTGACTGACCATAATAAAGTACGGTATCTGCTTTGTAGTTTTTGAGGTCTCTAGCAGGTTTAGGAATACTTGTGGATTGACTGTGTCTTCAGCTCTGTTCCTGCTAAGAATGTTTTCGTGTTGGATCATATTTTTCATAAGAAGCATAGTGTCTAAGTGCAGAAAGAGTTAGCTTTGCTGATTAGTCTTGTTATCAGCACGTGCTTTAAGTACTGAGTCTACACGCATAGAGTTCAGTAGGCTTCTTTGCTCAATAACTTTGCATTGTGTGGTGGGTTGTTCAGTGAGCATAGGAGCTTGTGGTATGCTAAAGATTGAGCACCGCTCAGTGTAATATATGAACGATCTCGTAACTTTCAGTGATGCTAAGTAATCGCATGCAGAAAGCTTTATAGAACTGTTGTTTAATTTTGCTCGTTGTAAGCTTATTAGTTCCTAAGTAATCAAGATATTCTAGCAGCATAACTTACAAGCATTGGAGAGTGTTCAGAGCCAGAAAGGTAGAACAAAAGTCAGCGTAAAGAGGTCATTACTTGTATTCTGCATATAGAGAATGGGTAGTCCCTGCTTGGTTCTTGCCTTTGGAGATCACGCTTATAGTCGACCAAAGAGTTAGGTTACCTTGTATTGGTGAGTCTATGTACTTACAATCTCTTTAAAGTAGTCACTTTTGCTTATCGTTGTTAGTTGGGATTGGAGTGATAGCCAGTAGGCTTCTCCACTGAGTGTGGTATCGTTACCCTTGTTCCTTATATACACAAAGCAGAGTTGTTGTTGAAGAATTGGTTAGCAGGCTTCACTCATCTCTGGTTTTAGTCAGCTTAGCAAATACGATGGAGTTTTGTCCACCTCCTGTTTCCAATCTTTTTATGGCTTTGCTGAAGGCGTCTCGACATATTGTTTTGCACGGAACTGGTTGTTGCTCCAATCTGTGTATAGTAATTTTCGATTTATAGTTATTGATTGATAGATGGCAACAGGTCATCAGAGAATCTACCTTTCTTTTAGTTTCTCTATTTCATCCAAAGCAAGTTTACGAACTTCCTTCAAGGTTTGTCCACTCTAGATTTGTCCACACGATACAGGAGATACTGAATATTCGTCTAAACTCTCGCACGTCAGCACCGATTTCTTTGCTTGCTTTTCATCTTTTGGCTGGGGTTGAGGTCGAAGAGTCAGCTGCTTGTCCGTTAGAAAGCAGTTGCGCTACAACTCTCAGCAGTGTGTCTCAATTGTTGTGATTTACCAGCATCGGCACGTGCCATCCCGCACAGAAGGATAGGAGCCTCCTTGCCAACGACAGTCGTGTCAACTGCAGTGCTGTGAGGACTGGTTGTGCAGGGAATTGTGGTACATCGATGTGTACGGACTTGACTTCCATGTACCAGTATTTCTCAGCCCAGTAGCCACTGTCTGGACTGGTCATGAGCAATACGTAACTG
>BNJT01000684.1_pt1 | contig 21368 bp, 24 predicted proteins | sample 8540491 | NCBI WGS metagenome assembly BNJT01 (sample SAMD00202455, study PRJDB9452) | human saliva metagenome | host: Homo sapiens | reverse complement strand
TGTAACGGCCAATCCGTTGCCAAGCTCTCCGACTCCCCGGGCAAAACCATGACCACCAACAACACCTTCCTCGCTTACCTGCGCCAAGTGTTTGACGTACCGGAGCCGGAAGAGAAAGCCTAAAAACAAAGGCCGTCTGAAATGTTCAGACGGCCTTTTTAATTAATCCATATCGCTTTCGGGCAATTCTGCCGAACCCATGCGGCGCAGGATGATATTGGTTTTGTTGTGCATTCGTTTGCTCTTAGGATGGTCTGCGTAAAACAGCGGAGCCGGAACGCGTGCCGTGAGTTTGGCGGCTTGTTGGCGGGTGAGGGCGGAGGCAGGTTTCTTGTAGAAATACTGGGATGCTGCTTCCGCGCCGAATACGCCGTAGTGCCATTCGATTGAGTTCAGATACAGCTCAAAAATGCGGTCTTTGTCGGTAACGGCTTCCATCATCGCCGTAATCGCCGCTTCTTCGCCTTTGCGGATGTAGCTGCGGCTTTCGTTGAGAAACAGGTTTTTCGCCAGCTGCTGGCTGATGGTCGAACCGCCGGCTTTTGACTTCGCCGCTTTGCTTATTGCGTTTCATGGCGTATTTGATGCCGTTCCAGTCAAAGCCGCTGTGTTCGGCAAAGTTGGCGTCTTCGGAAGCAATCAGGGCTTTTTTGAGGTTGACGGAAATTTGGTCGTAAGGCACCCAGCGGTAATCCAGCTCGACATCGCGGCCTTCTTTTTGCAAACTGGCTCATGCGCATGGACATGAAGGCGGTTTTGCTGGGCGCGACGGCGCGGTAGGTAATGATGTTGCCGTACACATAAGCGTTGAAGAAAAATGAAGATGCCGATGGGCAGGGGCAATCAGCCATTTGATGATGCGGAACATGGTTACAGGGCTTTCATGTATTCGATAACGGGGCGGATATCGGGCGTAAATCCGCGCCAAATATGGTAAGAAGCGGCAGCCTGACCGACCAGCATGCCCAGGCCGTCTGAAACTTCGGCCGCACCATTGCTTTGGGCAAAGTTCAAAAACGCCTGCGCCGCTTTGCCGTAAACCATATCGTAGGCAAGGCGGCAGTTGCGGAAAAATTTCAGGGCTGACGGCAGGGAAGCTGGCCGCTCAAGCCGCCGGACGTGCCGTTGATGATGATATCGAAACCGCCGTTCAAATCCGCCATCGGGACGGCTTCAATGCCGAAAAAGCTGCGCCAATTCCTCGGCTTTGGCATGAGTACGGTTGGTAATGACGATACGGGCAGGGGCTGTGTTCTTTCAAAACCGGAATCACGCCGCGCACCGCGCCGCCTGCGCCCAAAAAGTAAAATGGTTTTTGCCCTCGATGGCAATATTTTTTTTAACCTGCGTGATGTCGTTGGCTAAACCGATACCGTCAGTGTTGTCGCCACGTATTCTGCCGTCTTCCAACCACACCAGCGTATTGACCGCGCCGGCAGCCAAGGCGCGGTCGGAATGTTCGTCCGCCAGCGCAAAAGCTTCCTGCTTGAACGGAACGGTTACATTCGCACCTTGCCCGCCCTCGGCACGAAACGCCGCAACGGCCTCGGCAAAACCGCCGATTTCGGCATAAATACGCTCATATTCGATGGCTACACCTTCTTGCAGCGCAAATTGCTGATGGATTTGCGGCGATTTACTGTGTGCAACAGGGTTGCCGAAAACGGCGTAACGGGAGATAGTTGTCATGGTTGTATTCCAAAAATAGGACAGCTATTTTATAACGACGAAGGGAAGATGGGAACGCTGGAGGGTAAATGCGCTTTACAACGACATGATATAATTTTTTGCTACCTGAAAAATCCATTTTTTATAATACAACTTTATTTTTTGATAAAAATTACAGAGGTTTGGCATGAAAAAAAGATGTTACTTTTAGCATTATTAACGGTGGGATTAGCAACTCAGGCTGTAGCGACAGATTGGGTAGGATTAAGCTTTAATGATGATGGTGTTACCTATGGCGATGTGGATAGCCGCACCCATAATCGGGCTTGGTTTGATGATAGGTATAAGAAACCCCAAAAATATCTTAATAATAAATTTATTATTCAAATGAAATCACTAAGAGAAATGGATTGCAGTAATAGGAGATATCGGATATTAACTTTTGCAGTGTATTCAAAAATCAGCAAAGTTGGTTGACTCTTATACTCCTCCTTATGGAAGCAAATGGGAATATGTTTTTCCTGAAACATCTGGGGAGTATATGTACAACTTTGTCTGCAACCATGAGCCGCGATAACTGTCTTATCGGCACAGGATGAATGATTGGCTTTTCTATTTTAAGCCACTATAAACTCGGACAAAAAGACGGTAATACAGATTAGATTTCGGTTTTCAAGAATACAACAAGAGAAGGATTGTTGACAATCAAGTTGTCTGAAACTATATTTCATTGCGTAAAAAAACGGGTGCCCTGATGTATTTCAGACGGCCTTACCGTGATAGAATAACAACTTAAACCCAATCCCTCAGGAGCTGAAGATGTCCATCAAAGACGCTGTAAAACTGATTGAAGAAAGCGAAGCCCGCTTCGTAGATTTGCGCTTTACCGATACCAAAGGCAAGCAGCACCACTTTACCGTACCTGCCCGCATCGTCCTCGACGATCCCGAAGAATGGTTTGAAAACGGTCAGGCGTTTGACGGTTCGTCCATCGGCGGCTGGAAAGGCATTCAGGCTTCCGATATGCAGTTGCGTCCCGATGCATCTACAGCCTTCGTCGATCCTTTCTACGACGATACCACCGTTGTCTTTACCTGCGACGTCATCGACCCTGCCGACGGCCAAGGCTACGACCGCGACCCGCGCTCCATCGCCCGCCGCGCCGAAGCCTATTTGAAATCTTCCGGCATCGGCGACACCGCCTACTTCGGCCCTGAGCCTGAATTCTTCGTTTTTGACGGCGTAGAATTTGAAACCGACATGCACAAAACCCGTTACGAAATCACTTCCGAAAGCGGCGCATGGTCAAGCGGCCTGCATTTAGACGGTCAAAACACCGGCCACCGCCCGGCCGTCAAAGGCGGTTACGCACCGGTTGCACCGATTGACTGCGGCCAAGACCTGCGTTCTGCCATGGTCAATATTTTGGAAGAACTCGGCATCGAAGTGGAAGTGCACCACAGTGAAGTCGGTACCGGCAGCCAAATGGAAATCGGCACGCGTTTTGCTACTCTGGTTAAACGTGCCGACCAAACCCAAGACATGAAATACGTGATTCAAAACGTTGCCCACAACTTCGGCAAAACCGCCACCTTCATGCCCAAACCCATCATGGGCGACAACGGCAGCGGCATGCACGTCCACCAATCCATCTGGAAAGACGGTCAAAACCTGTTTGCAGGCGACGGCTACGCCGGCTTGAGCGACACCGCTCTCTACTACATCGGCGGCATCATCAAACACGCCAAAGCCTTGAACGCGATTACCAATCCGTCCACCAACTCTTACAAACGCCTCGTGCCGCACTTTGAAGCGCCGACCAAACTGGCCTACTCCGCCAAAAACCGTTCCGCTTCCATCCGCATTCCGTCCGTAAACAGCAGCAAGGCACGCCGCATTGAAGCGCGTTTCCCTGATCCGACCGCCAACCCATACTTGGCATTTGCCGCTTTGTTGATGGCCGGTTTGGACGGTATTCAAAACAAAATCCATCCGGGCGACCCTGCCGATAAAAATCTCTACGACCTGCCTCCAGAAGAAGATGCATTGGTGCCAACCGTTTGCGCCTCTTTGGAAGAAGCACTGGCCGCCCTCAAAGCCGACCACGAATTCCTCCTGCGCGGCGGCGTGTTCAGCAAAGATTGGATCGACAGCTACATCGCCTTCAAAGAAGAAGACGTACGCCGCATCCGCATGGCGCCGCACCCGCTGGAATTTGAAATGTATTACAGCCTGTAAAGCTGAAACATTTTAAATAGGAAATCAAAGGCCGTCTGAAACTGGATTTGAAGTTTCAGACGGCCTTTAGGCTTAAAATAGATAGGGCGATCGAATTGGGTATGATAGCGAGAAGCAATGAATCATGCTGTTGGAAAGCCTTTATGGAATCGGTTCTACGTGTTAAATTTCAGCATGACAGGCCTTTTATTAAAGATATCCGCCATTACTTTGTAGTGAATCAGTCTTCAAGTTGAATCCGCAAGGTAAGGGCATTACTTGGAAAGAGCTGAAAGAGTCTTTCGATTCGGATAAAAAAGAAGACGATTAAAGCCTCAGGCCGTCTGAAAGGATAGTTAAGGATATTTTTTGTTTTCAGACGGCATGTTTGATAAGGAAAACCATGTTTGCAAATTTGATTTAGGCGTATTTCTGCTGGCAGTATTGCCCGTGTTGTTGGCGATTACCGTGCGCGAAGTGGCACGCGGTTATACGGCGCGGTATTGGGGCGACCATACTGGCGAGCAGCTTGGGCGTTTGACCCTCAATCCGCTGCCGCACATCGACCCTGTCGGTACGATTGTCGTGCCGCTGGTGTGTCTGATGATAGGTAGTTTTCTGTTCGGCTGGGCGCGTCCTATGCCCATCGATTCGCGCAATTTCCGTGATCCGCGCCGTGCGTGGCGTTGGGTGTCGATTTCAGGTCCGATTGCCAATCTGATTTTGGCGTTCTTTTGGGGCTTTGTCGTCGTATTTTCGGCGTATGTGCCTGAGTCTTATCAAGCGCCGTTGGTGCAGATGGCCGGTTACGGCGTAATGGTGAACTCGATTTGGGTCGCATTCAGCCTGATTCCGATTTTGCCTTGGGACGGCGGTATTTTTATCGATACCTTCCTTAACGCCAAACAGTCCATGCAGTTCCGTAAAATCGAGCCATACGGCACATGGATTATCCTGATTCTGTTGTTTACCGGCCTGCTGGCCAAACTGATTTGGCCGATTATCGCCATGATTCAGGCCGCAGTGCAGATGGTTGTCATGCCGTTTATTTAAGTATTGTGGCTGAAAGGCCGTCTGAAACTCAGTTTCAGACGGCCTTTTCCATTGTGCAACATGTAAATACGATTGGAAAAGTTGCTTAAAAATTGTACAATTTCAGCCCTTTCAATTTGGCGCACACATCATGCACATCGGCGGCTATTTCATTGACAACCCCATCGCACTTGCCCCCATGGCAGGCATTACGGACAAACCGTTCCGCCGGATTTGCCGCGAGTTTGGCGCAGGGTGGGCGGTATGCGAAATGCTGACCAGCGATCCGAGCTTGCGCCATACCAAAAAAACCTTGCGCCGCAGCGATTTTGAAGGCGAGGGCGGAGTTGTGGCCGTGCAGATTGCCGGCAGCGATCCGCAGCAGATGGCGGAAGCTGCGCGTTATAACGTCGGCTTGGGCGCGCAGGTGATTGATATAAACATGGGTTGTCCGGCCAAAAAAGTCTGCAATGTGCAGGCAGGCAGCGCATTGATGCAAAACGAGCCTTTGGTTGCCGAAATCTTGGAAGCCGTTGTCAATGCGGTGGACGTACCCGTTACCCTCAAAACCCGTTTGGGCTGGCACGACGAACATCAAAACTTGCCGACCATCGCCAAAATTGCCGAAGAATCAGGCATTGCAGCCCTTGCCATCCACGGTCGCACGCGCACGCAGATGTACAAAGGCGAAGCGCGTTACGAACTGATTGCCGAAACCAAAGGCCGTCTGAACATCCCCGTTTGGGTCAACGGCGATATTACTTCGCCGCAAAAAGCTGCCGCCGTCCTCAAACAAACCGCTGCCGACGGCATCATGATAGGGCGCGGCGCACAAGGCAGGCCGTGGCTTTTCCGTGATTTAAAACATTATGCCGAACACGGCGTTTTACCGCAGGCCTTGAGCTTGGCAGAATGCAATGCCACCATTTTGAACCACATCCGCGCCATGCACGAATTTATGGCGAAGTGGCCGGCGTGCGTATCGCCCGCAAACACATCGGCTGGTATATCGACGAAATGCCCGAAGGAGAGCAGACACGCCGGGAAATCAACCGCTTGGACAGCGCCGCGGCACAATACGATACCCTTGCCGCCTATCTTGATACGCTTTCAGAGAAAACCGACCGTTGGGTATGCCACTATCGGGAAGGTTGAAGAGTTTCAGACGGCCTCATCATTTAAAAACAAATCCAAAGAAAGACATCACGATGAATCAAACGACTACTGACATTGCGCAATGTATTGAACAAAACTTACGACAATACTTCAAAGACTTGGATGGTACGGAACCTTGCGGTGTGTACGATATGGTGTTGCACCAAGTCGAAAAGCCGATGCTTGCCTGCGTGATGGAGCAATGCGGCGGCAACCAGTCTAAAGCTGCCGTTATTTTGGGTTTGAACCGCAATACCTTGCGTAAAAAATTACAACAGCACGGTATGCTGTAATACTGCAGGGCAACCCGTCCTGACGGTCGAAGGAGAAATAACAATGCAAAATCCGAATAAATTAAATATCCATTTCATCTTGCACGAGGCATTTGAAGTGCCGGGAGCATATTTGAAATGGGCGCAATGGCGCGGACATAACATCAGTGTAACCAAAGTGTACGAAAGGGAAGCTCTGCCTGATAATGTGGACGATATAGATTTTTTGATTGTGATGGGTGGGCCGCAATCGCCTGATGAAGACAGACAGACATTCCCGTATTACGACCCCAAATCTGAGCTGCGCCTGATGTGTCAGGCGATGGCGGCGGATAAATATATTGTCGGCGTGTGTTTGGGTGCGCAGCTTTTATCCGTTGCCTACGGTGCGCGCCACACGCGCAGCCCTGAGCGTGAAATCGGCATTTATCCGATTGAGCTGACGGCGGAAGGTTTGGCGGATGCCCATGTTTCCCTGTTGGGCAAAACCCTGAATACCGGCCATTGGCACGGCGATATGCCCGGTTTGACGAATGAGGCGGTTGTGTTGGCAACCAGCAAAGGCTGTCCGCGCCAGATTATCCGTTTTGCGCCCAAACATTATGCTTTCCAAGCCCATTTGGAGTTTGACCGCGAAGCCGTCGGGATGCTGATTGCGGCGGACGGGCGCGAAAATGTGGCCGAACAAAGTCAAGCCCAAACTTATGTCCAACATCCGGATAAAATCGAAGCGGCGGATTTCAGTGAAATGAATGCCAAACTTTTCGACTTTTTGGATTCGCTGACACAATCAAAATAAAAACAGCTTGAAAAGGCTTCAGGCCGTCTGAAAGCCAGAGAAGAAACGATTAATTTTTACCATGAGTTGAACCATGCTTTACCAAATACTCGCACTGTTAATCTGGGGCAGCTCGTTTATCGCTGCCAAGTACTCCTATGAGATGCTCGACCCGACGCTGATGGTTGAGGCGCGGTTGTTGATTGCCGCATTGATGGTGCTGCCGTCGTGCCGTCGTCATTTAGGTAGGATTCCGCGGAGCGAGTGGAAGCCGTTGTTGTGGATTTCCTTTGTCAACTACGTTGTCGTTTTGATGCTCCAGTTTATCGGTTTGAAATATACATCCGCTGCCAGCGCGGTTACCATGGTTGGGCTGGAGCCTTTGCTGGTGGTCTTTGTCGGTCATTTCTTCTTCAACGACAAAGCCAAGCTTTACCACTGGATTTGCTGCGCGGTGGCGTTTGCCGGCGTGGGCATGATGGTAATGGGCGGTGCAGAAGAGGGCGGTACGATTGACTGGTTCGGCTGTTTGCTGATTTTGCTTGCGGGATTGGGTTTTGCAGGTGTGATACGTCCGAGCCAGCAGATGGTTGCCCGTATCGGTGCGCCTGCATTTACCGCGGCTTCCATGGCGGCGGCGGCGGTGTTGTGTCTGCCGTTTTCGCTGGTGTTGGCAGACAGCTATCAAATCAACTGGTCATGGGGCGGTACGCTGTCGATTTTGTATATGGGGATCGGTTGCAGTTGGCTTGCCTATCTGTTGTGGAACAAAGGCATGAACAAAGTCCCTGCCAACGTCTCTGGCCTGCTGATTTCGCTTGAGCCTGTCATCGGCGTTATCATGGCGGTGTTAATTTTGGGCGAACATTTAAGTGCGATGTCTGCGATTGGCATTACCGTTGTTATTGCGTCCACTTTTGTCGCCGGTATGTTGTCGCGTGTCAGCAATAAACACAAAAAGGCCGTCTGAAAACGGTTTCAGACGGCCTGAAGTAAGCAGTACTTTTTTCAATAAAACATTTTTGGGAAAATTTCTATGAAACGCATTATCTCCCTGCTTTTGCTTGCCTGTCCTGTCTTGGCGTCGGCTGCACCCGATAACGACAAAGCCGCCGTACAGGCCGTCATTGCCAAGTATTACAACCGACCGCTTGCCGCGCACAAATGCCAGCTCGCCAAGCCGCCGAAAGACAGTGAGACAACATCTGACAATATTATGTATTGCATGAAACCTGTTGCCGATCATACCGTAACGCGTAACGGCAAAGCCACGCGCTATGTGTTGTACACAGGTTTTGCCTACGATATGCAACAAAAAGTAAAACAGGACGCCCATGCTTCTTCGGGTCTGGCAGAATTGTTTGTTTTGGAAAAAGCAGACGGCAAGTGGGCAATCAAACAACATGGAAGCGATGAAATTGGCGCATGGGGGGATGTACCGGAGAATAAGGATTGGCGGTTTGTCCAGATGGGTGAGCAAAACTGGGGCTACACTGTCGAATCAGGTTATACAGGTCAGGGTGAAACGACAACCGGAGAAAATTTCCTGTTTACCGATAATAGCAACCGTGTCCGCAACAGCGTCATAATCAGCGGTAACGATAACGGCGCATATTACGGCAATTGCGATGAATATAAAGGGCGCGAAAAACGAAACTGCAAAGACAGATATACCAGTCTGGAAGCCAAAATCGCTTTTGACAAAAGCCGTCCTGCCGTATCCGGCGTATGGGCGTTGACTGCAAAACTCAGCGGCGTATCAGGAAAGAAAAATTATAAAAATCAGAAATATATTTTCCTTTATAACGGTAAAACCCATGTCGCCCCCAAAAACTATCCCTTAGGCGGACAATAGTTCCCTTAAAAAACGCTTTTATCAAACCATTACTACCTCAAGTCAAATCCCGTGAAAGAAACGCATAAACTTTGGGCCGCCCTCATCATTACCGGCATTATCGGCGGCATGGTCGGCATTGTATTAACCGAAATCATGCATACGATTCAACATTTTGCCTATGGTTACGGTTCAGACGGCCTATACGTTTCTTTCAGGGAGGGCGTATCGCAGGCAAGTCCGGAGCGGCGTATCGGCGTGATGACCTTTTGCGGCGTGGTGATCGGTTTGGGATGGTGGTTGCTCAAACGCTACGGCAGGCCGCAACCGAGCATTAAAGCCGTGGTTAAAAATCCGCTTGCCGGTTTTCCGTTTTTGAAACTGTCAGCCATGCCCTGTTGCAAATCATTACCGTCGGGCTTGGCTCGCCGCTCGGCCGCGAAGTTGCGCCGCGCGAAATGACCGCCGCTTTTGCCTCAGTCGGTGTCAACCGTTTCGGGTTGAGCGAAGACGACGCAAGGCTGGTCATTGCTTGCGCCTCGGGTGCAGGTTTGGCGGCCGTGTATAACGTGCCGCTCGCCTCCACACTTTTCATCCTTGAAGCCATGCTGGGTTTGTGGACGCAGCAAGCCGTCGCCGCCGCATTGCTGACTTCAGTCATTGCCACAGCCGTCGCGCGCATCGGCTTGGGAGACGTGCAGCAATATCATCCGACCAACCTTTCCATCAATACATCACTACTTTGGTTTTCCGCCATCATCGGCCCGATACTGGGCGCAACCGCAGTCTTTTTCCAGCGTACCGCCCAAAAGTTCCCCTTTATCAAGCGCGACAACATCAAAATTATTCCCTTGGCCGTCTGCATGTTTGCACTCATCGGCGTGATTGCCGCTTGGTTTCCCGAAATCTTGGGCAACGGCAAAGCAGGCAACCAACTGACCTTTGGCGGATTGACCGACTGGCAACACAGCCTTAAGCTGACCGCCGTCAAATGGCTGGTCGTCTTAATGGCACTTGCCGTCGGCGCATACGGCGGCCTGATTACCCCGTCCATGATGCTCGGCAGTACCATCGCCTTTGCCGCCGCAGCCGCGTGGAACAGTTTTTTCCCTGAAATGTCCTCTGAAAGCGCGGCCGTTGTCGGTGCCGCCGTTTTCCTCGGCGTTTCCCTCAAAATGCCCCTGACAGCCATAGCCTTTATTTTGGAGCTTACATACGCCCCCGTTGCCTTACTCATGCCATTATGCACAGGCATGGCAGGCGCAGTATGGGTGGCAAAGAAAATGGGATTTAAATAGGCAAAAGCAAAAGGCCGTCTGAAACCAAGTTTCAGACGGCCTTTTACAATAAAATTGTTAACAATATTTGCAAAACCTACTGCCAAAAATGCGAAACTGGGGGATAATACCGCCCTGAAAATTCATCCCATACTGATTAAACCTTCAACAAAGGAAATCCAAATGTCTTCCATCAAACGCGCCCTGATCAGCCTATCCGACAAGACAGGCGCAGTCGAATTTGCCCAAACCCTGACCAAGCTCGGTGTTGAAATCCTCTCTACCGGCGGTACAGCAAAGCTCTTGGCTGATGCAGGCGTTCCCGTTATCGAAGTTGCCGACTATACCGGTTTTCCCGAAATGCTCGACTGGCCGCGTGAAAACCCTGCATCCGAAAAAATCCACGGCGGCATCCTCGGCCGTCGCGATTTGGGACGAAACACGTCGCCAAGATGGAAGAACACGGCATCGGCAACATCGACCTCGTGTGCGTCAACCTCTACCCCTTCGCCGCCACCATCGCCAAACCAAACTGCACACTGGAAGACGCGATTGAAAAACATCGACATCGGCGGCCCGACCATGGTGCGCTCTGCCGCGAAAAAAACTGGAAACACGTCGCCATCGTTACCGATACCGCTGATTTCCCTGCCATCGCCGCCGAACTCGAAGCCAACAACGGCGCATTGAGCGACAAAACCCGTTTCAACCTCTCACGCAAAGCATTCAGCCATACCGCCCAATACGACGGCATGATTTCCAACTACCTGACCTCGCTTTCAGACGACGTCTTGAGCGGCCAGCCCCAAATCGGCGAATTTCCAAGCCAGTTCAACCAAAGCTGGATTAAAGTGCAAGACATGCGCTACGGCGAAAACCCGCACCAACGCGCCGCGTTCTACCGCGATATTTACCCCGCCGCAGGCAGCCTTTCCGCCTACAAACAGCTGCAAGGCAAAGAATTGTCGTACAACAACATCGCCGATGCCGATGCCGCATGGGAAGCCGTCAAATCCTTTGACGCGCCCAGCCTGCGTGATCGTGAAACACGCCAATCCGTGCGGCGTAGCCATCGCCTCCAATACCTTGGATGCCTACAAACTCGCCTACGCTACCGACACCACCAGCGCATTCGGCGGCATCATCGCCTTCAACCGCGAAGTGGACGGCGAAACCGTCAAACAAATTACCGACAACCAATTTATGGAAGTCCTCATGGCGCCGAAGTTTACCGCCGAAGCCCTCGAAATCGCCGCCGCCAAGAAAAAAACGTGCGCGTATTGGAAGTGCCGCTTGAAGCAGGTGCCAACCGCTTTGAACTCAAACGCGTCGGCGGCGGGACTATTGGTACAAACCCCCGACATCCACCGCCTCAGCCGCGCCGATTTGAAAGTCGTCTCCAAACGCCAACCGACCGAGCAAGAATGGAACGACCTGATGTTTGTTTGGAACGTCGCAAAATACGTCAAATCCAACGCCATCGTCTTCGGTAAAGGCGGTCAAACCTACGGCATCGGCGCAGGCCAAATGAGCCGCGTGGACAGCACCCGCATCGCCGCCCGCAAAGCGCAAGATGCCAATCTTGACCTCAACGGCGCATGTGCCGCTTCCGATGCCTTCTTCCCATTCCGCGACGGCGTAGATGTCATTGCCGAGCAGGGCATCAAAGCCATCATCCATCCCGCAGGCTCCATGCGCGACCAAGAAGTCTTTGACGCAGCGGACGAACACGGCATCGCCATGGTCGTAACCGGCATCCGCCATTTCCGCCACTAATAAGCTGATATAAAATAAAGGCCGTCTGAAAACAAAGTTTCAATATCATGAAACCCGTTTTTCAGACGGCCTTTTCAATCATCAAACAATTTAGCGGCTAACTATAAATCAGGACAAAGCAACCAAGCTCCCAGCCAGCCCGATTAATACGGCAATACAACGCCACACAAGCCTAAAACCAACTCACTCAGAGAAAAAACATGAAACACATCCTCCTCATCCTCGCCCTCGCCACACTCACCGCCTGCGCTTCCAGCCATACCGGCGGCTACGGCTATGCCGGCAACAACGGCGCTTCCGCAGGCGTGACCCAAACATTCCGTTGGTAAGGCCGTTTGAAAAAAATAACATAGTTTTCCACAATAGAGAACAAACAAATCCCAAACGTAAAGGCAAGTTTTACACTTGCCTTTTTAACGCTGTCCATCGGCTTAATAGCGCATAAATTCGTATCATTTGTTCACTATTTATATGTTAGGAAACGTCAAAAGGCCGTTTGAAAAACAGGTCGATACAAACCCTATTACACGTTTCAAACTGATCTTCAATACAAATTTCATTAATTCTCTAAATAAAAAGCCCGCATACAAAGCTATTACTAAAGAAACTATCTAAATCATATATTATTTAGTAATCATTATTGTTTGAAAATAAAAACTTTAAAATCAAATAGCTAGAAAAAAAGCGTTTAAAAAAAGCAACAAGTAAATCTAACCGACATGACCGTTAAGGCTGAAAAAATAACACTTTATCGGAAGAATTGATTTGTAAAACCAAACGCATATAAAAATTTGAGTCAGGATTCCGAATGCATTGAAAGAAGCTGACAAAAAGTGACTCGTTAAGAAACAAGCTGACAAAAAAACGGCACATCGTTTCCCAAACTTCACAAGCTTCTAGAAGTGTATCAGCATAAAATCCCATAAAACAGGATTTTAGCTGCTATTCGGCCGAATGGAGACTTTTGGCACGGTAATTGCATACAGGAGATTACGGCATGAAACCGCATAAAGGGGAAACTCTGAAGTGCGGCATATGTATGGGCAAGCGGTTTATGACCGAGCAAACGTCCCAAAAAGAAATCAAACCCCTTACAGGAAAAATCGATATGAATAAAGTCTTTAAAGTCATTTGGAACCACGCGACCCAGACATGGACCGCGGTTTCCGAAATCAGCCATGCACACGGCAAAAAATCTGCTTCCGACAAGCGTAAAGCCGTAGCTGCTGCAGTTGCGGCGGCAGGTGCTTTGATGGCTTCAGGCGCTGCTCAAGCAGGTACGGATTTGGGTAATAGCGCAGTAAACATTTCTCCTAATGGCACTTACAACGGTTCTAATAGCGTTGGGAAAAATTCTGTTGTGGTAGGTTATCAAAATACTACCAACGACCAACATGGTACTATCGCTTACGGTGCTAACAATACCGCAAATGCAGAAGCTGCTTTGGCAGTAGGTAATAATAACCAAGCAACCAATCTAAATACTATTGCAATCGGTACCAGTACTGTGGCTAGTGGTGATAGTTCTGTTGCAGTTGGTAAGTTGACTGAAGCAACTGCGATTCGTGCGACTGCAGTAGGTAACCGTGCAACTGCAACTGTGGATTCTGCAAGTGCATTCGGTAACCGTGCAACTGCAAACGGTCAATTTGCTACTGCGATTGGTGATAATACCACTGCTAGCGCTGGTGCCGTTGCAGTAGGTACGCATTCAAATGCAACCCATCAAGATTCTATTGCGATTGGTAATAATGCTTCGGGTGCTTGGACCAATGCTATTGCTGTTGGTAAAGACACTGTAGCAAGCCAAGACCACGCACTTGCTATGGCTACATCAGGCAAAAAGCCATTGGTGTTCAATCTGTTGCCATTGGTTCATACTCTAACGCTAGTGCAGACTCGGTTGTTGCTCTTGGTCAAAAATGCAAAAGCTGGTGGTGAAGTACCAGCTGGTGCTGCTAAAGGTCCTGGTACCGCAGCAGTAGCTGTAGGTTTTGAGTCAAATGCGTCTGCAGCGAGTACTGTTGCGGTAGGTAAGTCGTCTAAGGCAAGTAGTAATAATGCAGTTGCAGTAGGGGTTCAATCTGAAACTAAAGGACGAAATGGCGTAGGCGTTGGTGCATATTCTGAAGCTACGGCAGGTCGTTCTACGGCAGTTGGTGCATTAGCTCAAGCTAATGGCGAGGGCGCATTTGCCGCTGGTGCATCTGCAAGAGCAACAGGTGCGAACTCCATTGCTATTGGTGGAGCAATGGATGGAGATATCCCTAGCGATAAAACAGGTGAAGAGCTGGCTCAGGCTAAAAGCAGGTTCTGCTGCTAAAGCAACCGGTAACAACTCTATCGCTTTGGGTACTCAATCTAAAGCTGCTGGCGACAACTCTATCGCTCAAGGTAACGGCGCAACTGCTAAAGCAAGCTGCTGATGTTGCTGTAGGTTACAACTCTCAAGCCAATGGTACTTCTACTGGTGCTAATGCTGAAGGCACAGTAAACAATGCCGGTTCTGCAATGGCGATTGGTACCGACTCTCAAGCAACCGGTATCGTAGCAACTGCCATCGGTCAACGTTCTCAAGCCCTGGCAAACGGTGCGGTAGCATTGGGTGGCGACGCTCAAGCCAAACAAGGTTCTGACGTAGCAATTGGTCGCGGTTCCGTAGCTAACGGTACTTCCGCTTCTGCATTCGGTCCTGCTGCTCAAGCAACTGGTAAATACGCAGTAGCTTTGGGCGTACAAAGCCAAAGCCACTTCAGAACAAGCCATTGCATTGGGTCGTCTCTCTCAAGCTAACGGCAAGTTTGCAACTGCTCTGGGTAACAACGCTCAGGCAACAGCCCAAAACACTCTGGCTTTGGGTACAGAAGCTAAATCTACTATCGAAAACAGCGTAGCTTTTGGGTAACGGTTCTACAACCAGCGCATTCGTACCTACCAACACTGCTACTGTTGGCAGCTACACTTACAGCGGCTTCGCAGGCGCAACCAGCAAATTGGGTGACGGCGCAGTATTGTCTGTAGGTTCTGCAGGTAAAGAACGTCAAATCCAAAAACGTTGCCGCAGGCCGTATTTCTGCAACTTCTACCGATGCAATCAACGGCTCTCAATTGTTTGCCGTAGCAAACCGTATCGAAAAACCTGAATCCATTTGTATTCTCAGGCCACAATGGCAGCGGTAGCTCACCAGCTGCAGGTACATTCACATACAATCCGAATTCAGCAAGCAATCCTCTGAAACTGATCGCTGGTGAAGGTCTGAAAATGACTTCAAACGGCACTAACGAATACACCCTGAGCGTAGTAGGTGGTGGTGCTACTGGTCCTGCTGGTCCTAAAGGCGATACTGGTGCAACTGGTGCTAAAGGCGATACCGGTGCTACCGGTGCTAAAGGCGATACTGGTCCTAAAGGCGAAAAAAAGGCGATACTGGTCCTGCCGGTCCTAAAGGCGAAAAAAAGGCGATACCGGTGAAAAAAAGGCGACAGCATCATAGGTGAAGTTAGAAACAATAATGACGGTACCCATACCATCACTATTACTAATCTAGGTGATGGCACAATCACTACTACCATCGTTAAAGACGGTAAAAACGGTAAAGACGGCGCTACTGGCGCTAAAGGTGACACTGGTGCTACTGGCGCTAAAGGCGATAAAGGTGACACCGGCGCAACTGGCGCAACCGGCGACAAAGGTGAAAAAGGTGACACCGGCGCTACTGGCGCAACCGGCGACAAAGGTGAAAAAGGTGACACCGGCGCAACTGGCGCAACCGGCGACAAAGGCGAAAAAGGTGACACCGGCGCAACTGGCGCAACCGGCGACAAAGGTGAAAAAAAGGTGATACCGGCGCTACTGGTGCCGACGGTAAGAACGCTGAAGCCGACGTTAAAGACAACGGCAACGGCACTCACACTGTAACCATCAAAGACGGTAACGGTAATACCACTACTACCATCGTTAAAGACGGTGCAACTGGCGCTACTGGCGCAACCGGTGCTACCGGTGCAACTGGTGCCGACGGTAAGAATGCTGAAGCCGACGTTAAAGACAACGGTGATGGCACTCATACTGTAACCATCAAAGACGGTAACGGTAACACCACTACTACCATCGTTAAAGACGGTAAGAATGCTGAAGCCGACGTTAAAGACAACGGCAACGGCACTCACACTGTAACCATCAAAGACGGTAACGGTAATACCACTACTACCATCATTAAAGACGGTGCTACTGGCGCAACCGGCGACAAAGGTGAAAAAGGTGACACCGGCGCAACTGGCGCAACCGGCGACAAAGGCGAAAAAGGTGACACCGGCGCAACTGGCGCAACCGGCGACAAAGGTGAAAAAGGTGATACCGGCGCTACTGGTGCAACCGGCGACAAAGGTGAAAAAGGTGACACCGGCGCTACTGGCGCAACCGGCGACAAAGGTGAAAAAGGTGACACCGGCGCTACTGGCGCAACCGGTGACAAAGGCGAAAAAGGTGATACCGGCGCAACTGGCGCAACCGGCGACAAAGGTGAAAAAGGTGACACCGGCGCAACTGGCGCAACCGGCGACAAAGGCGAAAAAGGTGACACCGGCGCTACTGGTGCAACCGGCGACAAAGGTGAAAAAGGTGACACCGGCGCTACTGGCGCAACCGGCGACAAAGGTGAAAAAGGTGACACCGGCGCTACTGGCGCAACCGGTGACAAAGGCGAAAAAGGTGACACCGGCGCAACTGGTGCAACCGGTGACAAAGGCGAAAAAGGTGACACCGGCGCAACTGGTGCAACCGGCGACAAAGGTGAAAAAGGTGACACCGGCGCTACTGGCGCAACCGGCGACAAAAGGTGAAAAAGGTGATACCGGCGCAACTGGCGCAACCGGCGACAAAAGGCGAAAAAGGTGACACCGGCGCAACTGGCGCAACCGGCGACAAAGGTGAAAAAGGTGATACCGGCGCTACTGGTGCAACCGGCGACAAAGGTGAAAAAGGTGACACCGGCGCTACTGGCGCAACCGGCGACAAAGGTGAAAAAGGTGACACCGGCGCTACTGGCGCAACCGGCGACAAAGGTGAAAAAGGTGATACCGGCGCTACTGGTGCCGACGGTAAGAACGCTGAAGCCGACGTTAAAGACAACGGCAACGGCACTCACACTGTAACCATCAAAGACGGTAACGGTAATACCACTACTACCATCGTTAAAGACGGTGCAACTGGCGCTACTGGCGCAACCGGTGCTACCGGTGCAACTGGTGCCGACGGTAAGAATGCTGAAAGCCGACGTTAAAGACAACGGTGATGGCACTCATACTGTAACCATCAAAGACGGTAACGGTAACACCACTACTACCATCGTTAAAGACGGTAAGAATGCTGAAGCCGACGTTAAAGACAACGGCAACGGCACTCACACTGTAACCATCAAAGACGGTAACGGTAATACCACTACTACCATCATTAAAGACGGTGCTACTGGCGCAACCGGCGACAAAGGTGAAAAAAAGGTGACACCGGCGCAACTGGCGCAACCGGCGACAAAGGCGAAAAAGGTGACACCGGCGCAACTGGCGCAACCGGCGACAAAGGTGAAAAAGGTGATACCGGCGCTACTGGTGCAACCGGCGACAAAGGTGAAAAAGGTGACACCGGCGCTACTGGCGCAACCGGCGACAAAGGTGAAAAAGGTGACACCGGCGCTACTGGCGCAACCGGTGACAAAGGTGAAAAAGGTGACACCGGCGCTACTGGCGCAACCGGCGACAAAGGTGAAAAAGGTGACACCGGCGCTACTGGCGCAACCGGTGACAAAGGCGAAAAAGGTGACACCGGCGCAACTGGTGCAACCGGCGACAAAGGTGAAAAAGGTGACACCGGCGCTACTGGCGCAACCGGCGACAAAGGTGAAAAAGGGTGACACCGGCGCTACTGGCGCAACCGGCGACAAAGGTGAAAAAAAAGGTGATACCGGCGCTACTGGCGCAACCGGCGACAAAGGTGAAAAAGGTGACACCGGCGCTACTGGCGCAACCGGCGACAAAGGTGAAAAAGGTGACACCGGCGCTACTGGCGCAACCGGCGACAAAGGTGAAAAAGGTGATACCGGCGCAACCGGCGACAAAGGTGAAAAAGGGTGATACCGGCGCTACTGGCGCAACCGGCGACAAAGGTGAAAAAGGTGATACCGGCGCTACTGGCGCAACCGGCGACAAAGGTGAAAAAAAGGTGATACCGGCGCTAAAGGCGACAAAGGTGAAAAAGGTGATACCGGCGCTACTGGTGCAACCGGCGACAAAGGTGAAAAAGGTGACACCGGCGCTACTGGCGCAACCGGCGACAAAGGTGAAAAAGGTGACACCGGCGCTACTGGCGCAACCGGCGACAAAGGTGAAAAAGGTGATACCGGTGCAACTGGTGCAGATGGTAAGAACGCTGAAGCCGACGTTAAAGACAACGGCAACGGTACTCACACTGTAACCATCAAAGACGGTAACGGTAATACCACTACTACCATCATTAAAGACGGTGCAACTGGTGCAGACGGTAAGAATGCTAAAGCCGACGTTAAAGACAACGGCAACGGCACTCACACTGTAACCATCACTGATGGCGAAGGTAATACCACTACTACTATCATTAAAGATGGTAAGAACGCTGAAGCCGACGTTAAAGACAATGGCAATGGCACTCACACTGTAACCATCAAAGACGGTAACGGTAACACTACTACTACCATCATTAAAGACGGTGCAACTGGTGCTACCGGTGCAACTGGTGCAGATGGTAAGAATGCTGAAGCCGATGTTAAAGACAACGGCAACGGTACTCACACTGTAACCATCAAAGACGGTAACGGTAACACTACTACTACTATCGTTAAAGACGGTGCAACTGGCGCTACCGGTGCAACTGGCGCTACCGGTACAACTGGTGCAGATGGTAAGAATGCTGAAGCCGACGTTAAAGACAACGGCAACGGTACTCACACTGTAACCATCAAAGACGGTAACGGTAACACTACTACTACCATCATTAAAGACGGTGCAACTGGTGCTACCGGTGCAACTGGTGCAGATGGTAAGAATGCTGAAGCCGACGTTAAAGACAACGGCAACGGTACTCACACTGTAACCATCAAAGACGGTAACGGTAACACTACTACTACTATCGTTAAAGACGGTGCAACTGGCGCTACCGGTGCAACTGGTGCAGATGGTAAGAATGCTGAAGCCGACGTTAAAGACAACGGCAACGGTACTCACACTGTAACCATCAAAGACGGTAACGGTAATACCACTACTACCATCGTTAAAGACGGTGCAACTGGTGCCAAAGGTGATACTGGTGCAACTGGTGCAGACGGTAAGAACGCTGAAGCCGACGTTAAAGACAACGGCAACGGTACTCACACTGTAACCATCAAAGACGGTAACGGTAACACTACTACTACTATCGTTAAAGACGGTGCAACTGGTGCTGCTGGTGCCAAAGGTGATACCGGTGCAGACGGTAAGAACGCTAAAAGCCGAAGTTAAAGACAACGGCAACGGCACTCACACCGTAACCATCACTGATGGCGAAGGTAAAACCACTACCACTATCGTTAAAGACGGTGTAGACGGTAAGAATGCTAAAGCCGAAGTTAAAGACAACGGCAACGGCACTCACACTGTAACCATCACTGATGGCGAAGGTAAAACCACTACTACCATCGTTAAAGACGGTGCAACTGGTGCTGCTGGTGCCAAAGGTGATACCGGTGCAGACGGTAAGAACGCTAAAGCCGAAGTTAAAGACAACGGCAACGGCACTCACACCGTAACCATCACTGATGGCGAAGGTAAAACCACTACCACTATCGTTAAAGACGGTGCAGACGGTAAGAACGCTGAAGCCGACGTTAAAGACAACGGCGACGGTACTCACACTGTAACCATCAAAGACGGTAACGGTAATACCACTACTACTATCGTTAAAGACGGTGCAACTGGCGCTACCGGTGCAACTGGTGCCAAAGGTGATACCGGTGAAAACGGTAAGTCTGCTGAAGGTAAAGTTGAGCGTGATGAAGCTAAAGGTACTTCTACCATCACTATCAACAACTTCGATAAAGACGGTAAAGTTATCTCTACTACTACTGCAACCGTGAAAGACGGTAAAGACGGTAAAGATGGTAAAGATGCTGATGGCACCTTCGGTCTGGTTGACGAGACTGGTACTACTGACGGCTCTATCTCCAAAAAACTGAATAACACTATTCAGATTAAAGGTGATGCGGGTACTAAAGTTCAAGTATTCGACAAAGCAACCGGTAAAACTTCAGAGAAAGAAGTTCAAAACATCTTCGTTAAGAAAGACGGCGATGCGCTGAAAGTCAGCTTGAACCCTGATCTGACCGTTAACAGTGTTACTACTAACGAACTGAAAGCAGGTCCTGTAACCATCAACCAAGGTGGTATCGATGCCGGCAACACTACTATTAAAAATGTTGCTCCAGGTAAGAACGGTACCGATGCGGTTAACGTTGACCAGCTGAACCAAAAATTCGGCGATGTGAACAGCAATGTGAACAAGGTTGACAACAACGCCCGCGCAGGTGTGGCTCAAGCCTTGGCTACTGCCGGTCTGCCACAAGCTTACTTGCCAGGTAAGAGCATGCTGGCCATCGGTGGCGGTCACTACCGCGGTGAAACCGGTTACGCTGTCGGCTTCTCTAGCATCTCCGATGGTGGTAACTGGATCATCAAAGGTACTGCTTCCGGCAACTCACGTGGTCACTTCGGTGCTACCGCAGCAGTTGGTTACCAATGGTAATCTGACTTTCAGACGGCCTGAAAAGGCCGTCTGAAAAAGACGAAAGCAAAAGTAAATGCGGCCTATTTAGGCCGCATTTTTTTATGCTTAGATTATGTTTTGAATTTATTTGATGAATCAATCAGGACAGTAGCCAAAGATAAATGAATATATCTTTAGCAGTCTGTTGCAATTCAAAAGGCCGTCTGAAACATCATTGGATGCTTCAGACGGCCTTTCTTTTATTCGCACTATATGCCATTAATCCCAAATATTTGCGCGTTCGACTTCTTTCCATGCGTCTAGAATCAGGCTGCCGTCGTTGTCTTTCAGCAAAGTAGCATCTGAGGCATACGGCGCCAAGTGCGGGCATTTTTTTAGGCCGTGCATTAAGCCTAGTGCGTGGCGGACGATGTGGCGCAGGATGGTGCCGCGTCCTGAGGCAATTTGTTCGCGACTGTATGCGTATAGCCAAGCCGCTAAATCTGCGTATTGGATTGGTGCGTGTGCGTCGTTGTAAAACAGTGTATCCCAATCGCGCATCAGCATTGGATTGTGATAAAGCCTCGCGCCC
>BNJT01001326.1_pt1 | contig 21388 bp, 29 predicted proteins | sample 8540491 | NCBI WGS metagenome assembly BNJT01 (sample SAMD00202455, study PRJDB9452) | human saliva metagenome | host: Homo sapiens | reverse complement strand
GCTATTCGGTGCCTAAGGAAGGGCAGGCCGGATATCGTCTAGCTTCTGTCACTGAATGCAAGTCCAAATTCTGAAGAGAGTGAGACTATTCAAGGAGCGCGTTCGCGTAAAAATATTGATGATGGCTATCCAATGTATTACACTTTTACCCTTTCCAAAAATTTATCCTGGAAAAATGGAGAGCATAATGTGATTGGAATTGGATATGAATTGACCCTCAGACGGAAGGATATTTCAGCTATTTATTATTTAGACTCCATGACACATGAACAAACATCCTGTCTATGGCGGTTTAAAAAGGGTGACGCCAGAAGAGCTGCTGGAAGCAATGGCGGCTTGCGAGGAACCCTAATTATGCTTGGTAAGAGAATGATGAAATAAAAATAGGATTAGAAGGAAAGTGAGAGGAAGTATCAATGAAAAATTTTTCTAGAACAATAAAATAGGTTTATGTGCGGCAACGCTAGTGACATTAGCTGGATGTGCACAGACATTAGTAAGAATCCGAGGTCGAAAAAGCGTGACGGAGAACAACTGCTCCATCGACAGCATGCAAGCACAAAGCAGGAAACGCCGCAATGGGTGGCATCGTATACGAGATCTGTCGAACCAGGCAGTATTGCATGAAGTGAAGGCGTTACTCTCTGCTTACATTGATAAAGAGAGTGTAGAATCGTTCTTAAAATTGGTGAATGAGTACTAATGAAATTGTCGGTGAGACGGTCTGCAAGGAGATTTTTGCGTCTTTCACCAAAAACAGAGTATGATGTAGAGAAAAATCAGTAATCTCTGGAATGCGAAGATGGGTGATTTTTGCTCGGAACGAACTGCCGCATTAATACTTATGCATTATTGAAAAATAGCATTGAGATTCCTCCGATTGAAAAAAGATGATACGCTCCTTATTGATAATGACGCCATTGACAAAGGAAAATTATATAATTCTGAGGATAAAGAAGCGTTAAATCGATTATTCTCGAGAGTAAAAACAGAAGCGACAACCGATGTGAAAGTACATGCTAGCAAAAATGGAGCAATTCCTCTCTCAGTTCAAATTTAATGAGAATGCACGAATGCTTTCCGTAGTGATTCATGATAATCTGGATGGCGAGTCTCTCTTTATTGGACATGTCGGTGTATTAGTGTCAACGAGTGAAGGTTTCCTTTTCGTTGAGAAGTTAACGTTTGAGGAGCCGTATCAAGCGATTAAATTTGCTTCTAAAGAAGATGTTTACAAGTATCTTTCAACGAAATACCAAGACTATACCGGGAAGGCTTAGCAAAAACCGTTCATTATGGATAACAATAAATGGGTAGAGATGAAGTAAAAATAAGTTATTCTTCTTGATCATAGAATCTGGAAGTAACGAGAGAGGGTGAAAGGATGGCTTCAGCAAGGAATACTTAGCCTATATTTTAGAACAATTATCAGGATTAGAGGATATCCGCTATCGAGCAATGATGGGGGAATATATTTTGTATTACCGGGAAAAGGTTGTCGGTGGCGTTTATGACGATCGATTCCTAATCAAAAATGTGACAGCTGCCAGAGAGCATGCGGACGCTTCATTGGAACGCATATGAAGGGGCAAAAGAAATGCTTTTGGTGGAAAATATAGAAGATAGGGAGTTCTTAACGGATTTGTTTAAGGCTATCTATGATGAACTGCCCACTCCAAAACCAAAGAAAAGAAATAATGCTTGGAGGAGAACGTCACTATTTTGGATGATTAGCAGGCATTCCTTTGAATCCATAAAAGTAACGATAGCACTTATAGCAGTTTCAAAGTGCTGTAGGTGTTTTTGGACATGTTGGAAAAATGTTTGAATGGGAATATAACCTTCTCAAGTTATTTGGTATAATGACAATACAGTTTAAAGGGATTTGAGGCGAAGACAATGAAGCCAGAAGAGTATTCTTGGAATGAGAGGGAACAAAATAGTTATATCAATGGGAAAGAGAACGACAAATCGCATTAGCGCGAGACTTTTTAAAGAAAGTAGGACACTAAAGATGAACATGATTATTAGAGAAATTATAGATAAAGAGGAAAAGAATCGATTTCAAAAGAAGTTTTATACGATCTTCCAGAATGGTTTGGAATGCCAGAAAGCACGCAGGAATATGTCGATGATGCGATGGACAAACCGTTTCTCGCTTGTTTTGTAGAGGATAAACTCGCAGGATATGTTGTGTTGAATGCAACAAGTGAGGATTGTGCAGATATTTTTGTGATGGGGAGTCAAAAAGGAATTTCACCCGCAAAGGAATCGGCCAAAAATTGAATGAGGCGTATGAGCAACTAGCTCGGAGTTTAGGGTACACTTATTCCCAAGTGAAGACTGTGAAAATGGGGCACATACGAACAGTACGATCTGCACGAATCTTTTTATAAGGCGATGGGGTATAAGGAGTTAGAATGCTTCCCGACATTGTGGGATGAATGGAATCCGTGTCAAATCTATATTAAATATTTAGGAAAGAAGTGGAAGAACAGAGAAAATAGGAAATAGAGGAGAGTTCGATGAAAAGTAAAGAAGATTGGTATCGTCAGTTTGTCTAGGCATTTTAGAGAGAGTTTCATTCAACATGAACTCAATCTTGGGAAAAACGTTTAGAAGAATATGGGGGTAGAAGTTGTGTTTTTACCTCATGCATTAAAAAGGGCTTTGAGTTTATAAAGCAACATCCAGAATGTAGAGCAAAAGACTTACTAACCGCTTTTTCAGGATGATTCGATAGAGTTGATTTTTATGTGCCATTGGCGGAGATGATACGTATCGCTTACTCCCCTTATTTGTTTGAACAGGACGCGCTTAAAAAAGTCGCTAAGCAAAAAGATTTTTAGGGTTCTCAGATACGACCATCAATCATTTGATGTTGCATAAGGTGGGCATCCGTAGTTTCTATGGACAAGCCTTTTTACCGGATGTGTGTGAACTTTCGAAGGAAATGCTTCCGTATACAAAATCGTATTTGAGGAATTGCTGACAACGGGAAGAATTAAAGAACGCCCAAGTGACATTTGGTATCAGGAGAGAGAAGATTTTTAGTGAAAAGGGACTAGGGGTTTCGATGCCAAGTTTTCCAAATCACGGGTTTGAGTTGCTTTTCAGGGGCTGCTCAGTTTACAGGGCAAATCCTAGGAGGGTGTTTGGAATCCATGTCGGAATGTCTCGAAAATTCAAGATATGAGGATACAGTTCGCCTCGTGCAGCAGTATCAACTATTTCCTACTTTAGAAGAATGGAAAGGAAAAATTTTGCTTCTAGAGACGAGTGAAGAACAACCGACTCCCTGAACACTTCCAAAAGATGATTCAAACGCTAGAACGCTACGGACTTTTTGATGTGGTGTCTGGTGTGCTTGTTGGAAAACCACAAAATGAAACCTACTATGATGAGTATAAAGAGATTCTTCTGGCAGAATTAGGGGAGAAGCAGCTACCCATTGTCTCACAATATCAATGTTGGGCATGCGACACCTCGTTGTATTATCCCTTTTGGGATTGAAGCTCAAGTGGATGTAGACGACCAAGTGATTCGTTTTATCTATGAATAATAAAATTACAGAAGTGAGAATAATGAAGCAGACTCAAATGTGGAAGGAGTCTGCTTTCATTTTTCTAAAAACAGTCCCCAAGATGTATTTACTGACAAATGGGAATAGAAATGCCATAATGAGATGAATCTAATAAATTTGGGGATTGGATGAGACTCGCCACTGTATAGGGAATCCGAACCTGAGGACTAAAAACTCTTATGGAAAAAGGAGTAAATGGAAACAAAAAGATGTGATTGGGCTAACCATAGTCTACTTGAACAAAAATACCATGATGAAAAAGTGGGAATCCCTATCCTTTTGACGATAAGGAATTATTTAAGATGCTTTGTTTAGAAGGGATGCAAGCAGGCTCTCAGTTGGTCTACGATCCTTCAAAAATGGATGGACTGTGTGAAAGCTTTTGATAACTTTCGATCCAGACATTGTGGTGAACTATGATGAAGATAAGGAAGCTGAGCTCCTTCAAAATAAAGAAATCATCCGAAATCGATTGAAAGTAAAATCTGTTGCGAACAACGCCAAAGCTTACTTTTAAGATATGTGAGGAATTTTCGGGGTCATTTAGCGACTATTTATGGGGATTTGTCAATCATACTCCAATCATCAATTCCTTTGGAAATCCATAACAGAAGTCCCCGCAAAAACGGAGCTTTCGGACAAAATCAGTAAAGATTTGAAGAAAAGAGGCTTTAAATTTATTGGATCTACTATTATTTATGCTTTTTATGCAATCGGTAGGGATGGTAAATGACCACCTTCTGGACTGTGAGTTTAGAAGGGTAGAAAAAGAATTAAATAAGATTTTTAATAGGAGAAAGGTGAAGGAGAAATATGAAGAAAAATCGCAGCAAATAAGTTTAAAGAATTATACCAAACAAGTGAAATCACGGTATTAGATGTACGAGAAAAAGGGAGAATTTCAAGACGGACATATTCCAACAGCAAAGAACTATCCTCTAAGTACGTTGGAACAAGAGTATGCAACATTAAATCCAGAGCAAAAATACTACGTCATCTGCCAAGGTGGATGCGTTCAGCAAGGGCTTGTCAATTTTTGGAAGAAAAAGGCTTTGACGTGACGAATGTTGAAGGTGGCATGAATCAGTGGCAAGCTTAAAGAAAAACGACCGAAGTTCAACTAGAGCCTTTTAACAAAAGTTTTCTGCAAACAATTTGGAAGATTGGTTTTTCTACGGATCAACCAGAGTGGACGAAGCGGAACGCACTGTATTTTTAATGATTATCGCAAGTTTGACGATCCCAAAAGTTTTGAAGCGAGCTTAGTTGCGAACTTTTAATGAGCGAAGATTGCCGTTGTATTGTCGCTGGAGGTCTGCCTGTGGGGATGGTTTCAAAAAACATGGGTGGATAAAGCTACACGGTGGCTAGAAATCGGATTGTGATTTGATGACGACCAGTTGTGGGGCGAGGGAATTGCAACAAACGCGCTGACGAAGTGGGTGGATGCTATTTTTCAAGAAATCGATGCGCTCGAACATATTGGAATGACGACTTGGAGGAAACAGATGCGATGATTGCCGTTGCTGAAAAATTAGGGTTCCTAAAAAGAAGGTCAAATCCGTAAAGTCCGTTACTATCAAGGGAAAGTATTACTGACAGCGTAAAGTATGGAATTTTACGCGAAGAGTGGGCTACAAGAGCATAATACAGAAGAAAGAGACCGATTACGCGAATCAGTCTCTTTTAGTATGCAAGTCGTGATTATTTTTCCAGGAGTTTTTGGATCTAAGCCAAATGATTGTTCTAAAATTGGTCTTAGCTATTAATCATATCGGCTGTACCTTCTATTGCAAGCGCGTATACTTTCTCGCCTCTTTTGAACGACCCATTCGTACATGTATTTACCATCAGAGAATGCAATTTTTCATTAAGTAGGCATCCTCTCCAGCAAATTTAGCTCTTGAGCCTTGTAGACTAGTCTGTTGTTTGTCATTTTGCCAGTGGTCATACAAACGATTCGCAATTAACTCTGCGCCAAAAGGTTTTCTCCGTTAGCAAGTTTGACAGAGTCTTTAGTGTACGAGTTCATTGATAATACATTGTATTTATCTGGTGAAGAAAAACTGGAATTGAGAACCAGTATTTCTATCTTGGTATGCGACCCAATCTTTAGGAACATTGACATAACCAGATGCTTCACGGCCAACACGTTGAGTATCTGAAAGTGAAACTTCTAGTAGTAGAAGAAGCGCTAGGCAGTTGTTGAGCAGTTGTAGTAGGTGTAGCCGTAGTTTCTTTTTAGCGACTTCAGTAGTTGGTGTTGCAACAGTATCTATTGCTTTCTTTTTCGCCGTTCCCGCAAGCCGCTACCATTAATGTGATAGAAGCGTTACAGAACCTAATAAAATTTTTGTTTTTCATAATAATTAATCTCCTTCATTTAGTTCAGATTTTTGATTATTGTCCGGGAGTTTTTGCCTCTAAGTTCCACTGTCTGTTCGATAACAGGTCTTAAAGCATTAAGCATATCCTCAGAACCTTCGACTTCGATGGCGTATATTATTCTCACCTTTTTGGAAAAACCAACAGAGGTAGTATTTACTGTCTGTAAATAGGGACTTTTAAGTAAAGCCTCCTCGCCATGAATTTGGCTTTTACACCTTTTTATTTGGTCGACCTCTTTTGAGTTTTTAACTTAGCGTATGTACGATTAGCCATTAACTCAGCACCAAATGTTTCACCGCTTCCAAGTTCTACTTTATCTTTAGAGAAATTGTATAGTGCCACAGCATTATATCGATCTCGGTGAAACATATTGTACTTTAGTTTCGCTATTCTTAGTCAGTCTTTAGGAATATTGAGATAACCAGTATCTGCATTCCCGATTCGTTGAGTGTCTGTGCGAGAGTTTTCTTTTTACGTCGAAGAAGACTGAGCAGTTGTTGTGGTCGTTACAGTGTGCAGTTGTGTTTGCTTGGCTTGTTGGTGCTGCTGTTGTCTCCGTTGCTTTTTCGCTGTTCCTGGCAAGCCGCTACCATTAACGCAGATAGAAGCGTTACGGAACCTAATAAAATTTTATTTTTCAAGATAATTGTTCTCCTCAACAGATTTATTATATTTGTATTATATCACTTAGCAGATTGAATTTAAAATAAAAACATTTTCAAAGGATGAGGAAAGATAGGGAGATATACAAAGAGACTAATCGCGTGGATTAGTCTCTTTTAGGTTGTTAGTGATTATTTTCCGGGATTCTTGTGATCTGACCCCAAGTTTGTTCTGATAAGTGAAATCATCGTTACAATCGTCTTTTTGTCTCCTTCAAAAGAAGCGGTATAGACTTTATCCCCTTTTTCGAAAATCCAAGTAAAGTAGTATTTTCCATCTTTCATTAAAGAGTTGACAGAGGTAAGCATCCATTCCGGGATACTTTGTTTTAGAACCTGATTTTATCAACATTTTGCTGACCACTCCAGTTAGCCAGCAGACGATTGGCAATCATCTCTGCTCCCCAAGTTTCTCCTTCACCAGGTTTTGCTCGATCTTGAGTGAATCCATTTAATGTAATAATATTGTACCCATCGAGTGCTGAGTACTGGAATTGCAGGGCCACCATTCACATCTTTAAAGTTGACCCAATCTTTAGGAACATTGACGTATCCAGCATCGTCTCGTCCAACACGTTGAGTGTCGTTTAGTGAGATTTCTTTTCTTCTGAAGAAGCCCCGTTGTTGTCGTCGCTTGAGTCGCTTGCTTGCGTGGTTGTTTCTTTAACAGCTTCCGTTGTTTGTACGGTCGTCGTTTCTTTTGTTTTTTAGTAGAGTTACCGCATGCTGCAAATACAAGTGCAGAAAGAACAGTAACAGAGCCTAATAAAAATTTTTGTTTTTCATCGTTACACCCTCAAATTATGAATTTATAGCATTAGTGTACCATTTTTAAGATTTTTAAAAGTTCAGTCAGTAGTTTGTCAGTTTTGATAAAAAGTTAGCCCTAAACATTAGAGAGAAAATAAGATAACAGCCTTTTTCAATAGATGGTTATAATAGAACTACGATTAATGATGAGGAGACTTATGCACATGTTAAAAATTATCCTATTTGTTATCGGGATAACGTTTGCTGTTTTTGGATATCTCATCGTGTTCAAAAAGCAGTATGGGCTCATCAATGATTTCAAAGCACGGAAGAAGGCGGGGAGCCAAAAGGATACAGATGCGATTCGAGTTGGGCAAGTTGAGTTAATCCTAGGTGTTGGATTGTTTGTACTATTTGTGTTATTAATGATATTTACGTAGAGGAATACTATAGAAAGTGAGTTTGGCAGTGAAGGAATTAGCATTAACATTAGAAGATACGCAGTGGAGAAGACGACGATTACGTATGATCGAAAAATTGTGCGAGCCATTGTGATAGATGAAGAGGGATATTTTTACTTTGTGCGGCTACACCGCGATGATATCTTCGGGACTGGCGTTTTTATTGAAACAGCTGGCGGCGGAGTTGAAGAAGGGGAATCCACAGAAGAAGCCATCCACCGGGAACTGAAAAGGAAGAACTGGGGGTCAAGGTAGAGATCTTTGTAAAATTGGTTTAGTCAGCGACTACTATAATCAGATTCATCGTCATAATTTAAATCATTATTATCTTTGCCGATCGAGTCTTTCGGAGAAACTGAGATGACTCCAGAAGAACAAGAGGAATTTCAATTGTCGACATTAAAGATGACAATAGAAGAGGCCGTTTCTGAGTATCAAAAGTGTGCTTCTAAAACCATGGGGAGTCCTTCTCGCAAACCGCGAATTACCCATTCTTGAGTGGGCAAGGAAATGGTTAAGTGGCGTAAAATAAAATGAAAAAGAAGAAAAAGTAATCATAGTAGAGAAGCCTATTCATGGTTACTATCGAATATTTTCTTAATAAAATCACAAATTCAACTTGTAACTACCAGTTGGTTTTGCTATATTAAAGGTGCATATAAATCGGTAAACAATAAGGTTAGGGATTGTTTTAGGTTTTGTTGCAAACGCTTACTAAAAATAAAACGAAAGGAAGTCGAAAATCTTATGGGTAAGAGATTTTTGATAAACAATGTAAGTATAGTATTCGCAAATTTTCAGTAGGAGTCGCTTCAGTAATGATTGGGGCTACTTTTTGCATCTCCGGTTGCTTTAGGAGTTGAGGTCGAAGGAGAACCAGCACCGAAAATGGGGCTATTAGTGAGGCACCTTCCTTAAACCAATTGCCGGACGAAAGTATTAAAAAGCGATTGAAAAGGCAGAAAAGAGGGCAAGCAAACAAAGCGGAAGAGGAAGCTGACGCTACTCCAAAAGAAGGAACGGCCGCATCTGAGACCGGGAAAACTCAACCCTCAAAAGAAGAAACAGCTAAGCCAACTGGAAGCAGAAGCGACAACCGTTGCAACGCAGGCTAAACCAACGGAAGAGGTAACTGCTACAGAAGCTCAACGACAACGACACCGAATACAGCAACAGAAGCAACAACGAAGCCACGTGAAGTAAATGGAACGGTGGAGAAAGCCGACCAATTTACAGCAGATAAGCCAGCAACGAAAGCAGAAATCGATGCGGCAAAAGAAGTGACGAAAAAGGAATATACTGTATTCCCAACACCACAAAAAGGTCACTTATGGAGAAGGGGTAACTGCACTAGAAGGGAAAGTAAATCTAGTATTTAGTGATAGTTTAGATATCTATACACGTAATCGTGCCAAAGAAATTTTACAAGCGAATCAAGTTTCTTATACTACGAGTGCAAAAGAAGCAGAGGGCTCTACGAATATCTTCCTAGGGGTTCATGGGGAATCTTCACTAGCTGAAAAAGAAGTTAAAGATGTTTCAAAAAGATTTATATAATAAAATTGACGCTTATGTTTTACAAGTCAAAAACAATAAAATATCCATTGTCGGAAAAGACACAGACGCGGTATTCTTTGGCCTTACAACCTTGAAACATATGCTCAAAGATTCACCAACTCCTGTTCTTCGTGATGTGACGGTAGAAGACTATGCCGAAGTGAAGAATCGTGGGTTTATTGAAGGATATTATGGCAATCCTTGGACGAAGGAAAACCGCGAAGATTTAATGAAATATGGTGGCGAATTAAAATTAACGCAATACTACTTCGCACCAAAAGACGATCCATATCACAACAAAAAGTGGCGTGATTTATACCCAGAGGAAAAACTAGCAGAAATTCGTGACTTAGCTCGTGTCGGAAATGAAACGAAGACACGCTATGTATGGACAATCCATCCATTCATGCATAACAAGATGCGCTTTGAAAACGACGAGAAATACAAAGAAGATCTTTCTGTCATCAAAAATAAATTTACACAATTACTCGATGCAGGGGTTCGTGAATTTGGGGTGCTTGCCGATGATGCGGCTTGGCCAGTCGGTGGATACAATAGCTATATCCGTTTAATGCGTGATTTGACAGATTGGTTAACGGAAAAACAAAAAACATATAGCGGTCTTCGTAAAGATATGATTTTTGTGCCTGCTTGGTATATGGGACAAGGGACAGAGGATGAACTTCGTACACTAAACGAACACCTTCCAGAAACAGTCCATTTAACATTGACAGGGGGAAAAGTATGGGGAGCTGTGGATCAAACTTTCTTAACGAATTTGAAACGGAATTTGACAGAAGGTGGGAAGAAATATCGTCCAATTCACTTCTGGATTAACTGGCCATGTAATGACAATACAAAACAACACTTAATTCTTGGTGGCGGAGAAAAATTCTTGCATCCAAATGTTGATTTGTCACTTTCGAATGGAATTATACTGAATCCAATGCAACAATCAGAAGCTTCCAAAGTAGCACTCTTTGATATGGCTCAATATGGCTGGAAGCAATGGAGAAGTGCACAAGAAGCAGAACAAATTAATGACACCGCCTTTAACTATGTGGTCAATGGTAATTTTAAAGACAGTGAAGTTTCCAAAGCCTTTCGAGAACTTGGAAAACATATGCGAAACCAAAACAGACCTCCTCATGTTACAAAATTAGAAGAGTCAGTAGAGCTTGCACCTAAATTGACCGCCTTTTATAACAAATTGAAGTCAGGTCAAAACTTAGATGCAGAAAGAAAAGAATTAAAAGAAATCTTTGCCCAATTGAAAGCTGACGCAATTCTTCTAAAAGAAAAAGGGATAAGAAACTCATTCACCAAATTCACTATTGGTTGGACAATACAGTGACCAAATGAATGCGCTCGAAGCCCTCTTAACAGCAACAGAAGGACTGGCAGAAAAGAATGATGCGAAAGTGTGGGATAACTACTACGCAGGATTGAAGCATTATGACCAATCCATTAGTTATGCATTCTTCTATATAGATCACTATGAACGTGCTGAATTTGGAGTTCAACATATTCGTCCGTTTATTAATAATCTCAAAGAATATTTAGCAACGCATATTCAGACGATGCTTCGTCCAGACAAACTGGTAACTACATTTATTACAAACCGTGCGGGTGCTGAAGGCGGACTTGCTGAAGTCACAGACGGGGACTACGATACACATGTAATCGTGAAGACGACAACCGTAATTGAACGAGATGACTATGTTGCGTTACGTTTCAACAAAGCCATTAAGATTCATACGCTCGGATTTGCCACAGGAACCAAGACGGCCGATAACTACACATTCGGCAATGCCGTTGTTGAATATCAAAATGAGCAGGGCGATTGGGTAGCGCTCACGACTCCAGCCTATACAGGTAGAGAACGTACCCTTGAATTCAATAATCTGGATATTACTGCACAAGCCGTTCGGATGCGTGCAACTGCTAAAAAGGATAATGCTTGGCTTGCCATGCGCGAGATTGCTGTCAATCGCCCACTAGAAACGGGAAGCAAGAAGGTAAAAGCAAATATCACTTTAAGTTCTAATCTAGTGTATAAATATGGAACTAGTGTCGTTCAAATGCAAGATGGAAATGCGACAACAGAATCTATGATGGCACATGCAAACCAAACCAATGTCACCCCAGAAAATGCTTGGGTACAAATGGATTTAGGGGCTGCAAAAGCTATTAAACGGGTACACCTTGTTCAAGGAGAGCGCGACAAATTAGCAGCGGGTGTCATCGAATATTCGACAGACGGAACTAATTGGACGACGCTTCAAACATTAGCTGGAGAAAGAACGAGTGATATTATCAAAGAATTTACAGCACAATTTGTACGTGTTCGCAATACACAAACCTTGAATAAATGGTGGAGAATCGCGGATTTCACGGTAGATGTTTTCACTCCAAATACGGATTTGACAGTTACAAGTGTGGATAGCTTGAAGGAAACGCCAGTCGCTGATAGCCGTGGACGTTATGAAATGACATGACCTCAAGGAACCAATATTCCAGCAAATGGATATCTTGGAATGAAATTAGACCGCCCACATGAAGCTTCTTCGATTACTCTGGAAGATGCAGGAGAAACAGGATTAACACTAGAGTACTCTGCCAATGAAGTCGAATGGTATCGTGCAGACGAACTGCCAGAACATACAACTTAGTTCGTTATGTTCGTCATCAGTGAACAAGACGGATAAAGACCAAAGCGCTTCCTGCGGGTAAGTTAATTGTGAAGACAAAAAGAAGTGGAACCAACAGAACTCTGATCAACCACAATGGGCATCCACCAATATTATGGGGCAAATGATGTTCGTCGCATTCACAATCTAGGTCAATTATTTGATGGAGATTACAACAATTTCGTTGAGTTTTCCGATTACCAACGTAAAAATGGTGAAATCGTGATGAAACTCGGTACCACTCGTCAAGTGAAGAAGATTCGTGCATACATTCAAGATCGCGGAACGGAATTATTTACGAGATGGTAAGATCCAAGTCAGTGAAGACGGTAAGAACTGAATGGAAATGTGGTTACAGTGGGTGACGGGGTCGAAAATGAAATTCGTGACAACTCCTCTAACGGATGGTTGGACACATGATGCTGCCAAACCTGAGAACCGTTATATTGAAGGGGTTCTAGATAAACCAGTTACCGCTAAGTTTATGCGTGTGCTCTTTACAGCGGATTATAATGCACGTTTCTTAGGCTTTAGCGAAATCGAAATCAATGATGGTGAGTTTATCAATCCTGAAAATAATCCAACAGTGACAGGAAGTGGAACAGAAGACAAACAGATAACTTGAAGAAACATTTAACGGATGGAAATGTATTAACTAGTTATGCAGACAACAGAGAATAAAGGGAGAACTGGTTTACCACTTTATCAGAAGAAACAGCGTCAAATCACTGTTCGGTTAATTGCAGATGTCCTAGAAGGAACCACTGTAAAAGTCAAAGTGCGTACATTGAATGATGCCGGAGAATCTGTGTGGAAAGAACTGGGTAAAGTAAAATCTAGCTTCCAAACATTTGCACTTCAGGAGAAAATCCACGAATTCTTGACGTGAAAGTTTCTTGGGAAGGTGGAGATACTGCAGAGTTCTACGAATTATCAACCTTTACTAAAGAAGTCACTCCAGATGAAATTCAACAGCCTGAACCAGACAAACCAGTAAAGCCACTAACGCCAATTGATTCAACGGTTGCTAAACGAGAATTGAAAGACGAGGCTACAGGTGTGATGATTTCGGGGTCCACTCGCCTTATAGAACCAGTGAAAAGACTTAGCAGTTCAAAAGTTCTTGATCAAACATTGGATGGCAAAAATATGATGCGTATGATATTCGTTTTGAGGAGGAAAAAAGCAGGCGGCTCTGTTCAGCCAAATGGAACAGTTGCTGTGACAGTTCAGTGAAAGCTGATGCGGAAGTAGAAACGATTTACTACATTACCCCTGAAAAACGATTGGAGCTCTAGCGTTTACTCAAAAGATGGAAAAAGTAACTTTAATACGACTCACTTCAGTGTTTACGCAGTTGTGTATAAGGAGCCGTTGCTGTGCGAATCCAACAGCACCGACAACACCAACGACACGCCGACGAGGTCCAACGTCGCCAGTAACGCCGGGGACTCCTAGAACTCCTTCTACACCTCCAGCTGTAGCTTCCGGAGAACCAGGTAGAACGACTCCAGCAGGTGAAAAGCCAGTTGCTAAACCTGAAACCGTCAATGGAGCTGTTGCAAATCAACTTCCAGCTACTGGAACAGAGTGATGCAAAAACACTTCTCTCTTTGTCGCAAGTTTGAGCGCTTGCCCTTGGAACATTGTTCTATAAAAAGGAAAAGGAAGAAGCGTAATCTTAAAAAGTAAGACGTAAAGAGAAAGACCTAGCTGAGCTAGGTCTTTTTCATATGATTCAGAGAAACATCTTCGCAAAGGTATATTTTTGTAATGGGATAACTCAAAAATAAGTCAAAAACCACTATTGTATTCAGGTTGTAGGAGGACTATACTAAACCTAGTTAGTGTGTTTTTTAACAAAGTGTATTAGGGGGAATTAGGGTGAAGATTCAATCGAAATGGAAATTGGGTTTGTTAGTAGTCGCTTGCGTTTCTTTGGCAGCATGTGGGGGACATAAGAAAGAGTCAAAGGCAACAACTGAGGCAGTAGCAAAGGTTACAACGGTTGAAACGACGACAGTGGCACCTGCGAAGTTGCCGGATTCGTTGCTACCGTTTAAGAAGGAAAAGCAATTGGTTTTGGGAGACCTTGATAAATTAGAGCGTTCGACATCAGCTCATATTCAACTGAATATCAAAGATAAACCGAAAGCAAAAAGAGAACCGAAAATCAGTGTGGATCCAGTTGGTTGGCATAACTATAAGATGCCGATTGATGACTCCGGAAGTGGTAAAGAAGCGTGGTTGATGAATCGTGGGCATTTAGTCGGATATCAATTCAGTGGGCTCGATAATGAATTACGGAATTTAACACCAATGACAGCCCTGTTAAATACAGGTAGTTTGTCCGATAAGGATTCGTCAAACCAAACCGCGATGCTTTTCTACGAGAATAATCTTGCGGATTGGATTAATGCTCATCCAAATGACTGGTTGGATTATAAAGTGACACCAATCTATGAAGGGGATGAACTCATTCCTCGAAAAATTGAGTTGCAGTATGCTGGAATAAAGAGCGATGGAACTCTGATGAAGATTTCTTTTGGTACAAAACAAGAGAATGTCGATAAAGATGGCGTAACTCACGTAACGCTTGATAATACTTCGCCAAATGCAAAAATCGACTATGCAACTGGAAATGCGGAACCGCTATTTGCAAAGAAGAAAGTAGAAACAACCGTTGTACAGACAGAAGCCGCTACAGAAGCGACTGTGAATCAAGAAGAACAGCGCACAGTTTATGTAGCTAAAAAAGGAAAGTCGGATGTGTATTGGTACAATAAAGCGAACATGCCACACAATACAAATTGGGGTAATGTTGTAGAGATGACAGAAGCACAGGCAAAAAGATTAGGCAAACGACATTCTTCGAAAGAATAAAAAAGGAGCACCACACAATTTGTGTGGTGCTCCTTTCGTTTAATCTTCCTTCACTAAATACCCTAATTTGTCGAGGGCGTCTTCGATATAGTCGAGGTCTTGTTGGTTTTCGGCTTCAACTAGATGATAATGCACACCGTCTGTTAGAGACGACAGTGGGCGGAAGTCCGCTTGGTGGATTTGCTCCAAGAAGTGCTGAACGTCACGGCGACAGGTCAGCTTCACGAGCGTTTGGATTTCGCCATAGACGGGATGGTCGATTTGAATATTTTGGACACGACCTCCATTATCAACAATGGCTAGAAGTTCACTCTCGATAGCCTCGGTATCGTGTTTGACCTTGAAGAGGCGATGAACGTACGGCGAACTCTCTTGCTCCTTGTAGACATATCCGCGGTTCGTCGATAGAATCGTTTCCCCATCAGCACGAAGAAGTGCGATGTCTTGCACGATAATTTGTCGTGTTACGTGGAAATGTTCCGCTAGGCTTTGGCCATTGAGCGGCTTTGGCGCGTTTTTCAGCAGTTTTAGTAGTTCAGCTTTTCGTTCTTTTGGCATAGTGTCCCTCTTTTAACGTCTTTTTTGTAAAACTTTATACACCGCTAGTGCTATTTCATAGTCTACCATACTGTGAATCACTGTACCAAATCCGACTAGGACGAAGAGGACGTAAAACATGCTTTGAAGATCCGTTCCTGAAACGGAGTAGAAGAGCACGCAGGCTAATACTTCGCTGACTGCGTGAATGAGCGCCAATACGAAGTTGAAAATCCATGACGCTTTGCGGTTTTCAAGAGTTTTTGGATATTTTTGTAGGAAAAAGGCACCAAGTGTCGCAAAAATAATATGCGAAAGCGCGCGGAAAACGATGACGAGTGGGTACGCCCCGGAAATAAAGAATCCATATGAGGATCCCAGAACGACGAAGATGGCCATCCACGGATTGATAAACATCGCGATAAAGATTGCAACGTGGCTTCCGAGTGTGTACGAAGCAGGTGGAATCACCAATTTTAATGGCATCGCGATAGGAATGAAGATGGCAATCGCGGTTAATAGTGCGGTTAGTGTCATAAAACGAACATTTTTCATCAGAATAAAACTCTCCTTTTGTTTACTGTATATACAGTAGTATAGTTCTGTGTATACAATAAATCAATAGGGAAACTCAACTTTTCCGCTCACTTTTCGCTCATAATTCGCTTGATTTGATAAAAAAGTACCAGTACAATAAAGAAAAGAGAGGTGAGACGGATGCAAGTAAATTTTCAAATTACAGAAAAGATGTTAGGGCTGGTGCACAATATTGCGGAACTCCTGACGAAATATTCCATCGAGAAACGTCCGCTATTACTGCGCAAGGAAAATAGGATTCGCTCGATTCAGTCCTCCCTTGCGATTGAAAATAATAGCCTGACGCTGGAACAGGTGACAGATATTATCGAGGGAAGACGTGTGCTTGGCCCACCAAAGGATATTCATGAGGTGCAAAATGCGTATGAGGCGTATGAACGTGTCTTTTCGATGGACCCGTATAGCGTGGAGGATTTCTTGGAGGCGCACCATTTGTTAACGCACGACCTTGTGAAGCATCCGGGGCAGTTTCGTTTGAGTGACGTCGGAGTTTATGATGCGAGTGGGCGAGTGGTTCATGTGGGCGCACGTCCGCAGTTTGTTCCAAGTCTTGTGGGAGAGTTGTTTTCTTGGGCTAAGGACAGTGATTTGCTCGATTTAGTGAAATCGTGTCTTGTCCATTTTGAATTGGAAATCATTCATCCATTTGAAGACGGAAATGGACGCATGGGGCGCTTGTGGCAAAGTCTCATCTTAAGCCGGTGGAATCCGTTATTCGAATGGCTCCCAATTGAGTCGGTCATACATGCGCATCAACAAGGCTACTATAATGCACTCGCTATCAGTAACAAGGAAAATGATGCGACTGCTTTTGTTGAGTTTATGCTCGAAGTGATTTTTGGAAACTCTTGAAGAAGTAAAAGTGCAAGATCGAATCGAAGAAGAAAGTTCTAATTATGTGATTTTGCCTTCGTTAAAAACCAAAAAGAGCGCGAAGTCTTTGAACAAGTAAAGGCTTATTTAGAACAGTATAGAAACATCGCAATCATCAGGCAACAAGAACTCACCTGGTCTCCGTGTGCCGCCACCGTCCGGACGCTAGTTTAATCGATGTTCGTGGAAGCAGGATTGTTGACTTCAAGCGGTAGCGCACAAAAGGCAAGTTATATTCGTTGAGCACTACGCCAGAGATTAACCTCAACTATATAAAGTCCCTCTTTCAGTGTTTTCTTGACAGTGTTGTACTATACTATTAGAGGGTAGAAATTCAAAGAGCAAAGGAGCTTATTATATGAACACAAAATTCGGAATTATTTTAGCTGCGGGTAGCGAACCTCGTAAGGAAATCTTCCCTTTACAAAGTGATGCATCCCGTTTGCGGAGCCAATGGTAGAGCATGTTGTCGACCAAGTTGAAAAACAGGAGCAACAGAAATCGCCAAGCTATCAAGTTGGACATGGTGCTGAAATGGTACAAAACCATCTTGGAGATCGTGTTTCTATTATGCCGTACTGAAGAAGATACAGTAGGAGGCAGGACATGCTGTTTTACAAGCGGAATCTCTCTACACAAGGAAAAAGAAGGCACAACGATTGTCATCTGTGGAGATACTCCATTGATTAACAAGCGAAACTCTTTTCAGCGTGGATGAGGAGCATGAACGCACTAGCAAAAGCAACATCCTTACAGCAATTGCAGAGAAGGTCCAAAGCAGGAGACACTCGTGTAATTCGTGATACTGATGGTTCCAGTCTCAAAAATGTCTTGGGAACAAAAAGATGCAACTCCTGAAGAACAACAGAGTGAAAGAGATCAACACGGGTGCCCACTAGCTTTGATAACGTAGCTCTTTTCAGTGCTCTACACGAAGTTGGGAGACCCATAACGCCTCAAGCGCGAGCTACCCTTGACCGATGTGTTAGAAATCTTGAAGAAACGCGGAGAAAGTCGCTTTCTGCGCACCCAACGAAAGATTTCCGACGAAGGAATGGGCGTCAACGACCGCGTAGCATCTTTCAAGCGAGAAATACATGCGCCTTCGTATCAACGAAGGAACATATGCGTACGTTGCTAATTGACCCGGAAGCTAACTTATGTCGAATCGACTCGTTCGAATCGGTGCGGACACTGTGATTGAACCAGGTGTTGTCTTAAAAAGGAAAACAGTCATCGGTCTCAAACTGTTTCATCAGAGCACACAGCGTGGGTTCATCGTGATAGCATTCTTTAAGCAGACGGCGCTCGTTTGCGCGCGAACATCGAAGAATCTCACATGAAAGTTGATAGCAATGCTGCGTCTAGTCGGCACACTTACGTCCAAATTCTGTATTAGGCGAACTGTGTTCATGTGGGGGAACTTTGTGGAGTGAAAGAACTCAACGTTGAGGGCAGATACGAAAGTAAGCGCTTAACGTGGCGTCGGAAGATGCAGTCTTTGGAAAAGACATCAATGTGGCTGGGGAACAGTGTTTGTAGAAATTACGACGGGAAAAATAAACGCCGTGCAAACAATTGGAGATCAGCGTATTCATTGGATGTAATGCGAATATTCTGTAGCTCCTGCCAACAGTTGGAGATGATGTATTCATTGCTGCAGGTTCAACCATTACCCAAGATGTCCCAAGTGGAGCATTAGCTATTGCTCGTAGTCGCCAAGTGAACAAAAGAGGATTACGCTTCAAAATTACCATCAGGAAAAAGTGAGAGAGATTTTTGAGTTTATCAAAATTATTCAAATATTAGGCAAAAACTGTATTATAGAAACTAGAGATAAACTTCGGGGGTTATCATTGTGCACATTATTCGATCCTAATTTAAAATATTCGCTGAAGCTCAAATCGTCCTTTAGCAGAAAATCGCTGAAGAAGTAGGTTTAGAACTTGGTAGTGTCTGTGACACAATTCAGTGATGGAGAAATTAAAATCAACATTGATGAAAGTGTTCGTGGATGCCATGCTACATCGTTCAATCAACTTCTATCCAGTAAATGATAACTAATGGAATTACTAATTATGGTAGATGCTTTCGCGCCGTGCAAGTGCAAAACAATTAATATTGTAATTCCTTACTACGGATATGTCTCGTCAAGACCGTAGCACAACTCGTGAACCACACTACTGCAAAATTAGTTGCAAATATGATTACCAAGCGGGAGTGAACGTGTTAACACTTGATTTACATGCTGCTCAAATTCAAGGTTCTTCGATAATCCAGGCACTCATATTAGGAGCTCCACCACTTGCAAACCATTTCTAGAAAATAACTTCAAAGACAAAAGATATCGTTGTTGTTCTCCTGACCACGGTGGGGTAACCTCGTGCTCGTAAAATGGCTGAGTCTACATGCTCCTATCGCGATTGTGGATAAACGTCGTCCAAAAAGCAAACGTGGCAGAAGTGATGAATATCATCGGGGAAGTCAAAGCGAAAAGTTGCCGTATTAATCGACGACATCGATTGATACAGCTGGAACCATTACCTTGCAGCACAAGCGATTAAAGATGCAGGTGGAAGAAGTATATGCTTGCTAGTACGCACGCTGTATTATCTGGGCCAGCGCTAGAGCGGTATTAACGACCTGCGATTAAAGAAGTAGTTGTAACAGACTCCATCGAAGTGCCTGCAGAAGCACGTGGAAAAATTGTTCAAAATCAGCGTGACCCACCAATGGCGGGAAGCACTCGTCGTATTCACGAAAACCGTTCAGTGAGTCCGTTGTTTATTGAGAAATTTACTATTTTAGATTAATAAAAGAATTGTTAAAATAAATGAGCCGAGGCTAGTTAGGTCTCGGCTCACTGTTTTTCTATATGCTGAACCAAAGGAGGCTATAATGGAGAAAGAGAAACCAAGTTCGGATGGATATTTTTGATTTCTTTTTATAGGGTTATGAGTTCTGACGATGGTAGCTGCTACATGATCCAGAGGTGCCTCACTTTCTGGAAGGAAGAGTCTTATTGAAAATGGTATTCTGTCTCCTCATTGGGGACCTCTTGGAGGAGTTTACTTCTTAATGAGTGTAGATTATTGGAAATCAACTCTAAAGAATGTAGCCATCCCTCGAAGGCCAAAAGAAAACGCCTGAATCAAGCTCGAGGTCATGTCGCATAAGCAAAGGCTAGCTTTTTAAAGTAGGGATTTCGACCGGGAATCGCATCCCTAATAATAGGAATCTCATCACACTTTATCCCAGACTTATTCGTTATTGCGGAAGCGACTTTATTATTTGGGTTAGTCACACTGTTTGCTGTCCTTTAGTCCCTAAATCGCTAGCAAAACAGATTTTAAAACAAAGTCAAGGAAATATGTATCGAGGTGATACCTCATGGATAAGAGAAGAAATGCTTTTGGAGATTGTTCTCTTGGATAGGAATGGCACCCTCAAGTGCTCACGACATTATTATGGTTTTGTTTTACCCTCATTAACAGGTATGGTGGAGGATAAGTGTGCAGCGTTCATCGTGTTCATCACTGTTCCTGTCGGATTGATGTTAGTAGGCATTAGTTTCTCACGCAGTTTTCTAAGTGATTTCAAATTGCTGAAAAATCATTAAAACACACGTTGGATAATGCTATTTATTCTTCTCTGGATTACTTTTGTTATTTTAAATGTATGCGGCATTATTCAGGTTACTGCGTCAGATACTGATACCTATTAAATAAGGAAAAGCAAATTATGGAAATTGAAGAAAATGAAAGAAGACAGCAAATAACATGATGTGGTTTGGGTTATTAACACAATGGATTCTCGTTATTTTTCTAATACCGAGGAGAGTGGCATGGGGTGGAATGGGGCTCATTTTATTAGTCTCACCATAATTCTAAGCGTTATTATTCTCAGTCTTTTATTGTTCTTGTACACATTTCTGCATAGAAGAAAAATCGTTTAAAAATACGGAGGACAACTACTCATTATGAAGCTTGTGGTTAGGGTATGGCTGCATTACTTTACACACAAGCCATCGGGTAAAAACAGGAAAAATCTTTATAATCCAACAATAGAATCATGAGAAGATGATAGGGATGTTACGCAAGTGGGCTAATGGATTTATGTGGACAGCGTGGGGTTCAGTATTTATTACAATGTTGCTTATGGTTTCATTTGTGATAACTTCTAACAATGATTCTGTATAGCGTGATGACGCTGGGGTTAATCATTGCGTGGATCTTCTTTTTGATTAACTGTCTTTTGTTTTCGTGGATTACGATTCAGATCATTTTGAGGAAACAGGCTGGCAGTGAGCTTTTGACTGGAGGATTTCTCCTCGCCTGTAATGTACTCGTTCTAATAAAAATCATTCTCTAGAGAGGAAACAAATGCAAGATGGCGCGGGTTGTGGTG
>BNJT01000774.1_pt1 | contig 21414 bp, 17 predicted proteins | sample 8540491 | NCBI WGS metagenome assembly BNJT01 (sample SAMD00202455, study PRJDB9452) | human saliva metagenome | host: Homo sapiens | reverse complement strand
AATCCTGTCTTTCATGGCAGGATTTTTTTTATGCTAAAAAGAGGCTGTGCTGGTTTAAAGAGATTTTCGAAGAGTATTAGCTACACGCTCAACAAACTTAAAAATCTCTCTTATCTGAAACCATAACAAAAAACAATTGAGATACTAAGCCTACACAGACTGATTCCAATTGTTTTTTGGATTTCTTTTTTGATTTCTTAACAATCAATTCTACCATTCTTCATCGTCAAAACTATCATAATCTGGATATTGTTCTGGCGGTGTTCCGACCTCACGTACGAGATAAGCTTCTTCGTCTTCTGTCTCGATTTCTCTCAGCACTTGGCATTCAAAACGCCATTCATCACCGAAGTCAAAAATAAACTTAAATTTTTGTTTGACACTTAGGATATCCAAATAGACATTTTCCGTATAACGTTCTTCACCATCGTCACTGACAAAGCTAAGAAAGTAAGAATCTGCATCACTCCAAAAAAGGTCATCCATGAAAAAAGCATGAGCATGATCGTTTTCAAAATCAAAACTCCATAAAATAACATCTGCTAGTTCCGCTAACGTTTCTGTTTTGGGAATCTGTATATGTCGGTAGCAACCTTTTTTAAATTTGACGGAAATGATCCAAGCTTCTACAGGTACTTGCTGTTCAGCCTCTATTTCATTTTTGATTAATTTTAAGTGTACCATAATACCTCCAATAGCTAATCGATAGGATTGCTCTTAGGAAACATTCCTTCTCAGTCATTTTAACATAAGTTTGTCTAACTGTGGCATTTGAAACTAGATAATTCTTCTGTTTCACGGGAAACACTCTAAGTAAGGCAAGGTGTTCTTGTTTTTAGGTCATGTAAATGGTTGAAGCTGTTGCAATGGTATAATAAAATGAACCAAAAACAGTACATAATGTGGTATAATACTCTTATGGCATATTCAATAGATTTTCGTAAAAAAGTTCTCGCCTATTGTGAGCGAACAGGTAGTATAACAGAAGCATCACACCTTTTCCAAATCTCACGTAATACCATTTATGGCTGGTTAAAGCTAAAAGAGAAAACAGGAGAGCTAAACCATCAAGTAAAAGGAACAAAACCAAGAAAAGTTGATAGAGATAGACTTAAAAACTATCTTACTGACAATCCGGACGCTTATTTGACTGAAATAGCTTCTGAATTTGGCTGTCATCCAACTACCATCCACTATGCTCTCAAAGCTATGGGCTACACTCGAAAAAAAAGAACCACACCTACTATGAACAAGACCCAGAAAAAGTAGCTTTATTTCTTAAGAATTTTAATAGTTTAAAGCACTTAGCACCTGTTTATATTAATGAAACAGGATTCGATACTTATTTTTATCGAGAATATGGTCGCTCTTTAAAAGGTCAGTTAATAAGAGGTAAAGTATCTGGAAGAAGATATCAGAGGATTTCTTTGGTTGCAGGGCTAACAAATGGTGAATTAATCGCTCCAATGACTTACGAAGAGACGATGACGAGTGACTTTTTTGAAGCTTGGTTTCAGAAGTTTCTCTTACCAACATTAAATACACCATCAGTTATTATTATGGATAATGCAAGATTCCATAGAATGGGGAAGCTAGAGATTTTATGCGAAGAGTTTGGGCATAAACTTTTACCTCTTCCTCCCTACTCACCTGAGTACAATCCTATTGAGAAAATATGGGCTCATATCAAAAAGCACCTCAAAAAGGTATTACCAAGTTGCAATACTTTTTTTGAGGCTCTTTTGTCTTGTTCTTGTTTCAATTGAGTATACAATGCCAAGTTAGAAGCAACCAATAATCTCATCAAACTTATCAAACGCAATGCCTTTGGTTTTCGAAACTTTGAAAACTTCAAAAAACGGATTTTTATCGCTCTGAATATCAAAAAAGAAAGGACGAATTTTGTCCTTTCTCGAGCTTAGCTTTTCTTCAACCCGCTACAGTTGACAAAGAGCCACAAAGAGCCACAAAGAGCCAAATCTCCTAGCAGGAAAGTCTGCTAGGAGATTTTCTTATGAGAGGTACTTGTTTAATACTCAATGAAAATCAAAGAGCAAACTAGGAAGCTAGCCGCAGGTTACTCAAAGCACAGCTTTGAGGTAGTGGATAGAACTGACGAAGTCAGTAACCATACCCACGGCAAGGCGAAGCTAACGCGGTTTGAAGAGATTTTCGAAGAGTTTAAGCTTTGAAAATCGGACTTATCATCTGATGTTTATCAAACAATCTACCAATTAAGCTTCTTCGTCTTCTTTACGACGACGGCCTACAAGACCAAGACCAAGTAAGGCACTTGCGGCTGCTGCTACCATAGCTACAGTAGAATCTGCTGTACCTGTATTCGGCAATTCTTTAGGTGCTTTACGCGCGTTTGCTGCTGCTTGAGTAGTAGCTGGAGCTACAGCTGGTGTTTGAACAGCTTGGTCATTAGCTGGAGTTGCATGATCAGTTGATGGAGAAACTTTCGCCATGAAGTCTTCGATACGTTTAACCATTGCATCCACTTCTGCTTGAGTTGCATCTGCATTGGCAAATACTTTCTTAGCTTCTTCTAATAATGCTTTAGCTTCTTTTGTACTATTTTCATCCAATTTATCTGATTGATTGATGATCAAATCATCTAATTGGTGAATCGCTGATTCTAATTTAGATTTATCTGTCTTAGAGTCATCTTGTGAGTAATAAACACGTTCTCTAAATGCATCATCTCTTGGAATAGTTAATACTTTACCATCTTTTGTAACGATAGTTACATTTCCTTTTTCATCGATACTAATAGCTGCTTGTTTCTCATCATTGCCTGTAACGATTGTTGCATTACCATGTTTGTCGATGATCATTTTCACGTTAGAATCTTTTTTAGATGTGTAAACTGTATTTCCTTCAGTATCTACTGATTTAATATAAGCATCTAAATCAAATTCTGGAACGCTTGTAATAGCACCTAAAATCATGAATTGGAATTTCGCTTTTTCTTCTTTAGTAATCTTCTCAAGATTTGCTACTGTTACTTTACTGAAGTCAAAGTCTAGGTTATCTCCACGATGTTTACCTTTCGCATCGTCTCTATCTTTCACTAGTTGTTCTTTAGAAATGGTTGCTGTAGAACCGTCTGATAATGTTACTGTCGCATTTCCTTCGTTGTCAACTACTACAGTTGCTCCTGGATTTACTGCTTCAATTGCTTTCTTAACAGCTTCTTTTTCAAAGTCTTTTAAGTTTTCTTTATCTCCAACTAATGTACGGAAGGCAGGTGTTTTCACTTTAGCGTTCTTCGCTTCGTCAGCTAGTTTTGCAGCTGGGATTACTAAGTCTGATGCTGGAATATTAAGAACTGTTCCATCTGGTTTAGTTACTGTTGCGTTTCCTTTTTCGTCTACTACTACAGTTGTGCCTTCTGGGTTTACTGCTTTAACTTTCTTTTCGATTGCTTCTTTCTCTTTTGATTCTAGAGAATCTGGATTCCCTACTACAGTCTTAGCAGCTGGTGTGTTTGCATCATTACCACCATTTTCTTTCTTAGCATCGTCTTCTACTTTAATTAAATCTGACGCTGGGATGACTGATACATTACCGTCTTTCGTTACGACTGTTGTATTTCCATTATCATCTACTACTACAGATTTAGCTTCTGGGTTTACTGCTTTAACCTTGTCTACGATTGCTTTCTTATCATCGTCAGTTAACTTAGTTGGATCGGCTACTTTTGTTTTCGCAGCTGGAACATTTGCATTCTCCTTAGCTGTTCCTGCAGTTATATCATCTTGCGATTTTGTTAAATCTGCTGCCGGAATGACTGCTGTCTTACCATCTGGAAGTGTTACAGTTACATTTCCTTTTTCATCTACTACTACAGATTTAGCTTCTGGATTTACTGCTCTTACTTTATCCTCGATTGCATCCTTCTCTTCTTTAGTTAGGCTACCTGGAGTTGCAACTTTCACCTTAGAAGCTGGTTTAACGATGTCGTTTCCTGCTTTGGATTATCTTCATCTGTATCTTTCTTCGTTAACTCTTTGGCTGGGATTACTGCTGTCTTACCATCAGGAGTTGTTACTGTTGCATTTCCTTTTTCGTCTAAGACTACTTTTGTTGGATGCTCTGCATCTTTGTCTGGATTTACAGCCTTAATCTTAGCAATGATTGCATCTTTTTCTGTTTGTGTTAATGCATCTGGATTTGCTACTACAGTCTTATCTGCTGGTTTAACTACGTCATTTCCTGCTTTTGGTTTTGCAGCTTCTTCTGCTGTCTTAGTTAAATCTGACGCTGGAATTACTGCTACTTTTCCATCATTAAGTGTTACTGTTACATTTCCTTTGTCGTCTACTGCAATGTATTTAGCATCTGGGTTTACCTCTGATACTTTCGCTCCGATAGCATTTCTTTCATCATCTGTTAACGCATCTGGATTTGCTACTACAGTTTTATCTGCTGGTTTAACAATATCATTTCCTGCTTTTGGCTTAGTTACTTCTGTTGATGGTTTCGTTAAGTCTTTTGCTGGAATTACTGCTGTCTTACCATTTGGAAGTGTAACTGTTGCATTTCCTAAATCATCTACTGCTACAAGCGCACCAGGATTTACTGCTTTGATATTATCTTCGATAGCTTTCTTAATATCAGCTTTCTTAGTTTCATCATTAAAGTCTGCTGGGTCTGCTACTACCTTATCAGCTGGTTTGTTCACGTTGTTACCTGCTGTTGGTTTAGTTGCTTCATCTTGTGTTTTCACTAGATTTTTAACTGGAATTGTTGCTATATCTCCGTCTTTAGTTGTTACTGTCGCATTTCCATACTTATCGAAGGCTACTTTTGCTTCTGGGTTTACTGATTTTATATTTTCAGCGATTGCAGTTTTATTTTCCTCAGTTAAGTTATCTGGGTCTGCTACTACTTTATCTGCTGGAGTGTTTACATTATTTCCTGCATTTGGTCCCTTAGCTTGTTCTTCTGTTCTTACTAAGTCTTTTGCAAGAATTGTCGCTGTTGTTCCATCTTCTAATGTAACAGTTGCATTCCCTTTATCATCCACGAAGATTGCTTTTGTATCAGGATTTACAGCTTTAATCTTCTTAGCAATAGCTTTTTATTATCTTCAGTTAGATTATCTGGGTCTGCTACTACCTTATCTGATGGTTTATTGATGTCGTTTCCTGCTTTTTCATTAGCTGCTTGGGCATCAGTCTTCACTAAATCTTTTGCTGGAATTACGAATGATTTACCATCTGGAGTTGTGATTGTCGCATTACCCTTGTCATCTACTACTACAGTTGTTCCTTCTTTTGGATTTACAGCAAGTACAGCTTTTTCAATAGCTTTCTTAGCATCCTCACCAATATTATCAGCGTTAGCTATTAACACTTTATCCACTGGTTTCTTAATTAAATCTTGTTTAGCTGGATTTGTTAAGTAAGCCACTGGCTTCACTAAATCTTCTACCGGAATTGTTGCTGTAGTCTTAGTTCCATCTAGATTTGTCACCGTTACAGTTGCATTTCCTTTTTCGTCAAATAATACAACTGTTGGATTATTAGCATCTTTATCTTGGTTTACAGCCTTGATGTTTTTCTCGATTTCTTTAATATCCTCTGCTGTTAGGTGTTCGCGATCTTTCACTAACACTCTATCTGCAGGTGTACTAATTTTGTTTCCTGCTTTAACTGTTGCTTTATCTGCATCTGTTTTTGTTAGGTCGCCTACTGGAATTGTAACTGTCTTACCTTCTGGTGTTGTTACGATTGCATTTCCTTTTTCGTCCACAAATACTATAGCATCTGGATTTACACGTTGAACTTTATCTTTAATTTTTGTTTTAACATCATCCGTAATTTGTCCATCTTTAATAAAGACTCTATCTGCTGGTTTGTTAACAAGGTTTCCTGCTTTAGGATCATTTGACACATCTTCTTGTGTTTTCACCAAATCATCTGCTGCAATTACTGCTGTTTTTCCATCTGGTGTTGTTACTGTGGCATTTCCTTTTTCATCTACGAATACTGTAGCGCCCGGATTTACACTTTCAACAGCTTTTTGAATTGCTGTTTTTTCTGGTCCTGACAAACCATCTTTATTCGCAACTACTGTTTCGTCTACAGGAATCTTAACTGCCGTTTGTTTAGCTGGATCTGTTAAATCAGTTTTTGCCTTCAATAAATCAGCAGCTGGAATTGTTGCTACAGCACCATCTTTAGTTGTTACTGTTGCATTTCCTTTATCATCTACTACTACTGTAGCATCTGGATTTATTGCTTTAACTTTATCAGCAATTTTTTCTTTTACCTTAGCAAGCTCTTCTGGTGATAACGCAGCAACATCTTTATCTAAAATTACTCTGTCTGCTGGAGTATTCACTTTGTTACCTGCAGTTGCAGAATTTTTATCATCAGGACTTTTTAGTAAGTCTTCAACTGGGATTGTTGCTGTTTTGTATGTTGTAGTACCATCTGGGTTTATTTCAGGCACTGTTACTGTGGCATTTCCTTTGTCGTCAACGAATACTTTTGTTCCTTCTGGGTTAACTGCTTTAATCGCATCTGCAATCTTAGTTTTAAGAGTTTCTTTATCAGCGCCTTCTAAGTCTGCTGGTTTTGCTGACACTTTATCTGCTGGTTTGTTGACATTGTTTCCTGCGTTTGCACCATCTGCTTGATCTTGTGTTTTCACTAAATCTGACACTGGAATAACTTTAGTTTCCGTCTGGTGTTGTTACTGTGGCATTTCCATGGTCATCTACTACTACTGTTGTAGGGTTTGCTGGATCACTTGGATTTACTTTTTCTACTGCTGCTTTAATTTTAGCGATATCACCTGCTGTTAATCTATCAGTATGCTTAACAATTATTTTGTCAGCTGGTTTCTTAACATCATCTTGTTTGTCAGCTTTTTCTAAGTCTTTTGCGTCTATTGCTAGGTCAGATGCTGGGATTGTCGCTACAGCTCCGTCTTTCGTTGTTACTGTTGCGTTTCCTGCTGTATCAAATACTACAGTTGCACCTGGGTTCACTTTCAAGATTTCAGCTTTGATTTTGGCTTCATCAGCAGCTTTATTATCAGGACTTGTTACCACTACCTTCGTTGCTGGTGTGTTTACTTTGTTTCCTGCATTAGCCTTATCTTTGTCAGCTGGATTTTTTAGTAAATCTTCAACAGGGATTGTCGCTGTTTTATATGTTTTAGTACCATCTTCGTTTGTTTCAGTTACTGTTACAGTTGCATTTCCCTTATCATCTACTACTACAGTTGTTCCTTCTGGATTTACTGCTTTAATAGCTGCTTTGATTTTTCCTACAACATCATCTTTCTTAGTAGGATCTGCTAAGTCTTCTTTTGTAGCAGATACTTTATCTGCCGGTTTGTTTACGTAGTTTCCTGCTTGTGGATTTTCTGCATCTTTTGCAGTTTTCACTAGGTCAGATACTGGAATTGTTGCTGTTTTTCCTTCTGGTGAAGTTACTGTTGCATTTCCTTTTTCGTCTACTACTACTGTAGCATCTGGGTTGACTGCTTTCACTTTTTCTTCGATTGCTTTCTTAGTAGCTTCATCAATATTCGCTGGGTCTGTTACTAAGATTCTGTCTACTGGTTTATTAATGCTGTTTCCTGCTTTAGCATTTTCTTTGTCAGATTCTTTCTTAACCAAGTCAGCTTTTGGAATAACTACAGTCTTACCGTCTTTCGTTGTTACTGTTGCATTTCCTTTCATCAACTACTACAGTTGAACCTGGGTTTACTGCTTCTACAGCTGCTTTAATTGCATCTTTAGATGCGCTTAAGTCAGCGTCTGGATTATCGACTAACTCTGGAGCAATAACTAATTTATCTGCTGGTTTATTTACAGCATCTTGTTTAGCTGGATCTGCTAAATCTGTTTTAGCTTTTACTAAGTCAGCTACTGGAATTGTTGCTGTTTTATAAACCTTAGTTCCATCTTCTTTTGTTTCAACTGAAGTTACTGTTGCGTTACCTTTAGCATCAAATACTACTTCAGCTCCTGGATTTACAGCTTGAATTTTTGCTTTAATTGCATTTTTATTATCTTCAGTTAATGCTTCTGAGTTTTCTACCACTACTCTATCTGCTGGAGTGTTTACTTGGTTTCCACCACTTACTGCAGTCTTATCACCATCTACTTTCACTAATTCACTTACTGGAATTGTTGCTGTCTTACCTTCTACTCCTGGTGAATCTGGTGTTGTTACTGTTGCATTACCTTTAGCGTCAACTACTACTGTTGCTCCTGGGTTTACTGCTTCAACCGCTGCTTTAATTTTAGCAATTTCTTCAGGTTGTAATGATTCTTTATTTCCTACTCGTACTCTATCTGCTGGGTTGTTGATGTTGTTTCCTGCTTTGCATTTGGTAATTCAGTAGATTTCTTAATTAAATCATCTGCATCAATTACAGCTGTTTTACCTTCTGGAGTTGTTACAATTGCATTTCCTTTATTGTCTACTACTACAACTGCACCTGGGTTTACTGCTTCAACTTTAGCCTTGATAGCATCTTTTACTTTTTCAAGTTCTTCTGGTGATAACGCTGCAATATCCTCTACAACAGTTTGTGAGTTTGGTTTATTGATGTCATCTCCACCATTTGCTTTTTTAGTATCTTCTTCTGTCTTGAATAGGTCACCTGCTGGAATTGTCGCTGTTTTATATACCTTCGTTCCATCTGGTTTAGTTTCGATTGAAGTTACTGTTGCATTTCCTTCAGCATCATATTTAACCTTAGTATCTTGACCATTTAATTTTTTAAGTTTTTCAGTTACTTTTGCTTGATCATCTGCATTTGTCGCATCTCCGACTAATTTGTCTGCCGGTTTAAGAACTCCTGTATTAGCTGCACCATCTTTTCCTGCATCTTCTAGTGTACGTACTAATTCTGAAGCTGGGAAGGCTGCTGTTTTTCCTTCTGGAGTTGACACTGTCACTACTCCAGCAGCATTGATTGTTACTACTGCATTAGGGTTAACATCACGAACAGCTTTTAAGATTTTTTCTTTTTCTTCTGGTTGTAAGTCACCAGGATTTTTAACGATAACCTTATCCATTGGACGGTTGATATTATTACCACCACCAGGATTTTCTAAATTGGCTTCACCTCTTGTTAAATCTTCTTGTTTGAAAATTTCTGGTGCTTTTTTACCTGGTAATGTTACTTCTGCACTTCCATCAGCTTTAACATTGATTATAGTACCTTCAGGGTTTACTGCTCTGATTGCATCCTCAACTTTTTTAATTTCATCAGGAGTCAAAGCGCTTGGATTTGCAGCCACTATTTTGTTACCTGGTAAACGCGCTGAGTCGATTGCATCGATTGCTGCTTTTGCAGATTTTTTAGCCGCCTCTACATCTGTATTTTTCTTAGCTCCATTGATTGCTACTTTTGAAGCTTCTTGAATCGCATCTACTTCGTTTTTAAGTGCTTCTTTAGCTGCGTCAGATAATGCACTGTTCTCTTGAATATTTTGTTTTTTAGCGTCTGCTGCATATGCTACTGCTTTATGTGCTGCTGGTTTCACCTTAGCTTCTTTTGTTACAGCTTTAATATCTCTTTCACCATCAGTACCTGCTGTATCTATGTCATTTTGTGCGGCTCTTGCTGCAGCTGCTGTTTCTTCATTATCATTTTTGCCGTTGATTATAGCTTTTTTAGCATCTGCAATAGCTTTTGCTTCTGCTTTTGCTTCTGCTTTTTCTTCTGCCGTTAAATCAGTACGGTCGTCCATTTCTTTTTCTTTAGCTTTTAAGGCTTCGTCAATCTTCGCTAATGCTTGTTCTTTGGCTACAGGATTTACTTTAGCTAAGTTGTCAGTTGCTTGTTTTTTTCCTGGAGTGACTGCATTTGTTGCTGCGTCTGCTGTATCAGCCGTGTCTGCTAGTTTATCAATTTCAGCTTTTGCATCAGCAGCTGCCTTTTGAGCCTTAGCTTTAGCTGCTTCTTTTTCTTTATCTGATAAATCTGTCTTAGCATCAATCGCATCTGTCTTAGCTTTCAGTTCTTTGTCAATGTCTTTCTTAGCTGCATCTTTAGCCACCGGATTTACTTTTCCTACAGCTGCGGCACCGTCAGTTTTGGCTGCTGTTACATCTGTAGCATTTGTAGCGTCATCAATTTTATCTAATGCTGCTTGTTTGGCTGCGTTTACTTTATTGATAGCTGCATCTTTTTCAGCTTTTGTTAAGTTATCATTACCATTAATAGCAGCGATTTGTGCAGTTGCGTTGTTATTTACTTCATCGATTGCTGGTTGCTTGTCTAATTTCACAACTTTATCTAAAGCAATTGTATCTTTAGAACCATCTTTATAGGTTACTACTAAGTTTGTACCATCTTGAGCAACAGTCTCTACTGCTTTCTCAACGTTATCTTGTTCTACTGCTTTTTCTTTATTGATGTTCTTGTCTTTATTTTTCTTAGAGAATTCTAATTGAAGTTTGTTTTTAACAGCTACTATATCTTCAGGAGTCAATGTGGCAGTATTACTTACAACTGTTTTATGCTCATCATCTAATGCTTTAATATCATATTTAGCTGTTTGAGCTTTTAATACAATTCTGAAACCACCTGGGTCTGTTGCGTATGAATTGCCTGTAGCATTATTAGAAATATTCTTACCATCTGTATCTGTTGCCGTTGCATAACGAGTTACAATAGGATATTCACCATTTCGTCTGTTGGGAATTTATTAGCATCTAAACCTGGTGTTGTCTTCGATAAGTTACCATTGATGTGAATAGTTGCAGGACGTTCTGCTGTAGCTGTTGTTTCTGTAGAAATTTTTCCTACTGTCATATCGTATTGATTATCTAAAACATTAGGATCATTTTGGCCAGCCTTCTGAGGCAACGCTTTATTTCCGCCCTGTCTAATAGACGCTTCCACTACCTTGCCTGTGTCATCTGTATATTTGATTGGAATATCGAAATCTTCATTTGCATATACATAGACATCTTTTTTACCATCTTCAGAATATGGAATTGTTACTTCTGGAGCGTTGTTTTGGCGAACTTTAATCTTATATGTGTAGTCAGCAGATTCTTTACCTTGGCTGTCCACTGCTCTAAAGATTACAGTATGTTCACCTGCTGATGAAGTATCTACTTTTACAGCATTTTCATCTCCATCAATTGATACTATTCTCGCATTTCCTTTAGTACCTAAAGTAGCATCTTTATCATCTTCATAGTCTGTTACTTTCACAAGTTTTAATAAATCAGCTTTTGTAACAGATGCATCAGTTGGAACTGTTTTTTCGTTTTGGTTTTCTTCCACTGCTGATACTACTGGCGCTTCGTTGGTAACAGGATAAGGTGTTTTGCCTAAGTAAGTTCCTTTTGTTGCTCCACCATTATGAGGAATAACTTTTAAGTCTACCCCTTCTTTGACATGTTCTTTTAACGTTAAAGTAACGGTATCGTAGAAAGCACCTGGCACAATCTTTTTAATTGTTGCTTTATTAGCATTTCCACCAGACATCTCTAACTGTCCATTATCTTCATTACGTTTGATGTCAAGCTGTGTTTCTTTGTTATTATCTTTATTTGTATAGAAGAAGTATGTGAATCCTGCGTCATGAGGTACAGTAAACGTTACTTCTTTAGCTCCTGCTACAACACTCGCACCATCTTTTGCAGCTTCTGATGGTAATATTTTTGAAGGTCCAATAGATACATCTTGATTTTTAGCTACACTTTCTATACCGTCAACCGTTTGAACAATTTCTACTGGATTTTTAGGTTTATTTATAGAATGTTCTAGCATTTTCTCTTGCACCAAGTAAAGCTTCATTACTATTTAAACCTTCATCTAAAGGAATTTCCCATTTTCCTTCAGCGTTTACTGTTGCTGTTTTTTCTAATAATACTTCTGTTTTTTCTGGGTTTCTTACAGTAACTTTAACAGTTGCTCCAACTACACCAGTTCCTGATAATTTTTCATCTGTTGATAGAACTGTTCCTCTAGCTCGTGAATTTGTGTCTACCGTTGGTGCTGGTCCGCTTTTAACCAATAGACCTTTTGAAACAGTATCTTTAGAACCATCTTTATATGTTATAACGAAGTTTTTACCTTCTTCAGTAATTGTGTCAACTACTGTATTAGTATCAGCTACTTCTGTACCTTTTAAGCTTGCAAGACGAGCATCTGTACTTGTTGTTGAATATTCAACTTTTAGAGCATTTTTAATTCCCTCTAAGTCTGCTGGTGATAATTGATTTGGATTAGCAACTAGTACTTTATCTGCATTTGTTAAGTTTTTAGGTTGGTATTTGTATGTTTGAGATTTAACAACTAGTTTAAAGTATCCAGGGTGTGATGAGCTTGTACCACCTGATATTCTTCCTCCAGCTTCATCAACAATATGCAAATATCTATCCCCTAATACTGCATTTTGATTTTCTTCTTTCGTATATCCAACTTTTGGATTTGTTTTAAATGCCTCATTTGGTTTTCCTGTTACCCTAATTGTTACTGGGCCTGCCGTTGGACTTATAATTGAATAGTACGACCACCCGAAGCCATCTGTTTCTACTGGCTTAATTAACGAATAGATACTTCTTCCATCTAAATACTGACCACTTCCTTTTTTTACTGTAGCAGAATCAATTTTTTTACCAGTAGTGGAATCTATAGTGATATTGATATCTGCATCTTCCTCATTATAAAGATAAATTTCTTTTTTACCTACATCAGAAAAAGCAATCGTGTAACTAATATTATCTGCTGTTGTAGTTATTTCGTTAGATGGAGTTGTAGCAGCACGATCCGTTCTAAACCCAACACCTGTAGCCATTTCTTTCTCGTTACGTGAATCATGAGAACCGGTATTTTCGATAGCATTTGTACCTTCTTTTGGTTCAGTATTTTCTGCTCTTCTACCTACAGTTTCTTTTCCATTAGTAGTATCTAATCCTGGAGTTTCTTTTTTCTCTACAGGTTTAGTTATTAATTTAGTGTTAGCTGTAGCTACAAGTTTGTTGTATGCTTTTGTAATCTCGTCTTGAGTTTTAGCGTTTCTTAATGTAGCTTTTGCAGCCTCTAAATCTGCTTTTAATAACGCAATAGATGCTTCAGTTTTGTTTGCATAAGTCCCGTTATCAAGTTTCGCTTCGATATATGCGATGTATTTTTCTAGTTTTGTTGTATCTAAAGCTGGAGTTGTTGCTTCTGGTGCAGCTGGTTTTGGAGTTTCAACTGGTTTTGTTGGAGCTGGAGCTGGTTTTGCTGGTTCTTCTCCAGTTGGGTGTACTGGAGCGCTTTCTGGTGCAGTTGATGGGTGCTCAGGGGCTGGTTGTGTTTGGTTGTCTTTTACCACTTGTGGTGCCTGAATTTCTTCCGCTTGGACTGATACAGCTCCATTTCCCAAGAACATGAAAAGAGCAGCAACGGCTACACTAGCCGCACCAAAGCTATACTTACGGATTGAATAGCGTGTTACCTTTTCACGACGTAGACGCTCAACGCGACCCATTGATGATTTGTTTTCCATTGATTTAGAATCTCCTTTTTGAAATATATTTTGGATTTTCACGCGAAACTAGCCGTTTCTTAAGCAACGGCTAGTTATTATAGTTAATGTGAATCCTTACATTAACTATTCTACTTTATTTTTGATATATATGCAACTAATTTGATTTGAAATTTTCGCAAATAAAAAAAAAACATTTTGGTAATGTAGGTAATTTTCAGAAAATCCTATTTCGCATTTTTTCACATTTTTATAAATAAATAATCCCAAAGTTATTATATGTTAACGCTTTACTATTTATCTGCCATTCGGAAAGGTGGCGCATACATTTGTCGAAAAAGGTAAAATATATCAGTTTGAAACATGAAACCATCTATTCCAACTTTAAAAAAAGAAATCATTCGTAAAAACAATATACTTAAGAAAATCAAAGACCAAACCAGAAAACTACTCATGGACAGGGCACAATTGGCTAGATACAGCTAAGAGACGATGACATGGATTGGCGAGCCTCCTAAAGAATATAAACACAAAACATGCTATCTTATGCGATAACATGTCATTTTTTACTATTTATAACAGCGCTTCAAACTCAGCGACGGTCATACCTAATTGCTGACTTGCTATCTCGGAAGTCAGAAGGCCTTGACGGACTAGATTTAGTAGCATAGACAAACTTCATTCAACTTTTCCACGCTCCAGTCCCTATTCAATACCCTCTGCCCTAGCTGTTTCCAAGGCATAGTCTTGTGCTAACAAGGCTTGTTCTTCACGCATACGTAGTTGACTAAACATCTTCCTGTCCTCCTCAGACCAGCTCTTGTAGTCTAGCAGTTGGTCTGCCTGGCTAATAGCTCGCTCGGGTTCCTGGGTAAAGGGCTTATTCCCGAAAAACTCCAACCACGGTTTACGAACCTCGTCTTTGCTGGTTTCTCTGTATTTTTTTTTAGTTCCAAGAACACCATCTTGACCAGATGGTGTTCTTGTCCATTAGTGCTGGTCTTACAACAAGGCCTCAAACTCAGCGACAGTCATGCCCAATTGCTCACTCGCAACCTCTGAAGTCAGAAGACCTTGATGGACTAGATTTAGTAGCATAGACAAACCACCTTCAACTTTCCCACGCTCCAGTCCCTGTTCAATACCCTCTGCAAGGCCACGTTCTAATCCTTTTTCTTCAGCTTGCTCCAAGGCATAGTCCTGTGCCAACAATGCCTGTTCTTCTCGCATACGTAGTTGACTAAACATTTTCCTGTCCTCCTCAGACCAGCTCTTGTAGTCCAGCAGTTGGTCTGCTTGGCTGATGGCTCGCTCGGGTTGCTGGGTAAAGGGTTTGTTCCCGAAAAACTCCAACCATGGTTTGCGAATGCTATCTTTGCTGGTTTCTCTGTATTTTCTTAATTCCAAGAACGCCATCTTAACCAGATGGTTTTCTTGACCGTTATTGGTGATGGTCTTTCAATAGTGCCTCAAATTCAGCGACGGTCATGCCTAATTGCTCACTCGCAAATTCAGAAGTTAAAACATGTTGGCGTACTAAATCTAGAAAGGTAAAGATTTTCCCACTCTCTAGACCTTGTTCAACTCCCTCTGCTCGGCCTTGTTCAATGCCCTCTGCTCTAGCAGTTTCCAAAGCATAGTCCTGTGCCAACAATGCTTGTTCTTCTCGCATACGTAGTTCACTAAACATTTTCCTGTCCTCCTCGGACCAGCTCTTATAGTCCAGCAGTTGATCTGCCTGGCTGATGGCTCGCTCGGGTTGTTGGGTAAAGGGCTTATTCCCGAAAAACTCCAACCACGGTTTACGAACCTCATCTTTGCTGGTTTCTCTGTATTTTTTTAGTTCCAAGAACGCCATCTTGACCAGATGGTTTTCTTGACCGTTGTTTGTAATTGTCAAAACCTCACCCGTCGTATCCTCTCGCATACTAAAACTGTGAAAGGCTAAATCATCCTGAAAGTAGTTGCTGTCCACAATTGCAATGGCGTAAACAGGAGCGATATGCTTGTAACTCTGATGGGTGTCACCTTCACGTTGGCGAATTTTTTCAAGATTCTGATTGACCTGACTGCATAGGTAGGCCCACAGACGATTAATGAAAAAATTCTGATGATGCACCTGAATTTCAATGATAACTTGGGTGCCATTGTCCAACTCCGCCAAAACATCTATACTGGTATAGAAATCCTGCGCCGAGTACGGTGTAGTGGGCAAGACATGAATGTTACTTCCCTCCAAAATCGTCACATTTTTTGCAGGTAAGTCCAGCATATCGCGGATAAATTGACAAGTGATTTCTGGATTACTAAAGATTTTCTTAGCAACCAAGTCATTGGTCGGGCTGATGCCTGGATGTCTTAAAATCATCCATTTCCTCCTTCTATTATACCATAGTTTTAAATCTAATTTTGTTAGATTCGATGGTTCTATCTATTTATTCGAAAAGGAAATGAATTGTGAAGATATTTTATCTCGTTTCAACTAAAATATGAGCTTGATCAACCAACTGTCCATCAACAGTCAGATTCAGATAGAAATCCAAGATCTTATCAGCAGCAAAATACAGGGTTGGTATGCTCAAGTCTTTTTTGCTTTCCACTGCTTGGAATTGAAGGACTTGAATCTCGTCCTGATAGGCGACACCATGGACACCTGTCCCCGGTTGAATCGAAATCTTAGCCTCTAAAGGAGTATTACTTTCGCTACGTTCAATCCTAAAATGAAGAGTCTCTCCCTTTGTCACAGCTAGACTTTTTTCGGCAAATGCTAGCCCCTGAACAGCTACTGTTTGTGATAACCTCGGAGTTTTATAGAGTGAAATCTTGGTCAATACAGGCATAGATTGCGCCTCGGTAATCATCACGCGCACCTTCTGTGCCTCTACTAGCGGACCTCGCAGGAGACGCTTATGACCAACTGTAAAGCCTGTACCAAATTCTTGCCAGACGCCGTCCACCTCTACTTGCACATGAAAAGCAGCGATTCGTTGCCCTAGCTTCAAATCTTCTCTTAACTCAATTACATCAAAAGTTTTAGGAAATCCTAAGTCGAATTCTAACTGGATAGGCAAGCCTACATCACTTGCCCAAGAGCTGGTCTCAAGACCATCTGTCAGATGGTAACAAGCAAAGTCTGCGGAAAGAGCTGGACCAGATACCTCAGCTCCCAGAGCCAAATCTTCTTTATAGAGCTCATTGCGATAGGCCGCAAATTCATAGAGGCATTCAATATCCTTTGCATCAAATAGCCCAGCTTGATTCGGCGGAATATTAAGCAAGAGTGGAGTTCCCCGACCCACCGAGTGAAAGTAGATTTCGACCAACTCCTCGAGAGATTTGGGATCCTGATCCTCATGGTAGAACCAGCCCGGCCGAATGGAAACATCTGCCTCACCGATTGAAAAAATCGTGCCCAAGGGATCTCCGTGCTGAAGATAGTCCAGCTCTGCTTCTGTTCCTAGTTTGTCAGGATTCACCTTTTGCCATGCATACCCTCGTTCATTGCCAATCCAGCGAATGCTGGTGCCTTCTGTTGAAAAAATCAAGCAATCGCCCTGCAGGTACCTAATGATTTCAAACGATTTTTTAAATTCATAATTGACCTTTTGAGAGCCCTCTCCTCTGGCACCATCCATCCAGACCTCAGCAAATTTTCCTGCATTGCCATAGGCAGGATTTGATAAAATCTCCTTCTAGCTGGCCAGATACCGTAAACTCATGAAAGCTTGCTATATCTTCTTCGGAGATTGCCTCCCAAACAACCTTTACTCGTTTTGCACTACCGTACTCATAGTCCACCAAGACCGAGGACGGAAGCTATGGATAAGCTCCCTTATCTGTATACAAGCGAAGTGGTCGTACAGAAACTGCTTGCCCTAGTGAGGTATTTTCTGCGACCTGCAAATGAGTTTGATAGGTCTTTCCTTGATAAAAGGCGTGAATAGCCAAGTCCCCTGCAGACAAGCAATGAAGCACTCCCTGCTTGATAATGGCGTGGGCACTACCACTCGTCTCCCAAATCACTTCACTATTCCCCACCTTGTTCACAGGGTTATCCACAGTTTGTGGATAAAGTCCAATGGCTGGGGAATCTCCTTCTTGTAAACCTGTCTGCTTGTCCATTCGAATCTCAAACAAGCACTTATTTTTCACTGGTTGGGAAGCCAAAGCCTCTCCCACTAAGATATCAAAACTTGCTGGCTCTAGCCCTCGGGCACTGGCCTTTACTCTTACTTGACCTGCCTGCTCCAAGCTCTGAACTAAGAGAACACCTCTGCCATGAAAGGCTTTCCGCTTAAACCGACCATTTTCTGAGCCTTGTAACGTTCACGACTGGCCTGCCTACCATTATCCACACCTACAATGCGAGCAGGGCCTTCAATTTCAAAATGAAGCTGATTGGAAGCAGTCGGCACCCAATTTCCTGATTTATCCAATACATCAAAATAGAGATAAAGGAGGTCTTGCCCATCTGGCTCCAGTTGTGATTTATCGGCATGTAACCCGATTTTGGCTGGTTTACCTGCAGTCACCACCCTATCTTCTGCTACAATCTGACCTTGACGGTCATAGGCTACAGCATGCAATTCTCCTGGTTGATAAGCCAAGCGCCATTCGAGATAGAGTTGGTCAGAACCTTCTCCCTCTTGGTATTTTCGACCGTCTGAAGTCCATTTTTCCTGAAAAGTCTTCCTACCTTGAGATTTTCCATTGAGAAATAGCTCTACAAAACTAGCATTTGAATACACTCGAACAGGGATGTCCCCATACTTATCCACAACTTGTTGATAACTCTTGTGGATTTCCCAATTCCAGTGGGGCAGGATATGAACCATAGGCTGCTGATCTAGTGCCAACCACTGACTTTGATAGAGATAATAATCATTTTTAGGAATCCCTGCTGTGTCCACAATCCCAAAATAGGAACTCTTTACAGGCGTGTCATTTTGATTGTGCCAAGGAGTCGGCTCACCGATATAGTCCACTCCTGTCCAGATAAACTGACCCGCATAGTCTAGCCGATTTCGATCTGCTATCCAAGAAGCTGTCGCCGTCTTCCCCCAAGGAACCCGATCATTGCCATAGTCCGACTGTTCAAAATTCCGCACGCGGCGATTATCCCCAACCCATTCCTTAGCTGGGCGAAAATAGCTATCACGCGTTCGGGTAGCCGATGAGGTTTCAGACCCGTAAAGTCGCCACTTGGGATGTCTTTTGCGAATCGCGTCAATATTGTCTTCTGAGTAATTCAAGCCCACCACATCCAGCAAATTAGCAATCTTTTCATGACCTCCAGAACCATCTCTGAAGCGGAACTGATCCATTCCCATGGTCACAAAACGGCTATCATCAACCTCCTTGACCCTTTCTAGCAAGCGTTTGATCGTCTTCAATGAATGAGAATCGCCATTTGCTTCGCTGACTTCATTTCCCAAGGACCACATAAAAATAGCTGGATTGTTCTTGCCACGTTCAATCATAGTACGCAAATCGTAATCTGACCAGAAATCGCCTGCTTTCGCTTCTGGATGAGTCGCTTCTTCCTCAAAAAAGCGACCATAATCATATTCTTTCTTGCCTCCATACCAGGTATCAAAGGCTTCTTCTTGGATAAGTAAGCCCATTTTGGCAGCTAGAGCCAGTAAAATGCTACTGGCTTGATTATGGGTAATTCGAATAGCATTGACCCCCATTTCCTTCATCTGGCGCAAGCGTCTCTCGGCAGCTGACCCGTTTCCCACAGCTCCCAGCGCTCCATAGTCATGGTGCAGACAAACCCCATGAATCTTCAACCAGCGACCATTTAGAAAGAAACCCTTATCCGATTGCCAATCCATATAGCGGTAACCAAAGGTCTCCTCTTCTTCATTAACCAAAATGCCATTTTTGTAGAGGCGAGTCTTCAATTGGTAAAGGTAAGGATGATCAATATCCCAAAGCAAAGGTTGGAAAATTGATATTGCTTGGTGGAAATGATGTTTGTCCCCAGCTTCAATCACTACAGAATCAGTCTCCTGCCAGTCAGACAGTTGCTGCCCGTCATACCAGATACTCTGCTCCAAATACACCGACACGGACTGAGGTCCATCATTTGAAACCTTACTTGTAAGCTGAGTTTCCACCCATCCATCTCTTTGTTCTTTGAGCTTGGGACTTGCTATCTTAATCCCATATAAATCCAGATGAACTGCATCTGTAATCAACAACCTCACTTCTCGGTAAATACCGCTACCAGAGTACCAACGACTGCTAGGTTGCTGATTTTCCACAAAAACCGCAAGCTGGTTGGCCGTCCCATCATTTCTTAGATAAGGCGTGATATCATAAGAAAAAGGTGTATAGCCATTGGGATAATAGCCCAGCACTTGCCCGTTGATATAGACTTGGGCATTCATGTAAATTCCGTCAAACAACAAACGCACCGATACAAGACTGGCATCTTCTTCCAAGTAAAACTGTGTTCGATACCAGGCTTGACCCCCGTTTAACTGACCACCCTCATTTTGCGCTGGCGAATACTGGTCAAAATCATTGTAAATACTCCAGTCATGTGGCACTTGAATGGCCTGCCAATTTTCCCTCTGAAAATCCGGTGCCAAGGCTTCTTCTTTCCCCACCTCTTGGCTAAAAAACCAGTGATTTCGTAAAACTTCTTCTCTTCTCATACAAACATTCCTCTTTAAACGAATCGATATACTTGACTATAGCACAAAACAAAAGCGCTTTCAAGACTTCCTCCATCACTCCCTAAATACTCAGAAAAGATTCTATAATTTGTGGAGGAGGATTTAGTCCTCAAAGCTACAAGGGTAATGCAAAAAGAGCCTGTTGCCAAGCTCTTTAGTCTATTATTTCTTCTCAGCGCGAAGGGCTGACAAGATTTGTGTACGGATATCATCCACACCATTTGGCGTATTTGGTAAAAAGATAGTCTGATTTCCTTTAGAGGCAAAGGTATTCAAGGTATCCAAATACTGGTTGGTCAAAAGAATGGACATGATTTGTTCTTCTGTCATGCCAACATTGGCTTCCTTGAGTTCTGTGATAGACTCTGCCAATCCGTCCACAATGGCCTTACGTTGTTGGGCAATCCCGACACCATGAAGGCGGTCTTTTTCTGCTTCGGCTTCAGCCGCAGTGACAATTTTAATCTTATCGGCTTCCGCTAATTCTTGCGCTGCGACCCGCTTACGTTGTGCCGCATTGATTTCATTCATGGATTGCTTAACTTCTGCATCTGGTTCGACCTTGGTAATCAAGGTTTTCACGATAATGTAGCCATAAGTTGTCATTTCTTCTGCTACTTGATGTTGAACTTCAAGGGCAATCTCATCTTTTTTCTCAAACAATTCATCCAAGGTTAATTTGGGAACAGAAGAGCGAAGAGCGTCTTCGATATAAGATTTAATTTGAGATTCTGGACGCATGAGTTTATAGTAAGCATCTGTCACGCTCTGCTCATTGACACGGTACTGGGTCGCCACATTCATCATAACGAACACATTATCCTTGGTCTTAGTCTCAACTACAATATCGCTTTGCAACAAACGTAACTGAATGCGTGCTGCAATCGAATCAATCCCAAAGGCAAGCGAATATGAATACCGCTATTGGCAACCTTTTGGTATTTCCCAAAGCGTTCAATAATCGCCACCGACTGCTGACGAACCACATAAACTGTACTCAGTGTGACTATCAGCAATAGGAGCACACAAACCACCACAAAAATCATCAAAAATGTTGTTATCATCGCGACGACCTCCATCATTATTTTTTCCTGTATTATAGCACATTTAAAGAAGGCTGTGCAGTTTTTACTGCGATTTTTCCTGAAATGTCAATAATTAGAGGTGAATTGTCACATTGTCGTCTGATTTCTTGCTAAAATAACTCTTTATAAAAGGCAATCGTTTCTTCTAAGGTTGGCATAAATGGATTTCCTG
>BNJT01001698.1_pt1 | contig 21500 bp, 26 predicted proteins | sample 8540491 | NCBI WGS metagenome assembly BNJT01 (sample SAMD00202455, study PRJDB9452) | human saliva metagenome | host: Homo sapiens | reverse complement strand
AATGAGATAATCTTATTTACGGATGGCAATATTAATATTGAAGTTCAAATAAATCCTGAACAGGGAAAACAGTCTGGTTGACACAGAAACAAATGGAAGTATTGTTTGATGTTAAGCATGCTACGGTAAGTGAGCACATCACCAATATTCTTGCTTCAGGAGAATTAGATGAGACTTCTGTCGGTTTTTCCGACAAAAAGTTCAGGTGGAAGAAAACCGAAGATCTATAACTTGGATATGATTTTTGTCTGTTGGATATCGTGTTAATTCTAAAAAGAGGTATAGCTTTTAGGAAATGGGCTAATAATGTTCTTAAGCAATATATTATTAAAGGCTATGCTATCAATGAAAAATGCCTTCAGGCATTAGAAAAAACAGTTGATATACAGAGCAGAATGCTTGCCGATGCACTTGATATAGAGGAATCGGATGTACTTAGAGCTGTAAATGAATATACTGAATTTATAGAGATAAAATAATGATATTATTAAGAATAAACAGGCAGAGGAGATAGGCACCAAAAGGCATATCTCAGTCTCACTTATAAAAAAGCGAGTTGGAGAGAGTTAAAATAGCGTTATGAATGGAGGAAATACATGGCATGGAGTATAAAAAGGGATTAATTAAAATCAGCAGAAAGCAATTATATGATGAGATTTGGACCAGTTCAGTTTCAGGAGTTGCTAAAAATATGACTTAAATTATGCAAAATTAATCATTAGCTGTAAACAAGCAAACATTCCATTTCCATCATCAGGATTTTGGACAAGAAAGAATCTTGGAAAAGATATTTCTGCAGAGATTGTACCTTTACCTGAATCTAATCTGGAATATGTTTCAGTTTACTTAAGCAATGCAAGTATGCAAACTTCTAAAGAGAGAGCAGAGCTAGAAAAATAGCCTAAGCAATCAAAACAGTATTTCTGATATTAAAATAGACGAAAAATGAAGAAGGATTATACAGGGATATATTAGATTATCTTGATGAAGCTGAACGTGTTATGGTAATTGCAGGCATGTTCCATAAAAGATTGTTGAGAGGGCAAGATTGCATCCGGTGCGAAGCTAAATATAAAAACAATGATGGAGGATTATAGAGTTAAGCTAAAAGAAGCAAAAAGCAACCCATACTATAATCCGAGAAATAAACCCGATGGTGAGCCAGTATTTTTTTCCTGATTTATCAGAAAATGGAGTGAAGAGAACGATAGCTATTTTGAATGCTTTGTATAAAGGGATTGAAGCATTAGGTGGAAGCATAAATGATGACCTTTCTGTTACTATTCATAAGGACTCTGTATGTTTTAGGTTTGCAGAGTAAGGATAAAATCAAATATGAATTGACTAAAAAGGATATTCAGGAGCTTATGAAGTATGAAAAAGGACTTAAAAATGGCTATAGATGGATTTCAATGCCACAGATAAGGAAATATGATCATGTGTTTAATGGGAAATTACGCATAGTTTTTGGTGAAAAGAATTACTTACGTGATAATGAGTTCCAACGATTGGAAGACACGATCGGGAGATATTCTGATTCGATTCTATGACAAATCAGAGAAAAACAGAATTGAAAGAGAACGTAGGGAAAGAAGAACAAAGAATTAGAGAAGCGGAACAGAGGAGAAAAAGAAGAAAATCCGTGAGCGGAAAAACCTGGAAAGTCAGTGGACAAAGGAATTGGCCAATAAGAGCGAAGACTATCGATTGTCATGTGATATTAGAAGATTTATCGAAGATGCAATGAAAAGTGGAAAGGAAGAATTTTTCTCATGAGTGGCTTGCGTGGGCGAGTTTAAAAGCAGATTGGTATGATCCCATTATTGCTGCTGAGGATAAATACCTTGGAGTGCGTGAACATGGAAAATCCAAAGAAGAAAAAGAAATGGGAGATGAGGAAACACGGAAAGAGAAGAGTATATTTTATGGCGGTTGGTACTAAAAACGATTACTTGTTTTTAAGAAGAAATAACAAACAACTCTATGACGCTATTTTTGGCTTTGCCATCGGCGACGCCCTTGGCGTTCCTACAATTTCCAGGAACGAGGCAGCTTCCTTTGCATCGGACCTTACAGGCTATGGCTGTCATCACCAGCCGGCAGGAACCTGGTCGGATGATACTTCCATAACCTTGGCTACCTTGAAAAGCCTTAAAGAAAATAACGGGAAAATTCATATCGAGGACATCAGAAAGCGTTTTCTTTCCTGGCTTCAGGAAAATGCCTTTACCGCCAATGGAGAAGTTTTTGATATCGGGCATGCCACTTACGAGGCGCTGACCAGTGGCAAACCTTGTACAGGGGAGCGCTCCAATGGCAATGGCTCCCTTATGCGTATCCTGCCCTTGGCATTTGTGGAATGTGCGGATGAAGAAATCAGAGCCGTTTCCGCCATTACCCACGGACATTGGATTTCGGAGGAGGCTAGTGTAATCTATGTGCATGTGGCAAAAAGACTGCTTGCCGGAGAGAATATTTTGGATATCCTTCCCACCTTGCAGTATGATAAGCCCTTCGATAGGCTCCATCGAATTCATCAGTTGGATAGTTCGAAAATCAGATCCTCAGGATATGTGGTGGACACCTTGGAAGCTGCTTTGTGGGTAATCAGTCATAATGAGGAAAAAGGAGGAAAACGAGGAACGGATAGGACTAATAAACAAGGATTATGCCAATGATGTTTTAGCTGCCGTAAATCTTGGGAAGATACAGACACCGTGGGAGCTGTGGCAGGAGGTCTATCCGCAATAATTCATGGATTGGGGAATAAAGGAGAACAATGGCTTGAAAGATTGAGGAAATAAAGAGCTGATATTGGAATGCTTGTGGGATGATAAAACACTATTATCCCGATAATCTAAATAGTCTTTTCCGATACTGTTTATATTATTTCGATAAGTTGTATAGGCTATTTCTAACTACTTTTTGACACCTAAAAATATTAAAAACAATTCCCAGCAAAGCAACAAGAACCTCTCACACTATGCCGGATAGCCCCAGCATCATCGGAAACGGAGTGATTGCGCTGACTAGAAGGGAAATTATTCCACTACTATTAAAATAATATTTTTGTCATATTGCCTCCGAGATTTTTGTTGGTGTTAAATCAAAACATTTTCACTGCTCTTTAATAGCAGCAAAGAGAAAAAGATAATAAATGGGAAATAATTGGCTTTTGAAAATCTTATATACTATATGCATTATATCAGAAAAATTTTTAAAATAGAATCTTCCGATGGGAAAAATGATGCTAGTTTTGTCTGTGCCAAGGAATGGTTTGGAACAAGAAATAGGAGAAACCCTTGCGGCCTTTGTTCTTCGCCGCTGAAGTTAGTCTTTATCCATAGATTGATTTTTCGTCCCAAAAACAGCATAATTGGACGAAAAATAAGAGGCGTTGAGCGAAAGGAGGAAGCCCTCGACTTTACTAACAGGAGAATAGGATGAGACTTTGGCATGAACAAATGATTCCTCTACTGCCGAAAAATCAGCTTCTAGGGCAGCATGAGAATGCTGTGCCCTGAGGGGAAACTGGATGGAAGAAGAAGCATAAACGGTAGATTATGTATTTTCATATTCTCCATATGAGCTCTTTCTCTATCATTCCTTAGTGATGGATGAAATGGAAAAAAGAGGGTATCAGGTCTCTATAGAATGGAGAGATAAGAATTATAGGGGAAAGATAGCGGAAAAATACCGTAATCTTGAAGAAAAAATGATTGACGGTCCGATTACAAAGAACATAATCAGGAATATTTACAGGAGTGTATCGAAAACTGCGAGAAAAAGGGATTGAATTGGAATTATAAAACCGAGTAGAGGAAACTCCCTTTTCCATATTGAGATTATAGAAAGAGTAGAAATGGCAGATAGAAAAAGAAACAGCAAATAGAAGAAACGAACAGATAGATCGGAAACCGAGAAAGGTAGAAACAACGCAAGATACCCTTTGCTACTACTGATTGCTTGCATTTAGGCATCATAGCGCCCTTTGCCTTTAATACCAAAATGAAAAATACAACATTATTCGCTGGAAAGTGAGAAACTGACAGCACCTGTTCGAATTGTCCTCATCACGGATTTACATTCCTGCTCCTATGGGGAAGGGCAACGCGAGCTTATAGACGCGATTCATGCACAGAAGCCGGATATTATTTTACTGGGAGGAGATATTTGTGATGATAAGCTTCCCCATCGGAATACCGAGCTGGTGCTTCGTGCTATAGCGGATAAATACCCTTGCTACTACGTTACCGGAAACCATGAGTATTGGGCCGTGAGATTGAAAAGATACTGAAAAATCTTTCGAATCTTACAATGTTCCTGTCTTAGAGGGCAGTTTTGATACGCTTGATGTGCGTGGGCAAAATTGAATATCTGCGGTATATCAGATCCGGATTGTCTTAAGTACACCGATAAGAACTACAGCGTTACCGAACAATTGAAAGATGCAGCTGTCGCATCGGAAAATGGGAACTATACCATACTTCTTGCCCATCGTCCGGATTGATTGACTCCTACTTAAACTATGACTTTTGATCTGATCTTTGGCGGGACATGCTCATGGCGGACAATGGCGCCTGCCCGAATCATCAATGGACTCTTCGCGCCGAATCAAGGCTTTTTTTCCCCGATATGCCGGGGAAAAATATCGCTTTGAGGATTCCTATATGATTGTCAGTCGGGGCTGGCAAGAGAAAGCACCCGTATTCCGCGAATCTTTAACCGTCCGGAGCTGGTTGTTATAGATATTTCCTAAAACGGGAGGGAAAATGGGAGTAAGTAAGGGCGCAAGGAAGCAAAGCAAGGGAGCGACAGCCTCCATACTGAGAAGGTGGAAAATATTTTACAGAGTAATATCATGAAAGTAACATATCTAGACCACAGCGGTTTTTACTGGAATTAGAAGACTGCTATATTGTTTTTGACTATTACAGGGGAGAATTACCGCCTCTCAACGAGAAAAAAGATGTGTTTGTTTTTTGCAGTCACGTCCATGGGGATCACTATAATCCGAAGATTTTTTCCTTGCTTGACGGGCAGGGGATGAGCTATCAGGCGGTATTGGCAAGTGATATACGGGATGAAAAAGAGGCTATCGAAGATCAAGCACAGCTTTGTTGAGCCTGATAAAAGCTATCAGCTGGATCATGGGATTCAGCTTGAGACCTTGCTTTCCAATGACAGTGGAGTCGCCTTTATACTAAAAACAAAGGAAGGTTCTATCTATCATGCCGGGGACTTAAACGATTGGTATTGGGAGGAGAACCGGAAGAAGATAATCGGAGACTCCGCGAGATTTATCACAGGGAGATAGGGACGAATCAAGGGCAGACATTTTGACCTTGCCTTCGTTCCCCTTGATCCGAGACTGGAGGCGCACTACGCTGACGGGATTTTGTATTTTCTTGAAAATGTGGATTGCGATGCCGTTTTCCCAATGCATTACTGGGGAGAGCCCGATGTGATTCAACGCTTTCTTAAGGAATATCCTGAGTACCGCTCACGAATCAAAAAAACACGGAAACCGCGAAAGGAGAAGAACTATGAAGTTTAAGATGATTCACGAGAATTTGAATGTATCCGATTTGGATCGTTCTCTTCGATTCTACGAGGAAGCCCTCGACCTACACGAGGTAAGACGAAAAACCAGCGAGGACTTTATCATTGTGTACTTGAAAAGCGATGTCGGTGATTTTGAGTTGGAGCTTACTTGGCTGAAAGACCACCCTCAGGCTTATGACCTGGGAGAGTGCGAATTCCACCTGGCATTTCAGGCGGATGACTTTGAAGAAGCGCATAAAAAGCATGAGGAGATGGGCTGTATTTGCTTTGAAAATGAAGCCATGGGCATCTATTTCATTGAAGACCCGGATGGCTACTGGCTGGAGGTTTTGCCATAGATTTACCGATTCGGAGTGGGATAGAGAGATTATTTTAGAGCACTGTCGTGATATATCTTGAGAATATAGCCCGTGTAGAGGAATTGGTTGTAAACTGTATTTTCGAAGTTGTGATTGATATCCTATCTATTACTCATTCCTCTAATGAAATTTACATACTACTGGACAATAATACTAAAATCAAAAAAATTGTCCAGTAGTATTATTTTATAAAAATCAAAAAGCCCTTGCCTTCTAGACATGTGTTCTCACATCACTTTTCTTTAGATACAGGATGCCGATGCCCAATGCTGCGAAAATATAAAAGGCACAGCTTAAGAGGAGAATCGGAAAATTCAGCTCTCCCGTGATAGAAGTGCTGCCCATACCGTAAATCAGGGTGGAATAGGGCAGGGCATAGTAGGCTCCTTTCACGGTCAGTGTAAAGCCTGCTAAGCTACCCAGAAAAGCCAGCGCGATGGGGAGGGCAAAGGAGTGGAAGAACATGGACAGGATGCTTTGCAGGGCAGTAATTGCGGCAATGGAAAGGACAGCGGAAAGGATTCGCATCCAAAAGATGGCAGGAACAGCTCCCGGAAGTCCGAGAATCTTACCGCTCAGAAGATAAATAAAACTGATCCAGACCATGCAGAGCGTACTGAGGAGTGTGGCGGTAAACCATTTGTCCCGAACCAGTTTTCCAGGGGAAGTGACGGTTAAAATCAGGTTCCAGTTACTGCCTTGATGCTCCATTCGCCATAGAAGACTGCAAAGAATGCCGATGAGGGGAGCCAGGAAAAACATTCCCAGAAACAGGGATTGTTGGGTCCAGAGATCCTCCCAAGTATATTGTAAGACACCCTGATTTTGCACAAAATTCACCGTTCCAATCAGTGCCGAAATCAGAGGAATCAGAAGGAAAGGAATCCAGATGGGGTTCCTTTTTAACTTGATAAATTCCGGGGACAAGCTGCTGTGCATACTGCGACTTACTTTTTTGTCTATGGAGAGAAAATAAAGTCTCTCCCTGCTCTGCCCGGAGTGAAAAGAAGGAGACCAAGCAGAAATGTGCCGATGAGATAAAGCAGGCTTAGCAAAAATATCGGAAATAGGGGATGGATCTTAGGCTTAGGCTCATGAGTCTTGATGCTTTTGTCATAGTCCATACCGATAGGGGCTAAGAGAGAAGAAAACGGACCAGGGAGTCCACATGTCTGTGCTGATAAAGGCCAGAAATAAGCCGGCAGGGTACCGCCGAAGGCGATGGAAAGGGCTGCAAACTGGCTGGAAAAACAGCAGGGAAAGCATGCATTGAAGCTGATACAGAATCATTCCGCCGATAAGTTCTGAAAAGAACAGAACGGGAACAATATGTGACGGAATATCACCGGTAAAACCTAAGAACTTTCCCCCAAGAAGGACCATACCGATTTGGAAACTACAAAAACAGGACAAGGGCAATAAAACCGAAGAAAAAGCTTTCCCAGATAGATAGAAGCTCTGCTTTCCAAGGGTGGGAAGAAGGTTCCACATAGCGCCTTTGTGTTCCATGTCCACAGACTGGGAAGCAATTACAGCCATAAGTACGGACAGAACCAGAGTGTTAATGATGGGAAGAGCATAAAAAGATATTTAACCATGTCTCGGAATGCGCTTTTTGTGCCATAAAATAGATAGGCACAATCCAAAAAGCAGAGCTGCGAGGAACAGCAAAGGAAAAATGCTTATGGCGCGCTTTTTGAAACTCGATAGAAACAATTTTTCGGGATATTGCTTAGGGTATTCATAAAGACTCCTTTCCGCCGGTCATTTCCAGAAATGCCTCTTCCAGACTTTTTTTCCGTTACATTCCAGGTCCTTAAGAGGCCCTTCATAGAGCAACTGTCCATGGTGAATGATTCCGACTTGACTTGCCATTTGCTCTATTTCACTGAGGAGATGACTGGAAATGATGACCGTCATATTTCTTTCTTTAGGAAGAGATACAATCAACTCACGAATTTCTTGTATGCCGGCAGGATCCAGGCCGTTTGTGGGCTCATCCAGTATCAGAAGCTTCGGATTTCCCAAAATGGCCATAGCGATACCGAGACGTTGTTTCATACCTAGAGAATAACTGCTGAGCTTCTTATCTCTTTGTTCATAGAGCCGGACGGTTTTTAATGCCGAGGCAATTTCTTCTTCCTTAACGCCCTTTAATTTCTGCACAATCTGCATATTTTCCAGTCCGCTTAAATGCCCGTATCCCCCGGATTTTCAATGAGACTTCCGGTCTTTTGGAGAAGAGAAAGTCGATTTTTGGGAATTTACTGTTTTTCCCAGAAACTGAATTTCTCCTTCATCAGGGGTGAATCAAACCCAGAATCATTTTGAGGGTAGTGCTTTTTCCGGCGCCATTGGGACCTAAAAAGCCGTAAACGCATTTCTCCGGAACAGATAAAGAAAGGTCTTTTACACGGTAGCTGTTTCCGCTTTTTTTGCTAAGATGCTGTGTTTCCAGAATATAGTTCATCATTTTTTTCCTCCATATTTTTTTTCTCCATGTGTTTGTTTACGAGAGGAGAATAGCGAAGGAAGCTTATGGGAACCTTGTGCGTACCTTATATTTACCTTAAGAAATGAAAAAAACTATGGGGAAAGAGAGGGAGAAAGGCTATAGTAGGATGGGTAAGAACAGACAGCAGCAGGAGACAGAATCATGGAAAAAGAACATTGTAAAATTTTGGTGGTGGACGATGAGAAAGAGCTTAGAGAACTTTTGCAGGAACTATTAAGAAAAGAAGGCTATTTTTCGGTGGAGGCCGTTTCTTCTTGCAAAGAAGCGGAAGCGAAACTTTCCGAGAATTGCTATCAGCTGATTCTTTTGGATGTCATGCTGACCGATGGCAATGGCTTTGATTTTTATAAACATCAAAAAAGGGAAGGTCTTCTTTCTGAGGTTCCGGTGATTTTTCTCTCTGCAAGGGACGAGGATAGGGCTCGTTTGCATGGCTTGGGACTGGGAGCGGATGATTACATTACCAAGCCGTTTCTTCCGGAAGAGCTTATCCTGAGAATTGCCGCCGTACTAAGAAGAACCTGCCATTTGGAGGAGAAAGAGCAGGGAGTGCAGCTGGGGGAATCGCTGGTTTCCATTGATGCAGGAACGGTGATTCGACAAGGAGAAAAGCTTTCTCTAACGGCGAAGGAACTGGCGCTTTTTTCTATCCTATACCGGAATAAGGGGAAAATTGTCACTACGGATACCCTCTGCGATGCCCTTTGGCCGGATGGGAATTTCGGATTGGAAAGCTCACTGCTTGTGCATATGCGGCATTTACGGGAAAAAGATAGAAAAAAAGAGCCATCTAAACCCGTATTTTTACTGACCGTAAGAGGCCTTGGCTATAAACTGGAGATAGGAAGATGAGAGGGAATAGAGAACGGAAAATGCAGCTGATTGCTCTGGTGTTTCTGCTCACGATTTTTTTACTGTTTGCAGACCTTTTGATTTTTGGAATTTTTGTGTCCCGAAACGGTATGCCATATTATCCCGACAGTGAGGAGATTATGGAACATTTGCATAAGGAAAAGGGTGAGTACCGCTTAGAGGAAGAGGAAGCTGAAAAGCTCTCCGGGGCTCGGCAATTTGCCATGCTCCTTGACAATGGAGGCAATATCCTTTGGAGTGAGTTCCTGCCGAAGGAGCTTCAAAAAAACTATACCTTACAGGATGTGGCAAAGTTTACCCGTTATTATCTGGAGGGGTATCCGGTGCGAACCTATGTGGTTCCGGAAGGCTTATTGATTATTGGGCAAAAGAAAGAGCAGATTTGGAAATATACTCTGGAATATGATGAGAATGCTGTTCGAAATCTTATAGAGCTTCTACCGCTTCTTTTTCTCGCCAATGCGGTCATTCTTGTTTCCGTTCCCATATGGATACAGAAGAAACGGGCAAAGCAAAAAGAGGAAGAGCGTACGGAATGGATTGCCGGGGTTTCCCATGATATTCGGACACCCCTTGCCATTGTTCTGGGAAATGCGGAAATGATTGTAGCTACCACGGAATCGGAAGAAATCAAAGATCGTGCGCTAAGGATTGAGAAGCAGGGACTTCGTCTTCGTCGCCTTGTAGAGAACCTGAATCTTTTCAGTAAGCTGTCTTTTGGCTATGGGAACTTGGAAAAAGAAAAAATCCAAGTGAGTCGTTTTCTTCGAAAGACGATTACGGAAATGCGGAATCAAACAGAGGATGAAAGGGTGCAGTTTACCTTGGATATCGAGGAAGATTTGCAGGGCTTGGTACTGGGCTTTAATGAAAATCTGATGGAAAGAGCATTGATGAACTTATTATACAACGCAGTGCAACATAATCCGGAGGGATGCGAGATAACAGTGAAGTTATATCAGGATGAGAAAGGCCACGTGTTTCTCCATGTGGAGGATAATGGCTGCGGTTTAGAGAAAGCCGCTCTGGAAAGACTGAACCGGAAAAACTATGAATGGGAGCCCAGCACAGGACAGCATGGATTGGGATTAAAAATTGTAAAACAGGTGATTAGCCGTCACCGATGGAAAGTGCATTTTGGAGAAGGAAGTCAGGGCGGATTTTTGTGCTGCGTACAGATGAGATAAAAAATGTATTGCCCACATGGTTAGATTATGCTAACATAGCTATTGAACGAGTGTCGGTCAATGGCGGATTGGTGGTGATGATTTGGTAAATAGAATTTCCAAAGCCCCGGAAGAGAGAAAGCAGGAATTTATAGAAGTCGCAACAAGGCTTTTTGCGGCAAAGGGGTATGAGAAAGTTTCTGTGAGAGATATTCTCGCGGAAGTAAATGGCGCTCCCGGGATGTTTTATTATTATTTCAAGTCCAAGGAAGATATATTTTTAGCTTGTATGGAAACTTATTTTTCAGAGAGACTGAAAGTAAAGGTAGATTTACTGAAAAACAAGGATATCGCCTATGAAGAGAGAATCAAGATCTTGAGAGAGCTTATTACGAAGGATATCCGTAGTTTTACCCATAGCTTTGATTTTTTTCAGCAGACCATTCGATAACGGATAATTCCTATAGACTTTGGGAATTAACGCATTACATCGGACGTTTTATTGAGGACTATGCCGATTTCATTTTTGGAAGGAATCGAAACGAAGAAGATAGAAAATCATATTGGTGTTACAGAGGAAAATGCAAGGGAGATTGCCGCTTTTATTCTTTATGGAGCAATAGGAGCAATTTACAGTGATGCAAAAAATGGGAAGGATGAGCCGCACAGTCCTGCAAGTGTATTTCAAGTGATTGGCAGGATATTTGCTTAAGACAATAAAATTTATTTTTTTACGCGGACTTTAAATCATCATTTATAAGACAGAACAAGGAAAACATGGAAACGTGTTTTCCTTGTATTCGTTTTAGGGATAACGAACGAACTCGTTCGGTCGAAAAAGCGGGCAATGCGTCAATAAAGAGGGAGGTAGATTCATGAAGGATAAGAAGAAGTCAATAGAAGAACTTGTGCGTTTATGTGGCACGAAGAAGGGAAGCCTGATTGTCGGAAATATTCTGATTGCTATGGGAGCGATTCTTAACATTTTACCCGTTTTACTGACCTATAAGATTATTGTGAGCCTGATGACGAAAAAGGAGCCGCGGGAAAACCTGATGTTCTACGCTCTTTATGGCATTTTAGCGGTATTCGTAGCCTATCTTTTTACCTATATCGGAAGTATTTTCTGTCATACGTTTTCCTATAGGATCATTGCCGATTTAAAGAAAAAAATAGTATCCCATATTGCCACCTTGCCCCTCGGCTATTTTACCGGAGAGCATAAAGCAAAGCTGAAACAAGTCTTAAGCTCGGATATGAATCAAATAGAAGGATATTATGCACATCAATTGCCAAGTCTTGTTTCCACCTTGCTTCTCATTCTGTCCCTACTCTTTTTCATGTTCCGCATGAATGTGGTTTTCGCTTTGCTAACCCTGACTGCCATTGTGGTCGGACTCATGATTCAAGTATCTATCATGGTGAAAATTGTGAAATCGGGAGGACTCGAGGAAAATTTCAAGATACTGGACCGGATTAATTCTGTGACAAATGAATATGTAAAAGGGATGCCGGAAGTAAAAATCTTCGGAAACAGTACTTCCTCATTTCAAAATTATGAGAATGCGGTCAATCAGTATAGACAGTTTACCGAGACTATGACGGCAAGAATCAGACCGGGTTTTGTTGCCTTCCGGGTTGTCATTCTTTCCGTGGCGACTTTTCTTGTTCCGGCCGGCATTCTTCTCCTTACTAAAAAACCAAATGACATGGCGACGATGAGGACAGTGCTTTTCTTTTGGATTGTAGCACCGGCGATGAGTGTTCCGTGCTTAAAGCTTAGGGATTTTGCGGAAGGAATGAATTTATTGGAAGATGTTGTACAAAGAGTTTGGGATGTCCTCGTAGAAAAAGAATTAGCAGAAGGGAAGTATACAGAAAAGCTGAAAAATTATGACATTATCTTTGAAAAAGTCTGCTTTTCCTATGAAAAGGAGCAAGTCTTAAAGGATATCAGTTTTATCGCAAAACAAGGAGAGCTTACCGCTTTAGTTGGTGCTTCCGGGGCAGGGAAATCAACAATTGGAGTTTTGATTCCGAGATTTTATGAACCAACGGACGGGGTGATTAAACTTGGAGGAGTGAACATACAAGAGATGCCCTCGAATGCATTGATGGAAGATATCTCCTTTGTATTTCAGGACAATGACTTGCTTTCCGGTACGATTTTTCAAAATATTGCCATGGCAAAAAAAGGTTGCAGCAAGGAAGAGGTGATAGAAGCGGCTAAAAAAAGCAAGATGCCATGACTTTATCATGAAACTGGAGAAGGGCTATGAAACAATATTAGGCAAGGGCAATACTTTATCCGGCGGAGAAAAACAAAGAATAGCCGTGGCAAGAGCGATGTTAAAGGATGCACCGGTTTTGATTTTGGATGAGGCGACAAGTTATGCAGATTCTAAAAACGAGTGTCTTATGCAAGAAGCTTTAGCGGAGTTAGTAAAAGACAAAACGGTCATCATGATTGCCCATAGACTTGGCACGATAAAAAATGCACAACAAATTCTCGTTCTTTCCGAGGGGCAAATCGTGGAAAGAGGCACCCATGAAAGCTTGATGAAGAAAGAGGGAGTTTATCGGAAAATGTTTTCGATTTTTGATGAGGTGAGAAGCTGGCAGATGAAGCAGGAAGGAGGATTGTATCATGCTTAAAAAAATATTACTTTAGGGAAACCGGAAACGCTTATAAAGCCTGTTTTGCTTAATACTTTATCCTCGATTTCTAATTTGATCCCCTTTATTTGCCTAGTCCGGATTGTGAAGAGTCTCATTCTGTCGAGTCAAAACGGAAAGACAGACATTGCCTCGTTGTGGAAATATTTCACTTTGATGGTATTATTCTTTCTTCTTACTTTATTTTTTGAAAATCTGGCAACAAAGGATACTTATGAGTCCGGCTATCAAAAGACGGCAGAGGGACGAATCAGGCTTGCAAATCATCTCAGAAGCTTGCCGCTGGGATTTATCTCCGGGAAAAGTTCTGCAGAAATTTTGGATACGTTAATGCATGATTTTAGCATTGTGGAAATCGCCACAACGCATCAGGCACCGCAATTTTTCAGCTCTGTTTTTGTTGCTCTTTTATGCGTAATCTTCTTTTTCACTGTAGATATCAAAATGGGAGTTGCAGCATTCATCGGCTTTCCTCTTTCCATACTGTTTTTAAGCTTGATGCAATATTTTCAAAAAAAGATGCTTTTAAAAACCGAAGTGGCAAAGCGGAATGAGCAGGATGCTTTGGAGGAATATTTAACTACGGTAAAAACGGTAAAGGCGTATAACTTTACTCCGGATACGATAGAAAAGATTCATAAAGCTATTGAAAGGGCGGAGAAGAGTAATATAAAAAACGAAAAAGGGATTGGTTCTCTCATCACTATAGCCGGCATGGTATTACGGGTAGGTCTTCCCTTGATGAGCTTGGTAGGGCTGAATCTCTTGTTAAAAGGAAGTCTTAGTCCGGAAAAATTTCTTTTATTTTTGTTTGTCGGAACAAGAATATTTGATCCTTTAGATCTTGCTCTCGTAAATTATGCTGCTTTGCAAATCGCTTCCGTTTCTGGGGAGAGAATCAGGAAGCTGTTGGCAGAGAAGCCGATGACGGGAAAAGAGGGATTGAATGCGGGAAATACGGTAGAGCTTAGCGATGTTTCCTTCTCTTATGAAGAAAGAAAGGTAATTCAGAATCTGTCTTTACAGATTAAAGAGAAGGAATTTCTCGCGCTGGTCGGAAGCTCGGGTTCCGGTAAAACTACTTTACTCAAACTTCTGGCAAGATTTTATGATGTGCAGGAAGGAAGGATTCAGATTGGCAATAGCGATATTGCAAAAGCTGCTCCTGATGAGGTCCTTCGGAAGTTTTCCATTGTTTTTCAAGATGCCCTGCTTTTTAGAGATACTATTTATAACAACATTCAGTTTGGGAATGCATCGGTAAAAAGAGAGGATGTCATAGAAGCGTCCAAGATGGCAGGGGCGTACGACTTCATTATGCGAAAAGAAAATGGCTTTGAAACGATGGTGGGAGAAGGCGGTTCCACCTTATCCGGGGGAGAAAGGCAACGCATATCGATCGCAAGAGCGATATTAAAGAATGCGCCTATTATATTACTGGATGAAGCCACTGCATCACTGGATCCGGAGAATGAAGAAGCGGTACAGAGGGCGATTTCCAACTTGATTCAAAATAAAACGGTTATCGTAGTGGCGCACAGGCTAAACAATGTTGTGGCTGCCGACAAGATTGTGGTTCTTCAGGAGGGAAGGATAGTAGAACAGGGAAAGCATGAAGAATTACTTAATCAAGGAGGATTGTATAGAGAGTTGTGGGACTATCAGGAGAAAGTAAAGAATTGGCAAATTACAAATACAGTACATCATGCGGAACCCTAAATTCTCATAAACTGCTTAAGAGCGCTCAAATATGTTTATGCACGTGAACTTGGGTACCACTTTGTAATCTTACGCGTCCATTACAGTATAGGAGGATTATTATGTCGAGAACGAAAAAATCATCAAAAAATGCAATCACAGCAGGGGTTCTCATCACCGTTTATCTTGTTACTTATGTAGTTATTGGGGCACTTTCCATGCCAATTCCCATTCTATTTTTGTTGATGCCGATGATTGTAGCTTTATTTGCGGCGCCAACGTATCACATGCTTCTCGCAAAAACAAAATCGGCTACAGCGATTATGATAGCTGCGGTGCTTCCCAGTATTCTTTTGATAGCAACCGGGCACATTCCAATTGCCCCCTTAGTGTCCGTACCGGCAGGGCTTCTCGCTGCATGGGTTGCGAAGACGGGCAATTATGAAGATTTTAAGAAAAATGCCATTAGTCATTTATTCTTTTCTCTCAATCTCTTTGGAGGTTTCCTTCCTATCTGGGTCATGAGAGAAGCCTTTTTTAGGAGCGTACAGCATGGGGGACTTGATCAAAGCTTTTGCGATACGGTAAGAGCGTTCACGCCGCTTTGGATGTTACCGCTAATGATGGCAGGTACTTTTTTGTTTTCTCTGGCAGGCTCTTATTTAACAAAGAAGATTCTCTATAGAAGTTACAGTCTGCTGGGGTTCTTTCATGATGGAGGCACTTATGAAAGGGAGAAGATTTGCGCCTTCACTCCGTTATGACCTTAGAACAAAGCTCATCGTGTTAATACAGGTAAATCTGTTACTCTTTCTCGGAAACAGCATAGCTTATGAGGCTTTTTTAACTCTGCTTTGTCTATTCGTGATGATCAGTAGCGGGTGTATCAGGTATTCGGTACGGTATGTCGTGTTTTTTATACTGAGTATTGTGGTGGAAACCATCGTTGTAAACTTGGGACATCCCTTTTTTCTAAGCCTCATTTTATTTCTGGTCGTTATTATGAGAAAGTTTTTGCCCTCTGTGATTATCGGAAAATGGATTTTAAGCTCAACGAGCTCATCCCTTGCAGTGGCGACATTACAGAGGATGAGAGTCCCGAAGGATGCCCTCATTATGATTTCTGTTATCTTCCGGTGCTTTCCCACGATACAGGAGGAGTGGTCCAATATTCATATGGCAATGAAAACAAGAGGCATCAGCATGGACTTTTATAATTTTGTGCATAGACCTTTGCTTACTATAGAATATTTTTTTGTTCCCCTATTTGTGAGTGTGATGGAAATCGGGGACGAACTCTCTCAATCGGCTATTGTAAGAGGTATAGATGCCCCGGTAGCAAAGACATGCAGGCACAGAATCCAAATGAAAACAGGCGATTATATGCTTCTGTCCTTATTTTCTTTTGCGCTCGGCATCGTTCTTTTCCTGCACTTTTTGGGGTATTCGCTATGATTACTATAAAAAATTTAAGTTTTCAATACAGTACGGAGGAGGATTTTGTACTTAGAAATATCGATTTGTCGGTTCATCAGGGCGAGTGTATCCTTTTATGCGGAAAAAGCGGTTGTGGAAAATCTACCTTTTTGAAAATAATCAATGGAATCATTCCGGAATTTTTTTCAGGGGAAGATAACGGGGCGCGTAGAAGTTGCCGGTATGAATCCCTTTGAAACGGAAATTTATAAAATTTCTGAGAAAGTAGGCTCAGTTTTTCAGAATCCCAAGACGCAGTTTTACACGACAAATACGACAGACGAAATTGCTTTTTGCGCTGGAAAAATTATGGAGTAGAAAGGGAGAAGATTCAGAAAAAGACTGAAAGAGGTACAGGAGACAATGCATATTTCGAGTTTAATGGACAGAAATATATTTGCACTCTCAGGAGGAGAAAAAGCAAAAAAATAGCTATTGCGGCGGTCTATGCCTTAAACCCGGAGATTTTTTTGTTTTCGATGAGCCCTCTTCCAGCCTGGACATGGATTCGATGATAGAGCTTTCGAAACTCATGGAACGATTGAAGGAGGAAGGGAAGACGATTATCATTGCGGAGCACAGGCTCTGGTATTTGAAAAAAATTGTGGATAGAGCAGTATATCTGGAAAAATGGAAAGATTACTAAAGAATACAGCATGGAAGAAATTCAAAAACTTATCCGAGGAAGAAAGATGTAGAACAGGGCTTCGGCACACGGATTTCTCCGACAATGCATGGAAAGAAAGATCTGCCATAATGCTTTCTGCGTCAGAAAAAAACACGGATATAGAGAAAAAGAAGCTTTGTAAAGCCATTTGTTTAAAGTGGAAAGAAAGGACTCGGCAGTAAAGAGAGATTCATCAGGAAATGCATTGGAACTGGAAATAAAGGATTTACTGTATAAAAGAAAAGAGCGGACTATTTTCAAAATCGATCGTTTGGGCTTTGAAAGGAGAAAAATTGTAGGAATCGTTGGAAAAAACGGAATGGGAAAAATCGACGTTTGCGAAAGTTGTTTGCGGCCTTGCAAGGCAAACTACAGGAGAAATTTGCAAAAATAACAAGGGAATCTCCGTGCCGAAGAGAAGGAAGAACAGCTTATTGCTTATGCAAGAAATCAACAACCAGTTGTTTACTGACTCCGTTTATGATGAAATCCGCCTGACGTCGGCGTTCAAGGAGGAAGAACAATTTTGTACTTGCATGGCGGATATGCAAATTGACCAATTGAAGGAAAAAAATCCGCACAGTTTATCGGGGGTCAAAAAGCAGAGAGTCGTAATTCTATCCGCCTTACTTTCCAAGAAGAAAATTTTTATTTTTTTGGATGAGCCGACCAGCGGACTGGATTATGCAAGCATGAAGGTCGTTGCAAAGAACATCACCAAGTTTAAAGCGGAAAAGAATCTGATTTTAATTATCTCCCATGACATGGAATTTTTAGAGGAGGTATGTGATAGAGTGCTGTTCTTTCCCTTATAGATTGCTTTATCCCTTAAAGGCCTATTTTAAGGGATAAAAATGCTTACCAAGGGATAAAAAAAGTTGTAGGAAGAGAAACAAAGTATATCCGGTTGAAATAAAAAATCATATTAAATTGACTCGCATTGTGCAAAGGTCTAAGATATCCCTGTATAAGTAAAAAAGGAGGGTGAAAGATATGATTTTTAAACAACGAGAAGAAATTGAACCCTATGACAAAGTCCGCCGGTGTGGAGCAAGAGTTTCAGAAAATTGCCGGAAAAGAAGCTTCTTCGGTCTTACAGGAATTAGGCTGTACAGCAAATGGAATCAGCGACGAAGAACGGGAAGAAAGACTGGAGAAATACGGCTATAACGACCTTTCCGCCATGCAGAAGCATGGCGTATTCTATTTTTTATTTCACAGCTTTACCGATGCTTTTATTATTGTTTTGCTTGTTTTGGCTATCGTTACCTTTGTTGTGGAAAGGGATATACTGTCCGGAGTCATTATCCTGGCACTGGCCTGTATGAGTGCGGTGATTCGATTTACCCAGGACTACGGTTCCTATCTGGATATGCAGAAGCTAAAGGATATGGAGCACGATACGGTAAGGATCCGGATTCCGGGAAAGGATGGCACGGAAATAAGAGAAGTGCCGGTGGAAGAGGTGGTACCCGGGGATATACAGCTCATCGGCTCAGGAGATATCGTGTGCGGAGATCTCTATCTTCTGGAGAGTAGAGACTTGTTTCTTTCGGTTTCCGCTTTCACGGGAGAATCCATTCCGGTGGAGAAATATACCGGAGTGGATCAGAGAATTGTTAATGCAGCGGAATTAAACAACCTCTGCTTAGGCGGTTCCACAGTGAATTCCGGCACCGGAGTCGGCATCGTGGTGCGGACCGGAAAGAATTCCTATCTGGGGAAGATTTCCTCCACCATCCATACACAGAAGAAAGAAACGGATTTTGATAAGAGCCTATCGAAAATAACCAAAATTCTGATTAGCTACATGATTGTGGTGGTTCTTTTTGTATTGCTTATTAACGGCCTGGTGAAGAAAAACTGGCTGGAAGCCTTTTTATTTTCCATCTCCGTTGCAGTGGGTATTACCCCGGGCATGTTACCGATGATTGTGAATGGAACCCTTGCTAAAGGGGCAAAGTTCCTGGCAAAGAAGAAGACCATTGTAAAGAACATGTCCGCCATTCAAAACTTAGGAGCTATCGATGTGCTGTGCACCGATAAGACCGGAACCCTTACCATGGACAATGTGGTTTTACAGAAATATATCAATGTAAATGGCGAAGATTCTTATGTGGTTTTGAATTATGCATGGATGAATGCCTACTATTCTACAGGGGTAAAAAACCTGATTGATCGGGCCATCCTATCCTACGGTGCGGAAAGCGATGTGCAAAAATACGCCGGAGGCTATGTGAAGTCCGATGAGATTCCCTATGATTTTGAGCGCCGGAGAATGAGTGTGGTGATTTCCAATCCGGGTGGGGAGCATCTGGGGAGGAGACTGAAGAAATTCTTCCCTAAACCCCAGGATGAGGTATTGATTACCAAAGGAGCTTTGGAATCCGTACTGGCCTGTTGCAGCCGTATTCGGGTGAAGAAGGAATACAAGGATATTCAGGAAGAAGACCTTCAGAAGATTAATGCCCTTTCCGAGAAGCTAAATCATGAGGGAATGCATGTCATCGGCGTTGCGGCAAAGAGGAAAAATGCGGGGGACACCGCCGTTTTTCCATGCGGAAGACGAAACCGACATGACCTTCCTGGGCATTATCGCCTTCCTGGATCCGCCCAAGCCGGATGCCAAGGAAGCCATTCACGGACTGTATGATGCGGGAGTGCAAGTCAAGGTCATATCCGGCGATGCCCCCGTTGTGGTAGAACACGTATGTAAGCTGGTGGGCATGAAGGTAGGAGAGCAAAATGCGGTAACAGGCTCCGACTTGGAAAAGATGAGTGAGGAAGAGCTGTCCCGTGTTGTGGAGAAAAATGACATTTTCGCCCGTCTCTCTCCCATGCAGAAGCAGCGTGTGGTGGACGCTCTTCGGAAAAATGGACACGTGGTGGGCTATATGGGAGACGGGGTAAATGATGCGCCCAGTCTTCATGATGCGGATGTAGGTATTTCCGTGGACAATGCCACAGACGTTGCCAAGGCCAGCGCGGACATTATCCTCTTGGAGAAGAGCTTAACCGTCATTTTAAACGGGATCTATGAAGGAAGACGAATCTACGGAAATATCCTGAAATACATGAAAATGGCATTATCCGGCAACTTCGGAAATGTGTTCTCCGTATTGATTGCTTCGATATTCTTGCCATTTTTGCCCATCCTGCCCCTGCAGATTTTGATTCAGAATCTGATTTATGACTTTACTCAGATTGCGATTCCCTGGGACAATGTGGACGAAGAATTCCTGCAGAAACCCCATAAGTGGAACAGTGCGTCCCTTGTGTCCTTTATGAATGTGATGGGCGGTATCTCCTCCGTATTTGATGTAATGACTTTCCTGGTTCTTTGGTTCCTTTTGGGCTATAACAGCCTTTCCATGCAGAACTATTTCCAGACAGGCTGGTTTGTAGAAGGCTTGATTTCCCAAATCCTGATTGTGCAGTTTATCCGCACTTCGAAGCGACCGATTCTGGATTCCAAGTGCGACTCCAGACTGGCGCTTGCTTCGGCATTGGGCATTTTTGCGGCCATCTCTATTCCCTATCTTTTTGATAACTTGAAAAATACGGTATTTACGGAAATGCCGATGGCATATTTTGCGTATTTGCTTCTTATCCTTGCACTTTATAGCTTTACCATCGAAACGGTGAAGAAGCTATATATTAAGAAATATGGGGAGTGGCTATAAGCCATGCAAGTACTATTCCAGTTCCATTGTGAAAACAGCAATATCCTTTCGATTTAATTTGTCTAAGGCCTTAATAGCTAACAAGGCAGGCTGATCCCAGCTCATGTATAAGCTGGATATGCCGGTGACCAGACAATGTAGTGATAAAGGAGAATGGTATTGGGGGGCGATTCTGCATACCTCATGAAGTGAAACTCTCCGAGACAGGAGATCTACTTGTTGATATTCCACAGGAGTTTACAGAAAGTATTCACAAAACAATTCCTTGGAATTATTTTCCTGTCTTAGGGGAGTACAAAAGATATGGTGGAGAAAGCATAGTGTTGGATGTCTTTTACAGGTGCTGCAGCGGCTGTAGCAATATACGTTCAACATTCTTATCGCCTCCGACTTAACCATTGTTTTTCCTCACTGTCACTGTTCCGATTATAATTCTGTCTCTCCCGCCATTTTCATGTATCGCTCCAGTCGAGCAAGCATTTTGTCCAAGCTAAAGTAGCCCGATTCTCTTGCGACTTCCGTACCATCAATCACGGCTATGACTGTTGGAACCGATAAAATCCCTTTCTGAGCCGCCTCCTCCTGATGATCTTCAATCGGGAAATAGCTATAATTCACCGTAGGATGCGCCCGCTGCCATTCCTCGAGCTTGCGTCTGATTGCCATGCAAGGCGCACAGGTCTCCGAGCCGTATTGTTTTACTTCGATTCTCATACTTTCACCATCATTTCTCATGCTTTCACCATCATTTCTCATGCTTTCACCATCATCTCTCATACGTTCATCATCATACCATACATCATCCTGAAGAAAAAAACCGCC
>BNJT01001778.1_pt1 | contig 21539 bp, 44 predicted proteins | sample 8540491 | NCBI WGS metagenome assembly BNJT01 (sample SAMD00202455, study PRJDB9452) | human saliva metagenome | host: Homo sapiens | reverse complement strand
AAAGTAATTGTAGTTGCTAGCAAGAATGCTGGTAAGATTAAAGAATTTAAAGAGATAGTTTAGAACCTAAAGGATTTGAAGTTAAGAGTTTAGCTGATTTTTCCGGATATTGGAGAGATTGAGGAAACGGGTACAACATTCTCAGCTAATGCAGTTATCAAAGCACAGGCAATAACAGATAAGTACAACATCATGGCAATTTCTGATGACTCAGGATTAGAAATTGATGCTTTTGATAAACAACCAGGTGTGCAGAGCGCACGTTGGTTGAGCCATGATACACCATATTCCTATAAGAATCGGGTGGTATTGGATCGTATGAAAGATGAAACTAATCGTAATTGTCGTTATGTATGTGCAATTGCGGTTACAAGACCAAATCAAGAACCGGTTGTATTTTGAGGATACTGTGGAATGTGTTATCGCTACTGAACCAGCTGGAACGAATGGGTTTGGATATGATCCAATTGTGTTCTATGAACCATTTGGGAAAACAATGGCAGAGATGACAAATGAAGAAAAGAATAGTATTTCTCATCGTGGTAAAGCTGTTGTACGTTTAGAAGCGTGGATGGAACATGAAGGGTTATAGATTTTTATCTGCAATTGCTGGTCTTGCTTTGTTTTTATCACTATTATTAACATCAATTGATTTATTATGCTTTAATCGTTCTTTCTTTCGCTTTCAATATTCCATAAATCATACAGCTGAAAGCATTGGTATTTCTGAAGATGGACTCATGAATGCGACAAATGCATTACTTGATTATATGCAAGATAAAAGGGATGATATAAAAAGTTATTGAAAAGGTAAATGGTAGTGAACGTGAGGGTCTTTGATGAGCGTGAAACACTGCATATGGTAGATGTTAAAATTTATATCTAAACGCAATGACCACAAGAACGATTCTATTTGTTGGCAGTGTTATGTTATTAACATTTTTGGTGCTAACGCATCGAAATAGAAAGTTATATGATACTAGCAAATGCGTATAGAAATGGTCTACTATTCTTGGGCTCACTGCTTTTGTTTGTGGGGATTTATGCAATCGTGGACTTTAATGGCTTTTGGATGAATTTCCATTACATTTTTTCGACAATGATTTAGTTTTTACTAGATCCAAATGTTTCAATTATGATCAATATGTTTCCATCAAATTTTTCTTTGCAGTTGTTTTTGGAATTATAGTATTGTTTATAAGTATGATAGTTTTTATTAAAGATCTTACTAGTGTTGTTGAGACACAGAATTGAAAGAAGGTTAGTATGATTAATGTTGTTTTTATATGAGCCAGAGATTCCACAGAATACTGGTAATATTATGCGTACTTGTATGGCGATGAATTGTCGTTTACACCTGATTGAGCCAATGGGTTTTTAAAATTACGGACAAGTCGTTGAAACGTGCAGGCATGGATTATGTAAAGGAATTGGATTATAAAATCTATCCTGATTGGCAGACATTTTATAACATGCATGAAGGTTCCTATTATTACATCACTCGATATGGTGAAAAAGACACCTTCAGAGTTTAACTATAAGGAAGATGAAGGGAAGGATATATCTTGTCTTTGGTAAAGAAAGTACTGGGATTGATAAACATATTCTTCATGATAATTATGACCGCTGTGTGCGTATTCCAATGGTGGCAGAAGCACGTAGTTTAAATCTTTCTAACTGTGTCGCAATATGCGTTTATGAAGTTTTAGATCAACTTGGATTTCCAGAACTATCACACACAGAGGTAATTAAAGGGAAAGATTTTTTACAACAGTTTGAATAGGCATATATTTGGACAACCTCATTATTCATAGGTATACTTACAAGGAAAGATGGTGATTACATGTTAGAAACCTTTGATGATTTCATTTCGTTAGCTGTCATTATGGTTATGCTAGTTCTAACTATGTATTGTTGTCTTGTGATGTCGAGTACAAAAACATTTGAAGTTGATGCAGAAGACAAGCGAAACATCGTGATTTTCTTTGCGACACTTTCTGATGACTCGGAATGTAATAGTGAGGAGTAAACAATGATTCAAGAAACGATTAGTTCAAACAATGCCCCTGAGCGGTAGGGCCATATTCACCCGCTGTTCGTGCAGGAGACTTTATATACATCTCTGGACAGTTACCCAATTGATCCAACAACTGGGCAACTTGTTTCAGATCATTTACTGTATTCAAACGGAGCAAGTACTGAAAATATTGAAGCCTTATTAGCAGAGGCCGGTTTAAATATGTCAGTATGTTTTAAGACAACTGTATTTGTTAAGAATATGGAAGAGTTTGCGGCAATGAATGAAGTCTATTCTCGTTTCTTTTTCAAAAGCCATTTCCAGCAAGAGTGCTGTCGCAGTAAAAGATATTGCATTTAATGGAAGGTAGAAATTGAAGCATTTGTGATGGATACACGCGCACTTGAAGTACTATGTGTGAAAGATGGTTGTCATACATGTAATGATTATTGTTGCGAAAACAAAGTTAGATATTCAATAAGACCCTAGGTCTTTTTATTTTTCTATGGTATGATATAGCATGTACGTAGTGGAGATTAAGTTCGTATGTCTATTCATAAACTAAACATGACTTTTTCAAAGAAAGATATTCAATATATTCTGACAATCGCATTGTCCGCTCTTGTCATGCGTTTGGGATTGAATCGTTCGTAAGTTCTGGTAATTTATTCTCTGGTGGGTTTGCGGGTATTTCACGACTCGTTGTAATGCTAGTGAAGACACCTTGGTTTCGTAATTCCATTTGGTGTCATCTACTGGGTAATAGAATTTTACGGTTGTGCTATTTATCTGGAATCGTATTGGGCATAAGTTTGTTTTATATTCTGTTCTTGGTTCTCATTAAGTTCTCTATTTTCAATTATTATCAATGTGCCTATTGTTACACGATGATATGTTATTGATTGCAGTTTTGGAGGTCTCATTAATGGGTTTTCGATTGGACTTGCTCTTCGCTCAAATGCGAGTAGTGGTGGTACAGACTTCATCGCAATTGATTTATCGGTACGTTTAAAAAGATCCTACTTGGAAATTATTTGCTTGGTTTAAAATGCATTTGTCTTAGTACTTGCAGGCTTAGCGTTTGCTGATAAAGCTTTATACTCGATTATCTTCCAATATGTTTCTACACAGGATCAATACAATGCACCAACGTTATAAGATTACACGTATTCAAGTCATCACTGACCATGCAGATAAAGTATGTGATGCTGTTTTAATACAGTACGTCATGGTATTACGAAAAATTAATGTTGAAGGTGCTTTTTAAGCATCAACCGCATACAATGTTGTTAGTCACGTCAATAACTATCAGTTACCGGAAGTAATCAGTTGTATACGTAAAGGCAGATGAACATGCATTCATGACCCAAATGCGGTTGAAAAATTATCGGTAACTATTATCAAAAACCTTGTGAGTGAGTCATCACTCTTTTTATATATATAGATGCGTATCATTTTTGATACACATCCTATGTTTAAAGAATTTCCATGCCAATTGCTTTTTGAACTTTTGTTAAGTTTTTCAGACGCAATTACACTTGCTTTTTAGCCCGTTTGCTATGTTATTTCAATTAAATCACTGTTGATGATTTCATTGTATCGTGTTTGTATCTCTTCAAGTTTAGCGCATACTGCATCCGCAACTGCTTTCTTGAAATCACCATAGCCTTTTCATCTTCAAATTCTCAATATCTTCAAATGAACGTTCATTTGATAGGGAGGATAAAAATTTGCATTAAGTTAGAGATACCGGTTGGTTTTCTGGGTCATAATGTACTTTACCTAAACCATCTGTAACGGCAGACATAACTTTTTACGTGCAACTTTAAGATCATCTAACAAGTAGATACATCCTTTATTTGCTCTATCCGACTTAGACATCTTCTTTGTTGGATCACTCAGGGACATCAATTCTTGCGCCAACTTTCGCTACTAGTGGCTCTGGAACTGTAAAGAGTGGGCCCATAGCGATTGTTCATTCTTTCTGCGACGTCTCGTGTTAATTCAACATGTTGTTTTTGGTCTTCACCAACTGGAACATAATCTAGGCTATATAGTAAAATATCCGCAGCCATTAATGCAGGGTAGGTATATAGACCACCAGAGGAGGTTCTTTTCACCTTTGGCTTTGTTTGTCTTTTGAACTGAGTCACTGATTTAGTTCACCCAGCATAGTACTGACAACACATGATAAATCCAAGTTGTGCATGTTCATAACATCAGTTTGTAGGAAGATTGTTGCTTTGTTTGGGTCAAGACCACAAGCAAGATATAATGCCACACAATCCTTCAGATTCTTTTGTAGTTCTTTTGGGTCCTGTGGAACTGTAATGCAGTGTAAGTTTGCGATAAATGCAAACATTTCATATTCATTCTGCGATTCTACAAAGTGTCGTAACGCACCAACTATAGTTTCCTAGGTGTAATTGTCCGGTTGGTTTAATACCGCTTAACATTCTTTTCATAGTGAATCTCCTGTACAATTAAAAAACGTCTCTTCAAATCATATTGAAGGGACGCATGAGATCGATATGCGCGGTACACCTGACTTATCCAAAAAGGATCACTTAATTTGGGATAACGGACCTCCGGTATTCTATAAGTGGAACTCAAACATACTTTGTCGAAATATCAGTTTACACCAAACACTGACTCTCTGGGAAATCAACGCGTAATTGCATTCCAGAATACGATGATTCTAACATAAATCAATATAATTGATAAGTTCTTTTTGATTGTACATTTTGCAGCATAATTTTTTGCATATTATACTCGTAGAGTAAGCGTAATTTTATATATCATGACAATTAATCTTTCATGCATGTTGATGGGGGTTTGAACGATATGTTAGAGGTTAACAATTTCAACAAAGAAATATAAGAAGGTAGCAGCAGTTGATCAGATTAGTTTTTACAGTACCTAGTGGAAAAGTGGGTATTTTACTAGGGCTCACAGTGCTGGCAAATCTACAACAATCAAGAGTATTGCAGGTTTACTGCGTTATGAGGGTGAAATTAAGATTAATGGTTTACCATCAAAGACGGTAGATGCCAAGAAGGTGTTTTGCAGTATGTACTTGAAATTCCGGCTATGTTTGGAGCTTTGACTGTGATGGAGCACATTGAATATGTTCGTCGACATATCATTCTCATATTACAGATAAAGAAGTAGAAAAACTTTTGATTCGATTTGAAATGTTGGATAAGAAAGACAAACTTGGAGATGAGTTATCGAAAGGCATGATGCAGAAGGTAAGCATTATCTGTGCTTTATGTATTAAGCCTCGAAGTTATTTTGTTTGATGAACCCATGGTAGGCTTAGATCCAGCCGCGCAAATCAAGGAACTCAAAAGTAATCTTTGAAATGAAGGATAGGTGTAACTGTTCTTCTAAGTACACATATGCTAGAGATGGTTCAGGAATTGTGGGATATTCTTTATATTATGGACCATGGTAAAGTAATTGGTACTTACGAAAACGATGGAACATCAGAATCAAAAATATTGAAGACTTGTTCTTTTTCTTTAACAGATAAAGAAGATGAAAAGGAGTCTCAAGAATGAGATACCTTATTCTACTTACATAAACGCATATTGATCAATGGATTTAAGCGCTCGATTCGAAAAACCAGCTTTTGTATTAATCGTTAATTGCAGCGATGTGCTTATTTTGTATTACTTGCTGCTGGATATAAAAGTTTTTCAATAAGATTGGTATCACTAACGCATCAGAATTTGTTGTGTTAATTATGGTGCTACAACTGTATTTAGGTGTTCCAGGCTTGATACAGTACTTCAAGCGAAAAAGGACTGTTGTTTAGAAAAAGCAGATGTTCAATTTGTTTTTCAAGCTCTGATTCATCCAAAAAGAAATTTTTGTTGTTTAGTGCGGTCTGAGAAGCTATTTTTGGTTTCATCACTTTTCATGATTGTTTTCTGTATTTTTGGTTGTATTTTGTATCCGGCAAGTACATTACAGTTTTTATTGTATGTAGTTGTTTATTTGGGTTTTGATTTCTTTTATTGAAATGAGTTTAATTGTTTTTATGCTATGGCAATGAAACTATTCCTAATAAATATATACGTTATATTTCTATCTTTTTATATATCGTATTGGCTACTTTAGCGGTTGATTCATTTTACTTGTAATCGATCATGGCTATAGTATGGCAATTGTTGTAGAGTATCTAAAGTCTCCATTTATTAAAATGGTTCCCATTTTTGGATGGAGTATAGGACTATTGCAATGGATATTTTATGGCTATGATTGGAGTAACGTTCTTGGTACAGTGTTATTTATTCTATCCGCAATTCTTCTACCGTTTCTAGTGTATAAGTCAAAAATGTGAAGGTGAGTATTATGAAGAGGCAGAGAAGTTCTCGGATGAATATGAACAAAGCAATAGAAAAATGCAAAAAGCTGGCGAAGTATCTATTGTAGGTGCAAAGCCTAGAAGTATATGCACGCATCGATAAAGTATAAAGGGTACAATGCAAAAAGCTATCTTTTATCGTCAATTTTTAGAATATAAGAAGAATCGTTTCTTTATCTTTTTCGTTTAGAACTTTTTATTCTTACTAGCAGGTGTTGCTTACATTTCCTTATCTCGTAAGGATAATGTCATGCATGATCTGATGAATGTTCGTTTATTTGTTATCCCAATTATCGTTACGTATTACATTACATTCTTTGGTGTTATACGCTCAAAATGGATGAAAGAATTACAGAATTACTATACTTTCTTACTTCCGGATACTAAGATTCATAAGACATGGAATGCTACAAAGATCGAACATATTCGTGCTTTTATCGATACGATGATTCTTGCCTTAATTGGTGGAGCGGTACTGAGGCCTTACACCTTTACAGATTCTTTTTGACTGGGCTGTAGGGGTAAGTGTCAATGCTAGTCGTGATCTACATTAATATGATGGTACAGACTATTATTTCACCAGCAATCGGGGATTTTAAACTCTTCGCGCAGTTTATCGATCTGTTTTTGATGCTAGTAAGTACGAGTGCTTCAGTATTTGTTGCGCTTTGTTTCAATGATTGTATTTAACAATCTAGAGGCCGCATTTTTAGGTATGATTTTGACCAGTGGTGTGATGGCATGTTTTGCATTCTTATTATCATCAATCGCCTTTGAAAAGATGGAAGCTATGGAATAAGGAGTTTATAAAAGATTTTATAAAATATAAATTATGTCCTATTTCATTTAAAATATTGCGTGATATAATCACTAAACAGGAGGATGATTATGATAGTTGTACACATCTCAGGGATGTGCAAGTTGCCATAAAGTGAAACAATGGTTAAAGATCGTAATCTTCCATTTATAGAGAAGAACATCTTTAAGACATTGTTAAATGATAACGAAATAAAAGCATCTATTGATGAGAAGTGAAAAATGGTAGTGATGATATCATCTCTAAAACGTTCTAAAATTATTCAAGAAACCAATATTGATATTGATTCGATGAAGATAGATGAATTAATCACTTTTATCAAGCGTAATCCTAGTGTATTAAAACGCCCAATCATATTGAGTGAGAATAATTTCCAAGTCGGATATGACGAAGAGGAAATCGGTGTATTTGTACCGGTAGAGTTACGTCGCTTGGCAGACCACAGTTGTAATGAAAGTTGACTCAAATTTCAAAGCTTTGTCAAACAATTCAAACAGCATTTTCAGAAAGAAGTCCCATTAGGGCTTCTTTTGTTAGTATAATAAGCAGTATGAAAAAGTACTTGTAGGTTTATCAGGTGGCGTAGATAGCGCCGTCGCAGCATATTTATTACAACAGCAGGGGTTATGATGTAACCTGTGCTTTTTATGCGTAACTGGGATTCAGTCGCAAATGAAGATTTTAGTGGAAATCCAACGTTATACGATCCAGTTTGTCCACAAGAAGCGGATTATAAGGATGCGGCGGATGTTGCTGCTAAATTAGGATTAGAGTTATTGCGTATCGATTTTTATTAAAAGAGTATTGGGATGATGTTTTTCAGACTTTTTATTGATGAGTACAAATTAGGAAGGACACCAAATCCTGATATCCTATGTAATCGATATATCAAGTTTGATAGCTTTATGAAATTTGCGAAAGAAAAAGGGTTTGATACGGTAGCGACGGGTCACTATGTAAGACTTGGTGAAGAAGGAATCATCATGTTTTATGTAAAGCGGTGGATCATAATAAAAGATCAATCTTATTTTTGACAGAGATACGCCGTGAAGTATTAGGAACATGTTTTATTTCCTCGAGGAGAATTGAGAAACCGAAGTACGTCGCATTGCGGAAGGACTTGGCTCTTCAATCGCAAAAGAAGAAAGATTCTACTGGTATTTGTTTTTATTGGAGAACGTCGTTTCCGTGAATTTCTCAGCAATTATCTTCCAATGAAATCTGGGGATATTATCGATGTTACGACTAAACAGAAAGTAGGTACACACCAAGGTGTTATGTACTATACAATCGGTCAAAGAAAAGGTTTAGATATTGGTGGTATTGGTCCGTTCTTTGTTGTCGGTAAAGATGTTTATCGAAATGAATTATATGTCGTTGATGCAAATCATCAGGACTTATTATACGCTACATCTTGTCTGGTGACTGGTATTAATTGGTTAGCTGACCGTACACTACCTATGCAGTGTCATGCAAAGTTTAGATATCGTCAAGCAGACAATGATGTTGAACTTGTATTAAATGAGGATGGTACATTGACTGCTTTATTCCCTGAGGGAATTCGTAGTATAACACCAGGACAAGAAGCAGTATTCTATGATGGTGATGTGATGTTTGCGGGTGGGAAGATTGAGAAAGTTTATAAAGATAAAGTAGATCTTATGGAACATGTAAAATCACTAGTACATCCTGAAACAGAAAAATAAGGGAGATTCATGGACGATTCATTGATTACGTTAACAGGTAAATTTTACATATATTCTCTTCCGTAACGAAGGGAATTTTTATACTGCTGCGAAGTTTGAAGTCAATGATGAAAAGGGTAGAGTGATTTCTGTTACTGGCAATATTCCAGAAATCATTACGGGGATACAATATCGCATTAATGGAAATTACATTGAACATCCTCGCTATGGAATGCAGTTTCAGATTCAAACACTCGCAAAATTATTACCTACGGAAAAAGAAGGTGTTGTTCGCTATCTATCAGGTGTAAACTTTCCTAGCATTGGAAAAAGACAGCAGAACGAGTCGTGGATGTTTTGGGAGAAGATTGTTTAACTTTAATACGTGAAGACAATGCGATATTAGAAAATTGGTGATTTGTCTGAGCGTCAAATCAATGCCATTATTGAGGGTTTACAAATTGATAATGGGATGGAAGAATTAGCAAAGTTTTTAAATATCCATGGATTAAGTCAAAGAAATCTTTCAAAGATTACACGCATCTATGGTGAAAAAGAAGCGTTAAGCAAATTAAATGAAAATCCTTATCGCTTAATTGAAGAGGTAGATGGTTTTTGGTTTTAAGACAGCAGATAAAAATTGGAAAAAGTTTAGGAATCAGTGATACGGACAATCGTCGTTTATACGCTCTTCTTGTTTCTCTTGTAAGTGATTTATGTATGCGAGATGGAAATAGTTATGTACGCCTTGAAACGTTAGAGACTACTTTCTTTAAAGAACTTGGTTCCTTAGCATGTGATTTTTGAAGCAATCTTTAATGAGGCTATCTTAAAACATCAAATTTATCGAGAAGATAATCGTGTTTTTCCAATCGCACAATATGATGCGGAGATTGGTATCACGCAAGATTTTTAGCAGAGTTTCGTATCAATTTATCGATCCCTATGATCCAAAGTTATTACTATCATATTTAGAGGATATACAGAACATTTAGGCATAACGTATGACGAAACACAGATACAAGCAATAGAAGTGTTTTTGAAAGACCATTTATGATTATGACTGGTGGTCCAGGTACAGGTAAAACAACTGTTGTAAATGCGATGATTAAGTTATTTAAATTGATGTATCCATCTTCATCGATTATCTGTGCTGCACCAACTGGTAGAGCTGCTAAACGTTTGGCTGAAGTTACGGGAATAAACGCCACAACTATCCACTCATTATTACAATGGGATTTAGAAACGAATACATTTTAGTAAAAATGATGAAGAACCTATTCTAGCTGATCTTTTAATAGTTGATGAATTTTTCTATGGTAGATAACTGGTTATTCTATAACTTGTTACTTGCAAGTAAGAGAATTAAAAAATTTTGTATTATTGGTGATAAAGATCAGTTGCCAAGTGTTGGACCAGGTTGTGTATTACGTGATTTAATGCAGTCAAATGAGTTTTCATTGATTGAGTTAAAAGCATATCTATCGTCAAGAATCTGATAGTGATGTTATTAATTTAGCGCATGCAATCAATACTGGAAATGTGAATGTTGAGGAATATCATCATGATGTGAAGTTCTTTGCATGCATGCCAGAAGATATACGCCGAAATATTTTTGATGATGGTTGAAGATGCATTGCAAAAAGGTTATTCGATAGATGATATTCAGATATTATCTCCAATGTATGCAGGAGTTGCAGGTATTGATTACTCAAAACAATGCTTTACAGGAGGCGTTTAATCCTCCTGCAAAGGATAAAGCAGAAGTTAAGTCGGGATACATGACTTTCCGTGAAGGTGATAAGATTTTGCAGTTAAAAATCAACCAGATGATGATGTATATAATGGCGATATTGGAGTATTGGTAGAAATCATTGATGCAAAAGCATGCGGAAGATCATAAGACTACAATTATCTGTCAATTTGGTGAAATTATTGTTGAATATAAGCCGGAGAATTGGATTAATATTACACTGGCATACTGTATTAGTGTTCATAAATCACAAGGTAGTGAATATCCAATTGTGATTATGCCAATTACGCGAAAGACATGCGGGCATGTTACAGAGAAAACTTATATACACTGGTGTAACTAGAGCACGGAAAGCACTAATCATATTGGGTGAACTTGAAGCTTTTTAAACGTGGAATTCAAGTATTAGAATTACATCCACGAGAAACTACACTGACACAGAAATTAAAGCAATATGTAAATGGTGATTATGGATTTTAAAAAGGTGAGGGATTAATCTCACCTTTTCGTCTTTTATTTGTAAATGAGTCTTTTACTTTAGTAAATTTTTCTTGCATTTTTGACATATAATCATTTGCAAGTATGTTACTACTATCTGAAATCATCGTTCCAATCAGGCGTAGTATAACGGATGATTTCTCTGGTGGTAATTTTTTTGAAGGGCAGAGATAATATCCTTCAAGGAATCAAAGCCACCTTCTTTTAGTTTTGAAAATGATTCTGCATCTGTTGATTCTAGAATAGAGAAGATTGCGTCGATTGCAATCTTTGCTTCATCTTCGGATAAATTTTCAAAAACTTATCAACTGCTTTGTTTAGAAATACGGAGTTAGTAGATAATGATTCTGCTTTTTCAAAATGATTACGTTTTACAATCCATGTAAGGGCATCGTGTTGTTGTACGTTATTAACATTGCTTTTGATAATTTTTGGATCAACATTATTCATTAAGATTCCAATAATGGAAGAGTCTGGAATAATGAGCGTAATTTTATCTTGAATTGCTTGATAAGCAGGGGACTGTAACATTTCACCTTGGAAACCAGGTCCGTCATTTGACCAAACCTTTGTAATATGATTACGTATCGATTCCTTACAATGACATGCGGCATATATCGCAAGGTTACCACCTTTGGAGTGCCCGCCAACATGGATTGGTAAAGTTTCATTTTCAAATAATTGATCGATATATGCGACCGCTGCTTTTTGTCCGTTGGTTCCGGTTGTGTAGGATAGATAGAAATCTTCCTTCCAACCGATAAATGTGTTATCTGTACCTCGATAGGAAATATAAATCATATCATTGAGTTTTAAAGGTTACTGCACAAAACTGTACGACAAAAATCTTTATCGGAATAACTGATATAATAACCAATCTTTATATCTTTGAAACGCTCTGTATCACACACCTTGTCGAGTAATCTAGCATTTACACCATTATAGGTTTCTACTTCTGCAATTTCTTCACGTGTGTGTAGTTTATAAAAATTCATCTCTTTACCTGATGAAGTGGTTTGGAATGTAGTTTCTATGTTGCTGATACCGTCATAATGAACATAAGTCAAAAGACTTAGGATTGTGTTATCCACTTCATTAAAAAGGATCAGTAGTAAATGGAAGATCTCCACGCCAATCAAGATAGTCATAAATCGTTGTCATTTGCATTACCTCGTAATAAAGAGTACCACATCATTTTTCTATCGTCATTGATTTGATTTTTATCGGGTTATACCTAAAATAATAGATTTCTGACGAGATCGATGAAATTCGCTTTTATTTTAAAGTGTTTTAATGTTAGAATTTCACTAGAAATCAATGACAAAGGGTAAGTAGATATTGACTGTGAAGTAGAGAGAAGATGTTTGGTGAAAATCTTCCATAAGTGATATTGAAGCTTCCTTTAACAGAGTGCTTAATCAGCAACGTATCTCTACGTTACAGAGTAATTTTACAGTGCGCACATTTGTGCGAATCAGGATGGTACCGCGTATTTACGTTCCTGGATGTAGGAACGTTTTTATTTGTTCAGGAGGAAAAACAATGGAAAAACAATATCGACTCAGTGGAAATGAAGTCAGACAAAAGTTCTTGAGATTTCTTTTGCGTCTAAGGGTTGTATGATCGAACCTGGCGCAAGTCTTATTCCACATAATGATCCAACACTTCTATGGATCAATGCTGGTGTGTCAGCGCTAAAGAAGTATTTTGATGGTTCAGAGAAGTCAGCTTCAAATCGTATTTGTAATGCTCAAAAAAATCAATTCGTACAAACGATATTGAAAATGTTGGACGTACAGCACGTCACCACACATTCTTTGAAATGTTGGGTAATTTTTCAATCGGTGATTACTTTAAGAAAGAAGCGATTACTTGGGCTTGGGAATTTTTGACATCCCCAGAGTGGATTGGATTTGATCCAAAGCGTTTATATGTAACTGCTTTATCCAGATGATGATGAAGCTTATAACCAATGGGTTAAGGTAGGTATGATTCCTAGTCACATTCGTCGTACAGAAGATAACTTCTGGGAAATTGGTCGTGGACCTGGTGGACCAGATACAGAGTTATACTATGACCGTGGAGAAAAGTATGATCCAGAAGGAATTGGTGAAAAAGTTATTCTTTGATGACTTAGAGAATGATCGCTATATTGAAGTCTGGAATATCGTATTCTCACAATATGATTGTCGTCCTGGTGAAGTTGATCGTCATGAGTATAAAGAATTACCACAGAAGAATATTGATACAGGTATGGGCCTTGAGCGTCTTGTATGCTTGATTCAAGATGGCGAAACAAACTTTGATACTGATTTATTCTTACCAATTATCCATGCGACAGAGAAATATGCAAAACATTCATATAGCGAAAAAAAGAATACAAGATGGCATATCGCGTAATCGCTGATCATATCCGTACGGTTACTTTTTGCGATTGCGGATGGTGCGATGTTCTCAACGAAGGTCGTGGATATGTATTACGTCGTGTATTACGACGTGCGGTACGTTATGGCATTAGATTAGGGTATCGAGGGTGCTTTCATGTATAAAGCTTGTAAAGGTTGTAGCAGATAATATGATCTCTACTACCCATACTTACAAGAAAGATTTTCACTTAATTGAAAAAGTTAGTGAAGCAGGAAGAAGAATCTTTCCATAAGACATTAGCAAATGGTGAAGCACTCTTACAGAATGCATTGGCAGAACATGCGGACTCTAAGATTTTACCCGGTGAGGTAATGTTTAAGTTATATGACACTTATGGATATCCGAAGGAACTTACTACTGAGATTGCCGAAGAAGAAGGTTATCGTGTTGATTCAGAAGGCTTTGATAAAGAAATGCAGGGCTCAAAAAGACACGTGCAAGAGAAGCACGTGGAAATATTCAATCCATGCATGGTCAATCAGCTGACCTAATGGACTTCACACAAGAGAGTAAGTTTACAGGTTATACGGATACACATTCTAAAGGTAAAGTTATTGGCTTATTTAAGGATGGTGTACGTGTTAATACAGTTGACTGATGAGGGTGATATTATCCTTGATGAAACATGTTTCTATGCGGAAAGTGGTGGTCAGTGTGCAGATACAGGTATTGTTTGGAATGATCATTTCAAAGCAAATGTAACGAATGTGCAAAAAAAGCACCACATAAACAACCACTACATCACATTACAATCGTTAATGGTACACTTTCAGAAGGTGATGTGGTAGAAGGTGAATACGACTATGAAAAGCGTCAACGTACGTGCGAATCATAGTTCACTGCACTTATTACAAGCTGCTTTTAAAGAAGGTGTTGGGTGATCATATTGCGCAAGCTGGTTCTTATAATTGTGCTGAGTATGGTAGATTTGACTTTACACACTTTGAAAAACCTACAGAAGAACAATTGAATGAGGTTGAGCGTCTTGTGAATGAACAGATTGCTTTAGCTGAGCCTATCGTTACTGAAGTGATGGATGTTGAAGCTGCAAAGAATTCTGGTGCAATTGCATTGTTTGATGAAAAAGTATGGCGATACAGTCCGCGTTGTATCGATGGAGATTTCTCTAAGGAATTCTGTGGTGGTACACACGCAAATAATACTGCTGATTTATGCGTATTTAAGATTACTTCTGAAGAATCTATCGGCTCTGGCATTAGACGTATTACATCAGAAACAAAATATGATGCATATAAGGACTTTAAGACTGAAGAACAGTACTTACTCGAATGTGCAAAGTTAATGAAACTACAATCTTGGCAAGGGATTTAAAAGAAAAGTTAGTTGCACTACAAGAAGAGAATGCACAGCTTCGTAAAGAAAAACGATGCACATAAACAAGCAGAATTATTATCTTCAGCGGATACAGCAGTACAGAAAGCTGAAACAATTAATGGCCTATCTTGTGTGCTACTTAGCCCTAGATGGATTTGATACGAATAGCTTAAAGGCATATGCTGAAAAAATGTTCGTAATAAACTTACGGATGGATTTGTCTTTGTATCAAATACTACGAGATGGTAAAGTGACATTTGTATCGTGCTAGCTCGAAAGCCGCACTGCTAAGGGCAAGAAGGCTGGTGATATTGTGAAGGCTGCTGCACAGCTAACTGGTGGTAACGGTGGTGGTAGACCTGACATGGCACAAGCTGGTGGTAAGGATACTTCTAAAAGTACAAGAAGCACATGCATTAGTAAGAGAAATTCTTGCTCAATAATCATGTTTTAGAATGGGTGCCTATATGGTACCCATTTTTTGACAGTTTTCATGTTATAAACACAATGAAATGAAGCGGTTGTATATACTTTTTGTAAAATATGACATAAAAATATTTACAGAGATGGAGGTAGTCAAAATGATGAAACAAAAATAATTTGACTGAAACGATGAGCTTTAATTCTGAAGAGATTCGTCGTGAAACAATCCACGAAGTTTTTAAAACAGGTAGAAGCTTCATTAAGTGAGAGAGGATATAACGCTATCAATCAGTTGGCTGGGTATTTGATCTCAGATGATCCTGCGTACATATCTTCACATAACAATTCAAGAAGTTTGATCCAATCCGTGGAACGTCATGAAATTATTGAAGAATTAGTTCGTTTCTATTTAGAGGCAAATCACTAAATGACACGCTATCTAGGCTTAGATCTTGGTAGCGTAACTTGTGGTGTTAGTTTTTAGTGATACAGGATTCATCGCAAGAACAATCGAGACAATTCGTTTTAAGCCTGATGATTACAATATGGCCTTAGATAAAGTGCTAGATATTGTTGATCGTGAAAAACCAGATGTAATAGTACTAGGGTTACCACTATTATTGAATGATGATGTTGGACCTCGTGCACAGATTTGTCTAGAGTTTGGTGAGGTTCTCGAACAAGAATCTGGTATCCCTGTTAAGATGCAAGATGAACGATTTACGACAGCTGTAGCTGAAAGTATTTTGTTAGAAGCAGACGTATCAAGAAAGAAACGTAAAAAGAAGATTGACCAGTTAGCTGCAGTACAGATTCTACAGACTTGGCTTGATCGTAATGTAAAAGTAAGGCGGCAAACGCCTTTTTAAGGAGAGATGATAAGATGATTGAAAACAACACAATGATGATTACTGATGATACAGGCAATGAACGTGAAGTTGAAATTCTTTTGACGTTTGAAAATGAAGATAAGACAAAGAAGTATGTGTTATTTACAGACCCAACGGATGAAGAAGGCAAGTGTATGCATACAGTTATAACGAAGATGGCTCAATGGATGAAGTTGTCGATGAAGAAGAATGGGAAATGTGCCAAGAAGTATTAGGTGCATTTATCAGTGAAGATGATGGTGAATAGGCATGGCTAAGCGAAGAAAAGAGAAGTTTAATTCCTTTTATTACTCATTTTTGATATTAGCTGTTGGGTGTAAGTTCTTATATTTATTATTCCCAATCAATTAAAGCTGTTTCAGATACTTCTGAAGAAGTTGAGTTTAAAGTGAATACTGGTGATACGTCAGCTGATATCTTACAAAATCTAAAAAATGAGAATCTTATAAAAGATGTTAATGTTGCGAAGTTGTATATTAGACTCTACGAGCTTAATAATTTCAAGTCTGGAACGTTTACATTAAATCGTAATATGGATTTGCAAGCAATTTTAGAAAAATTAAATAGTGCAACAGCAGCAGCAAGTGATACTGTTTCTATAACCGTTACAGGAAGGTGACTGGGCAAAACATATTGCTGAAAAGATTGCAGCAGTTACGAACGTCAAAGAAGATGAGTTACTTCAGTTATGGAATGATAAAGAGTGGATTTCTTCTTTTGAAGTCTACATATCCATTTATTACTGATGAAATGTTCCAAGACAATGTACGTATTTATCTAGAGGGCTATATTGCGCCAAACACCTATGAATTTTATAAAGAAACAACTGCGAAAGATGTAACACTAAAGATGTTAGATCAAACAAAAGTTGTTTATGAAGCAAATAAAGATGCGATTGCTAAGAGTAAGCTTTCTATTCATCAATTATATACATTAGCAAGTATCGTACAGTACGAAGGTGGAGGCGATGAAACGACACTCCGTACAATTGCTGGCGTGTTCTATAATCGTTTAAACCAAGGTATGTTATTACAGTCTAGTGTAACAGTATGCTATGCAATCGATTTTGACCGTCAAAACAGATAAGTGGCAAGCTTGTGAAGTTAATGCAGAGTTTGATTCACCATATAATACTTATCTCACACAAAAGGTTACCTCCAGGACCAATTGAGAATCCTGGTGAGAAGGTATTTAAAAGCTGTATTAAATCCGATTGAATCAGACTATCTCTACTTTGTGGCAGATACGAAGACGGGTGAAGTATTCTTTTGCAAAGACACTTACAGAACATAATCAAAATGTGAAAGATCATGTAAATTTAAATGATTAAAAAGTACAGTATGTTATCTAGTCCATGATGAGAAGTGGTTGATGTTATTACGTAATAAAAACAACATGACTTAAATTACGGTAAATGGATAGGTGTAGGGTGGAAAAAGTTAAAAAATAAATGAAACACCATATGAATGCATGGTACGTGAAGTAATAGAAGAAACAGGATATCAAGTACAATCTGCGCTATATTGTGGTATCATTCATTTTCATTATGAACATCATGAAGATGAAGAAATCTATGTATATCAAACGAGTGATTATGTTGAACTCTACATGAATGCAGTGAGGGAACACTGGCATATATACCAAAAGAAGATATTTTTAGATTTAGAACTTTGGGAAGGTGATCGTATCTTCCTGGAGAAAAATGTTTTCGAAACGAAGTTCCATTTTCAATCCGTTTATACTATGACGAAAATGAGATACTTATTAAATCAGAAGTGAAAGAGGCAAATACGAATGAGTAAACCGATTATTATTGGCATTGCCGGTGGTAGTGCATCTGGAAAAACATCAATCTCTGAAACAATCAAAAAGACATTTGCGGATAAAAAATCTGTACTAATTATCCGACAAGATGACTATTACAAAGATCAAGCAGAAGCCAATGGAAGAGCGTATTAAGACAAATTACGATCATCCATTTGCGTTTGACAATGACTTATTGATTGAAAATATTCAAGATTTAATTACGAATAAAAGCTATTCGTAAACCAATCTATGATTTTGTCAATCACACGTAGTAACGAAACAGAAGATTGTTATCCATGTGATGTCTTGATTCTAGAAGGTTTATTTGTATGAAGAAGAAAAGATTCGAAATTTACTAGATATCAAGATTTTCGTGGAGACTGATGCGGATATTCGATTTATTCGACGTTTAGTTCGTGACGTAAAAAGAACGCGGTAGAACATTAGAGTCTGTTGTAAATCAATATGTGGAATCTGTTAAGCAAAATGCATGAAGCATTTGTGGAACCATCAAAAGAAATATGCGGATGTTATCATTCCAGAAGGTGGCAAGAATACGGTTGCGATTGATTTACTCACAACAAAAATCAGTAGCATCATCAAGCACACAATGCTATAATAACCAAGCGTAAGGAGTAATAAAATGGCTGAAGAAAATAAAACATATCTTACTGAAGAAGGTCTAAAAATTACAGGATGAATACTATAACCTCGTCCATGTTGTTCGTGAAGAAGTTAAGCAGGAACTAGCTGAAGCACGTGCACAGGGTGACCTTTCAGAAAAATGCGGACTATGATGCGGCTCGTGATGAGCAGGCAAAGGTAGAAGCACGTATTTCAACTTTGGAATACATGCTGCGTAACTATGAACTATTGATACGAAAAAAAGGCTGGTAAGAAGTCAGCTGTTCATATCGGTTCTAGCGTAACATTATTCTTCAATGATACTAAGGAGGAAGTTACTTACAATATCGTAGGTTCAACAGAATCAGATCCTTTAAACGGGCGCCTATCTAATGAAACACCATTAGCACAGGCAATTCTAGACCATAAGGTTGGCGATGTTTGTGAAGTACGTGTCGCAAATCCTTATACAGTTGAAATTGTTAAGATTAAGTAAGGAATCACTAAGATTACAACAAATACAGTAAGTGGAGGACGTATGAGACTACTACTTACTGTTTTTATGTTTCATCATTTTATCATCAGGTAAATTCAACATTATCAATATAAATCAATATAGTAAATCTTCAATTCAAGTAACGGTTTACGGTGCTGTATTAAGACAAGGTGTAATTTCTCTAGATCCATATGCAACAATACAGGAACTATTATCGAAAGCGGGTTTAAACGAAAATGCAGATATATCGAGTTTGAACCTAGAGACTATTTTTACATGATAAAAGATGTATTAACAATACCAACGAAATCTAGTGATATTTCTGTGAATTTGATTTCTATTAATACTTCGATTTAAAATGGTTTATTGCAAATTCCTAAAAATCGGTGAGAAAAACTGCACAAGCAATCATTGATTATCGAAATCAACATGGATTATTCCATGCATTAGAAGATTTAATGAAAGTAAAAGGATAGGCTAAGCAAGTTTGATTTCATAAAAGATAAAAATCTGTTTATGAAAGGAATTCTAAAAATCCATTACTTGTATTATTGATGTATTCTACTATGTCTATATATGCAAGATCTCTATAAATTAATTGTTTTCCTTTTTATGTATTCTATATTGGTATCGACATCATAGTATTAAGAGTTGTATTTTTCTAAGTTGTATCCTATGTATGACGTATTTTCCTAAGATTCATTTTTATCTCATCAGAAACATATCGAATCGTTGATATAAAAAGCAATTATGCAATTATTGAAAATCAAGATAATCGAATTGTAGTGTATACAAATACAACTCTACCATTTGATGCTGAGGTAGAAGTTTCGCAACATATTCATTCTTTTTGATTATGATTCGAAATTTTATGGATTTTCATTATACAAGTGGGCAAAAAGAGAATGATTTTTAGTGGGTATACATATCAATCGGAAAATACAAGTGACACAACAATATTTCACATTACGCTCTTGGGTACAAAACCAAATTGAAAAGCTTGATGATAATCTAAAGAAAGAGATTTTATATCAAATTATCTTTCGCATCAAAAATAAGGGAATTGATATATCAGATATTTTTGATCAAACTGAGTTTTTCATATATTGCAAGTGTATGGTTATTGTTATATGTTTTGAAGTTTTTAGTGACACAAAGACAACGTAAAATCATTAAAGTATTATGTCTTATTGTTTTTAAATCTGTTTTTATCATTATCCAATTATCTTAGTGTACTTGTTATTGTATGGATTATTGCAGTTTGCGGATATTCCTACAAGAGTAAAAATTCTAATCTCATCGATAGTTTTATTGGTTATATTCCCTAGGGCTCTATATTCGTTATCATTTTCAAATACCGCTTATTTATCGTTTACAAACTCTTTTTTTCAAAATCCCTATCGTAAGATAATAACTGCTTGTTTGATTGGAAGCATTTGTAGTATTAAATTTCAATCAATCCAATTACTTTTCATTCTTGTTTTATCCCATCATCCGCTACTTTTTATGGGTTTTTACTTGGATAATGGGTTTTATTCAATTGTATACTGGTCTAAATATAGTAGAGCTAGTATCGCTTATTTTCTAGAATGATTTCGAAGATTCAATCAATCAAGATAAATGGAAATATCATAGGTATTGGAATGTTGTTTTTACCAATGGTATATGCATTATTTAAACAACATAAGTTTAGAATATACACTATCGCAAGTACTCATGATAATATTCCTTAGTTTATCTATCGTTCATCCATTATCAGAAGTAACAGTGCTAAACACTCCGAAAAATACAAATATTATCTTAAAAATCAATGCTTTCTAATTGTGCAACAGTACTATCTGAGCCAAAAGTCAGTTATATCAAACGATTTTACAAAGTTATTTACATGCAAAAAGGTATTTCTAAAGATACGCTCATTGATGGAATTAGGAAATGAGATAGAAGGGATAGACATAGTATCTGTACCTCAAAGTAATGTTACAGAGCAGCTTAATTTACAGAATACTGAACATCCAATTTGGTATTTTTAAATATAATGATCTTGTGTTTTTATCGTATTTACTTATTTAGATCATAGTGATATCACTTATTTATTAAATCATTATGATTCTTTAAATGTTGATGTGATGATACTTTGCAAATCATGGATCTAAAAATGCTAATCCATCAGAACTTTTTGATTATTTACAACCAAAAGTATGTATTTGTATCAATCAACCATATTTATCCATCGTCACTACCATCGCGTGCTGTCATTAAAGAAATGAATAAGAGGGTATTATGTGGATGGATACAGGAACTTATGGAGATATTTCGTTTTTAATATCTTTCATACATTTCGCTCTAACATCGTCTGGGGAAAAATTGTTATAATAAGTTAGCGTATGACAGTTTAC
>BNJT01002198.1_pt1 | contig 21556 bp, 27 predicted proteins | sample 8540491 | NCBI WGS metagenome assembly BNJT01 (sample SAMD00202455, study PRJDB9452) | human saliva metagenome | host: Homo sapiens | reverse complement strand
GGCGACAGGACTACAGTCCTTGCCGATAATTCGAGAAGGTCTAAATTTACTTCGTAACTGGAATACGTCTTTACTGAACACATTGAAGCATGTATGTAATCCAAAAACGACTAAGGCTCAAGATGATGCCAGCAAGAAAAAGCTGACGGCTAGTGAATTGCGTGACTCATCAAAAAAAGCCAACTCTGGCGATATGTCTGCGATTGCAACCTTGTCGAGAAGCTATGATGGTACATCAGGCATAGGAACAGATACACGTACAAAAGAAGAGATAGAGGCAGGGAATAGACGCTTTTGGCAAAATACAGTAGATGGCTTAAAAAAAATACCGTATATAATCGGAGAGTTTTTCTCTGTCAACGATACATACCGTCTAACTACAGGAAGGATCCTGAAACAGGTGAGAATGCCAGTCGCTTAGAAGCGACGAGGATGGTTAGTGGCTGATTTAGCCTCTTTTGGAATTAGTAAAGTTGCCAAGGGCGGGAAATTAGCTGGTAAAGGCTTAAAAGCACTAGATAAGGTCAATGATGCTTCGAAAGCTACGAAGGCAGTGGATAAAGCGTCAGGAAATCTTTTGCCTATGACCTTAGATAATCTCCAAATGTTTGCGGAGAAGCCTAAAGTCAATTTAGTAACCTCTAAAGATAATCATTTTAATAATTGGCTAAATAAAGGTTCGTCTAATAATAGTGTTTATTATGGAATCTATGGTAAAGAGAGGGATGCTGTTTATACAGGAATAACAAAAACAAGATTTAGAATCAAGATTGTCTCAACATAATCGTCAAGGTAAGAATTTTGTAAAACTCAATGAACAATATAGTGATTTGACAAGAAACCAGGCTAGGGCTGTGGAGCAGTATCTCATTGAAAAACAGCCATGCAGAATCAATTGAATAAAATTAATAGTATTAGCCCTAAAAATAAAATGTATGATGAGGCGATGAAATGGGCAGAAAAATATCTTAATGGAGAAATTAATAATGAATACAAATCTAATAGCTTTAAGAAGAAAAGAACGTTTTGAGAGTTTAAATTTAGAAATTCAGAAGGAGTTAGATAACTTTTATGATACAAAGGCAGCTACTCATCAACTAAAAGTGATTAAAAAAAGTAGGTCAATTCCAAAAGTGGGAGATGTATTTCTTGTGTCTCCTAGGGAGGGAATCTACTTTTATGGTAAAGTTCTGATTTCTAATATAGTTAGAAAAGTTCCGGATTCTTTTTGTGGAAGGGAAACATGTTGTATTTATCTTTAAAGGAAATACTCATGAAAATATTGATAAATACATGCCAGATTATTCTAACTTGTTAATTCCACCTGCTATTGTAGGGTGATGAATATTGGAAAAAGGATATTTTTCATACTATCGCTAATATTCCCTTAACAGAGGAAGAGAAAAAAAGCTGGATTTTTGGATTCTATAGTATTCATTTTAAAGGTAACTTTTTCTGTAAAGAGACTGGAGAATTATTGGATAAAGAGCCTAAATTATTAGGGATGCATGGAATAACAACTATCAGTGGAATAGGATTGGAAATTGAAGAAGAATTAATTATTAATCCCTCTTTATTAGAAGAAACTGAGTAGCTTGAACTTTGCTATAATAATCTAAAACTCTCGAAGAAATCTTTCATCGAGAGTTTTATACTATCACTATCAACTATAATAGTGGCAAGACTCAGTACACCTATAATGAACTGGGCTATCCGATTCAGGTCACCGATGCCAATGGCAATGTCACTAAGATGACCTATACCTCAACGGCTCAACTGGAAGAAGTGACTCTTCCAGACGGAACCACCGTAAAGCAAGAATACGATGCCCTTGATCGTCTCATCAAGCAGACGCATTCTAGTGGTTTGGTAACAGAGTACAGCTACGATGCCGCCAACCGTGTAGTGAACAAAAAAGATAATCAGGATCTCAATGAGACCTACACCTATGATAAGGCAGGAAATCGTCTCACTTTAACAAACAGCTTGGGTGAGGTTACCCAATACAGCTATAATAGTGACAACCAACTGACTAAGGTGGTCTACGCAGATAAGACCAGCGAAATCTTCACCTATGATGTCATGGGCAATGTCGCAAGTTCAACTGACCAAGAAGGAAAGACCAAGACCTATCACTATGATCAAAATGGCAATCTGCTCAAGACTGTCGATCATCTGAAACGTGAAACCAAGTATAGCTACGATGCTCTCAACAGAGTGGTGACAGAGTCGGATGCCGATGGCAATACCTCTACTTATGAATATGATGTCCTTGGCAACCTATCTAAAATGACCGATGCCAATGGCCATTCAAGTAGCTATGGTTATGATGCCAATAAGAAATTGGTACTCTATACGGATCCAAATGGTCATGCGACAGCCTTTAAGTACGACCCATTAGGACGAATCATTGAAACAGTAGCTCCGACAGGAAGCAAGCAAAGTTTCAGCTATGATGCTTTGGGAAATCGCTTGAGTGAAACCAGTGGTGAAGGTCATACAACGACCTACAGCTATGACAGTATGAACCGTGTCAGCAGTAAGAAACGCCCAACAGGTGGAGTGACTCAGTACGCCTATGATGCTACAGGTAGCTTGGCAAAAGAAACCGATGCCAACGGTCATAGTACCAACTATGTCAATGACCTTTATGGTCGTGTAACCAAACGCACTCTGCCAAATGAGGCAGCTTACACCTATGCCTATGACGCCTTGGGCCGTCTCACCAAGCAAACAGGTCCACAGGGGCTATCAAAAACCTATAGCTATGATGTATCTGGAAACTTGGTGCAAGAGACAGACCAATCCGACCGAAGCAATCACTATAGCTATGACAAGGTTGGCCGTCTCCTAACGGCTAAGAACGCCCTTGACCTTGAAACCAAGTATAGCTACGATGAAGCGGGGAATCTAACCAAACTGACCAAGCCATCCGGTGCTACAACCACCTTTGACTATACGACCCTTGATCAACTAAAAACAATCAAAACGCCAACTGGTCGAACGGTGGAATCAAGCTATGACCCCGTCGGTCAGGTGACCAAACGAACTATCAATGGTAAGCGCGAAACGACCTATACCTATGACCCGAATGGCAATCTCCTTGAGGAGACGAATCCTCTCGGTCAAGTAACTAAGAGAACCTATGATAGCCTCAATCGCCTCACCTCAGAAAGTGATGCGGCAGGCCAGTGGACTAAGTATCGCTATGACCACGATAACCATCTCACGAAGATCACAGATGAGGCTGGTGGCGTCGCAAGCATGACCTATGATGCCAATGGCAACCTCACCAGTGTCACATCCGGAAGCAAGCGTGTCAAGACCTACACCTATGACCTAAAGGATCAGTTGCTTACAGCGACGCAAGGAAGTGGAGAGAAGGCTTCTACCTCTAGCTATACCTACGACAGTGTGGGCAATGTCACTTCGGTCACGAATGGAAATGGCAAGGTCACAAGCTACAGCTATGACCAACTTTCCAATCTAGTGGAGCGCTTGACCAGTCTCGGAGATAAGGAAACCTATACCTACAATGTCAATAACCAGCTCGAAAAAGTAACCAAGTCCGATGGGAAAACCATCAGCTACGACTACAACAAGCTGGATCAATTGCTCAAGGTGGAGTACTCTGAAAAGCAAGATGGTCAAGTCCTCTATACCTATGATGCGGATGGCCGTCGGGTGTCTATGAGTGACCTGACAGGAACCAGTCAGTACGCGACCAACGAAGAAGGCGAAATCACGGGTGTTCGTCAGGGGAGATGGGAGCTTGATCCAGTACGAGTATGATGCCTATGGTAATATCTCGAAGATGATTTACCCAGATGGTAGTACAGTCTCTTACACTTACGATGAACTGGACCGCCTGACCTCTGTGACAGATGTCAAGGGACAAAAGACCAGCTATAGCTACAACCAAGCAGGAGATCTGACGGAGGTTGTTCGGGGAGATGGAACCAAGAGCTTCTTGGCCTATGATAAGGCTCACCGCCTCACCGAACTTCGTCACATGGACAAGCAGGACAAACTCATCTCCAGCTACGGTTATGAGTATGATGATGGAGGCTATATCTCCAAAGAAACCATCCAGCAAGATGGCGAAACCCTAGTCCATACCTACACTTACGATACTCTGGGTCAAGTGGAAAACATGACCGTATCGGATGGAGCTGGTAAGGAACTCTCTAAACTCTCCTATACCTACGATCTAGCCGGCAATAAACTGACCAGCACCGAGACAGTCGATGGCAAGGAGAGCCAGACACGCTTTACCTACGATGACCATAACCGCTTGACCAAACTGGAAGGGCCAGATGGTACCATCACCTATACCTACGACAAGAATAGCAATCGCATCGCTTCTGAGAAGAACTCAGAAAAGCTAGACTATATCTATGACACAGAGAACCGCTTGCTTGCGATCAAGGACAAGAAAGGCCTGCTCATGGCTGCGCTTTATGATGGGGATGATAACCGTGTCTTCACTGCCAGTCGCAAGGAAGGCAAGAACACCTACCAGCTCTTCCAACGCAAGCCAAAGGATATCAAGTCCGGTCGTAAGTCACCATACACAGCCCCAAGTGGGGAGCAACACTCCCTCTTCTGGTATGGCTTTAGTCAGAATGTCCTCCAAGCCCTGTCTGCTTTACCACAGACAATAGGAAGCATCTGGCACAGCATCTTTGACGATGTGTCGACAGCCTACCACCAGAAGGTGGCTAAGGATCGAGCGACCAAGGAGGGGATCGTGGTCAACCCACCAGAACTCGGGAACTTACCGGGTCAGGGAGAAGTGACCTATACCAGTCAGGTTCAGGATGTCCTCATCCCTTACACCACACGAGAGGAGACCTACAACTACTACGAGGAACGCAACTATGTCAACGATGTCAATCGTGAACATACAGAAGTCCTTGAAACCTATGACCATGATGGCAAGGCACGAGAGACCTATAGTTATGGCAAAGGTCGAGCTAGCTACCTCAACAACCAAACAGGTGACAGCTACAACTACTTGACCAACCAATCAGGCTCTGTGACAGGCTTGACCAAGGATGGACAAGCCGTCGCCTCAACTAGTTATCATCTCTATGGCGCAAGAAAGACAAGCACAGATACAACAGGCAATCCATTTGCCTATAACGGTGAATCCCGCGACGATACTGGACTTGACTATTTACGAGCAAGGTATTATGATATTCAGGGAGGTACTTTCTTAAGCGAGGATAGCTACCCAGGTGAGGCGACGGATCCTCTCGGCCAGAACCGCTACAGCTATGTGCAGAACAACTCCGTTAACTATACCGACCCGAGTGGGCACTTCTGGAACAGTATCAAAAAAAGGCTGGAATTATGTTAAAAAGACAGCATCTAATGCTTGGAATGGTGTTAAACGAGTCGTATCTAATACCTGGAATACAGTAAAAAGAGCGGCCTCAAACACCTGGAATAGTGTGAAGAGCTTCGCCTCCGAGGCTTGGAATGCGACTAAGAGTGCTTTCAACCACGCAACCAACTGGATCAGCACCCAATACAACCGTGTATCGAATTGGGTTGGCAGACAGTGGAATAAGGTTCAAACGGCCTACAATAGTGCAGTCAATTATGCTCAAACGAAATACCAGCAAACAGTAGCTCAGATAGAGGCCAAGCGCCAACAAGTGGTTCGGTCTGCCTATGCCCTAGCCACAGGCTTGAGCTCTTCCCCAACCATCCGAGAAGGTCTCAATCTGTATCGTAACTGGAATACGGCTTTACAGAATACATTGAAGCATGTATGTAATCCAAAAACAATCGGTGCCTCCGATAAGGGAGAAACTAAAGTCCCATCTGTCGCAGATTTTAGAAAGTATGAAGATGCGGCAAGACATGGACTCAGATTGGATCAGAAAGAACGGATTGATAGGATGACATTAGAGGAGTATCTAAAGGCTCCCCCAATGACTCCTGAGGAAAATGCCTATGCATCTAATGTAAAATTTGCGAAGTTTAACCAAGAAAATAAAGCTACACTTCCAACTATAGCGACTGAATTTATAGGCTGGAATAATGGAGAACGTTTAATTACAGGGAAAGATCTACTAACGGGCGAAGACGCAAATCGTTGGGTAGCAGTACATGCAGAGCTAACTGTTGATATTGCAAGTAATTTTTATCCTATAGCTAAGGCTGGCAAATTAAGGAAACTTGAAAAAGCACTCGATGCCGTAGATGCAGTCAATGATGCATCAAAATTTGCGAAGGTAGCTGATAAAGCTAATGATGCTTTGAAAGCTACAAGAGCGGTAGACAAGGCGTCCGATGCTGGTAAGCTTTTTAATCCTCCTAAATTAGATAAATTATCTCCAAAAGAGATAGTTGACCTAAATATACAGGAGCTAAAAGGAAGACTGCCAGAAGGCTGGACATTCAATGAGCATAATGGACGTGTTCATATAAAAAAATAGCAAAGGGAACTATAAAATCAGAATAGATGCACTGACCGCATAACTGACTATAATCATATGCACATTTATGATGAAAATGGAAAACCTTTAGATATAAACGGTAATATTGTTAACAGAAAAAGTCCAGATGCCCATATTCCATGGGATAAGTATTAATGGATATTACAAAAATAGAGATATGAATATTGAACAAAAAAACAAAAAGAATTAGATTTAACAGATTATTGGGACGCATCTATTTACAATTTTTATGTGTCATTTTTTGGCGATGAAACTATTATTGAGTATGAGGATAATCAAAAAAAATATTGGCGCGTAACCTTCCTTTTATGTGGTAAAGTAGAGTATACAACAGATGCTTTATGGAAGAATTGGCGTGATTATGATGTGAAAAGTTTGAAAAAAAGACTCAACTCGGTTATTCCGCACAAAATTTCACGTTGCTTCAGTATGCTCAAAATAAAAATTTTGTTGAGTGCAGAATTGATCTAGGTATTACGGATATAATAATTGTTTGTCGTGACATTCAGATAGAACATCTTGATTTAAAGGGTGCTCATTTCTTTTGGCAGGATAATGAAACTTTAGAGTGAGTAAAGTGTTGAATTTAGATGATTGGAAATTATAAATTACTTTCACAAAGACAATTTGTGACTTAGTTCAATTTCTAACTAGGGGAAATTTTTCCCTAGTTTATTTTTATACTAGCCTCACAGTAGACAAGCAGTATAAGCCCATATCGCCAAGGAAACCATCCAGCAGGATGGCGAAACCCTAGTCCATACCTATACCTACGATACTCTGGGTCAAGTGGAAAATATGACCGTATCGGGAGGAACGCAACTATGTCAATGATGTCAATCGTGAACACACAGAAGTTTTTGATTCTGTAGAGTTTTTAAAAAGATACTATTGCTAAGATTGATAATCAGGGGAAAAATACAGCCTTTTTGGTTACGACCTGAGTTTAAATAGTAGTCATACAAGTCGAAAAGGAAGTAAGATAAATTAAGGGTATTTGTATGAGATACAATAATGGAGATTAAAGTATAAATAAGTCATGATTAGTGCGCGTAATATTATCGTTATCTTCGTTAAAATTTAATTACTAGAGAAGATCTTTAAAAAGATGACACTAAAAATAGGGTTACCTCCATGAAGGTAGCCCTATTTTTTGGACTGTGAATGAATCAAAGCGATGGGATTACACAGAGTTAGAATTTCTTTTTGCTTTGATTGGGATACATGAGTATAGATTTGTGTGACTGAGATAGAACTATGTCCAAGAATTTGTTGAATGTATCGGATATCAACATCACTATCTAGAAGCATTGTTGCGAAACTATGTCTAAACATATGGGGGGTAATAGGTGTAGTTAAGTTGTGTTGTTCAACAAGATTATTTAGAATTAAACGTATACTTTGCTCGGACAATGGTTTGAGAGAATATTTTCCAGGGAATAGGTAGTCACTGGGTTGAAAGCAGTAGTTATTTATATATGTTTCTAGTAAGCTAAATGTTATTTGATCTCCTAGAAATAGGATACGTTCTTTTTTGCCTTTTCCCATAATATGAAGAGTCCTATTTGAAAGATTAATATTTTTTTGAGATGAATATGACAAAGTTCGGAAATCCTGATACCAGTTGAAAGCAATAGAGAAATGATTAGCAAATTTCTTTTCAGTTTTTTTGTTTTTTGATATTTAGTTTTTGAATAGGTAACTTTCTGTTCTAGATGTGAAAAATACTTTTTAAAAATATCATAGGGAATCGTTTTAGGTAATATTTTTTTCCGTTCTAAATTGAAAACGTAATTGATTAAAAAGGATTCTCATCAATTAAATTATGATACTTTAAATAGCTGTAAAAACACTTTCAAACTAGCAATTTTACGACGTAATGTACTAGATTTAATATTGGATTTCGTCAAATGTTCAACATATGTTTCCACACTGGTGTAATTTGAATTGTAAAACTGCAAAAGATCATTTTTTATAAGCTCGAATCGTATGTAAACTCAAGCGTTTATGAGTTTTGCAGTAGTCTAAAAAGTAGAAATAAGTTTATAATCCATGAATAACTCCTTTATCAATAATCATGCTATTATAAACTTATTTTTGATGCTTTGTATAGTGATAATAAATAGTTATCATTAGGAGATTTATAAAATTGAATATTTGGCAATATCTAAAACCCAAAAATGATAAAACATTTGAAGTATTAGCATTAAAATATGTTGAAAAAGCTTATCCCAGTGAGAGAAATTGGTCCCCAACAAAAGAAACTCGTGATGGAAATAGAGATGCGCAGGTCATCTTTTTTATAGAAGACGGCCAATTTATTAGATGGTGGATGGAAGCAAAATATACCTACAAAGAAAAACTATCTCGGTATCGTCTTGATGCGACTATTGTCACTTCTATCTTACAAAAAAATGTTAAAAAATATTTCTTTGTTACTAATTCGAATATTTCTACTGAGAATATTATTAATATAAAAAACTGCAATTACCGAAATTTCTCCCGAAGCGGTTGTACATTTTATAACTAAAACAAATCTAGAAAGTTGGTTAAAACGAAATCCCAAATATATCAAAGAATCTTCCAATATCTCAGAAAAAGATATTGATATATCAGAAATTGAAACTACTTCAACTAGATTTGTTGAAGTGACCACGATAAATTCCTATGCCATTCGAAACCCCAATTTTTTTCAGTAGATTACCTGTCGTACAATACAGGCTATCGATTGTCCTTTTTCATTTTTTTCTTACAATGATGACATAATAGAAATTTTACCTAACAATATAGGAAAATATCCCTGGAGAATTGTTAATACATCTTCTCTTAAGGAGATTCCAGTAAATGCTGGTGAAAAATCATATTCAAATAGAATTTCAAATAGTTCCTGACGATAGGTATGATGCTTCACCCAATGGTAGCCAGAATAATTCTTTATTTACGAAAAATCAAGACAGTTATTCTATCTATCATTTTTCTGATTTATGTAAGAAATCTAATAATACCAAAAATTTCAATTCTTAGTCCTAAGCATTTTACTTTTTAATAAAAAATACTGTTATGAAACCTATTTATATAAAAATCACAAGAGAATGTCAGACAGAAATTGGAAGAGTATTGTAAAACAACTAGGAATCATACTAAAACTACTCAGATTTTTCAATTATTTCTCCCTATAAATATGGAAAAAGCTATCTAGTCAAAAATTATTTTTCATCACCTACTATTCAGCAATTCCCCAAAAATATTTATATCATTTTCATCGGATGATGTCTACAATTTGGAAAAATTTAGTTCAGCTAGTGCATTTTATTTTGTTTCCGTTGCTACACGATCTGGTCATCAAAGAAGATTATCCAACTCCTCTCAGTAGTTCCTTAAAATCATTTATACAACAGTATCAAGCTAAAAAAATTACGAAGCACTTTTTAGATATTTTCAATTAGACATTCTAACGGACTTTTTCAGCAATTTAAGGAAAACTCAATTCTTTAAATTAGTTATTGTAGAAAAACTTTCAATTTTTATCAAACGAATACAAAAGAATTTTTTTGAACATATAATTCAAGCTTGCTATAATGAAGATTACAATATTTTCTTTGTCGTTACTTCCAACAAATCCATTAACTTTTCCAAAAAGATGTCATTCACATATCAGAAGTATTATCCCTGGACGGGATAAAACCCAATCTATGAACCATTAAAAGAATCCATTAAGAATATAAAACAATTACAGGACTTAAATACTTTTCCTATCTTAAAAACTCGAACCCGCTAAACTATTAATTCATTTCAGTAGCAACGAGAATATTAAAAAGTTTTGAAGATTTAAAGCAAAGAGGAACTTGAAGTAGTAAAGTCTGTTTTCTTGAACTATAGTCTCCCACCAAATGATATTCAAATATATAGCGAAGCAACAATATCTTTATTGGAAAAAATTTTTCTAGGGTTTTGACATCAACCAACAACTAGTGCCATTCTCTTCTAATTTATTAGAGGAGTTCTTGAACTGGATTATAGACAATGGGAATGAATTATTTATCTCTGAAAAATATAAATTTCAATCATCCTCTCCAGGAAATATTTGTCTCCTTATTTATAGATAAGAATAGAGAAAAAGTCAAAAAAAGCAATTGCTACGCTTCAACAATATTTTTCTCATCAAGAATACCATTCAATTTACTATCTCCTTCGCAAATTTAAAGGAGGAGACAACTACTTGAGGTTGTTCTATAGATTTCAAAATGATTATTATTTACTGCACTATTTTTGCAATGGCTAATGCAAATGTTGGACAAGATAGTAGTGGATATGCAGAATTTTTAAAACTTTTTCAATATACTTGATGAAAAATTAAACTATAATAGTGAATCTGAAATTTTTTTAAAATATTATATTAAATGTAGTCTATGAAAATAATCAATAGTGATTATGAAAACTATCGCTTAGAACAATTTCGAAAACATAGCAAGAAGTTCCATAATTTGCTATCCTATCGTAATGTAAATCATGATCAAGTTCAGACAATTAAATCTAACCAAAAATTTTTGGAGGCTCTGATTAAAAACAGAGAACACTTTATTACTAGATTGTAAGCTCTTAGAAGAATTTATGAACTATTCAAAAAAATAGATGAATATGGAAAAAATTTATACCCAACGCCTTGCGAGAATCTTTTATTCAAGTAATATAACACTTGCCAAAGAAATTTTATTTAAAATTGAACCTATTTCAATTGATAAATATAATTATTTTTTTAGAAATAGAGAAATTATTTATAAAATTTTTAGAGAATCCTAAGCAAGAACAGTTCTTAATTATCCTACAGAAAGTTAGTATCTTAAAAAGGACTACCTTAACGACTATAAAAAAAGTATATTCTTGGATTGGTAGCCGGAGCTATCATTTTTAGATGATCAAACAACTCTTAAGAACTTAATCAAAGAAGTCTACGATTCGGGGAAACGTCCTACAGAGCTCGTCAAAAACTATTTTTGCTAACATATTTAATTATTTAGAATTAGTCCCAAATAATCAATATCTAGAAATTGAAAACAAATTGAGATTAATTGATAGTTCCCCTCTTCCTAATCATTATAAAAAATATTAATTTACACAATCTTAAATTAAGTTGTTCACCAGCTCATGTTGAATTTTATTTAGGGAGGTGAGCTGAAAAGATAATACGTTTTATTTTGATCCTCGTTCAATATGGTAAGGGAGTCTAATTATTAATACAGTAAAGTAAAGTGATTACGTTCGAATACTCCGTATACCTATTCTAGCGTAGTCATTGATAATTTTTAATATACCTAAATAAACAGATTTTATCATTTCAATTTTTTTAAATACAAAAATTACAATATATTTACAAAAATACTTTCCTGATATTAGGATTAATTTAATAGAACATGTAGAGACAATTTATGTTTATAGTATATTTGTATCAATGATGTAAGGTTGAATATGCATTCTAAGTTTTTTTCTGCTGAAATAGAGGCAAGATACTCATCTAAGTTAATTTGCTGTAATAAATTTTTAACAATAAAAGTCATTTCAGCTTTTTAATATTTTCATCACTACAAAATTCATTAATTTGTCTAATGATTAAGTTCATAAAATGTTCACAAAAAAGATAGAAGCTTTTCTTATAAATTTCAAAACAATTATTGTTTTCTAAATACACTTTAATTTCTTTTCAAAAATGAATAACATATCTTCGCTATTTTTGTGTTCAAAAGATTGGACAATTGACCCTTACGCCGATAATGAAAGTAAGTTGCATCAGGAATACAAATTAATTTAGAGGCTACAAGCATCGTCTTAATACTGAATAGTAAATCTTCAAATTTACGATTCTCAGGAAAAATATATTATTGTCAATTAAAAAAATTGACGTAGGTAGATTTTATTAGTTGTTGATGGAACTATGTTTACATCAAAGTTATACTCTTTGCCATTACCTTTATACTCTCTTCAGGCCCTAATTGTAGCAGTATTATACTTACACTTTGTAGATTATATCCTTTATGTCGTCGTATTCACGTTTTAAAGTAAACATTCCAATTTCAGATGCACATTGCTCCATATACGTTAGACCTTTTCTAAATAATCGTAGGAAATCCAGTCATCACTATCTATAAAGCATATGTATTTCCCACGAGCCATCCTTATTCCCTAAATTTCGGGCTCCCCCTGCTCCTAAACTTTTCTTAGAATAAAAATAATGAATATCATATTTTTCTGATAAAAATTCTGAAGGTTGCTTTTGATGCATCGTCAATAATGATGACTTCATACCTATCCCTAGAAAGCGTATTGATTTTGATAGAATCTAAAACATTTCATTATTTGATCTTCGGTATCTTTCATTGGAATAATAATTGTAATATCCATAACTTTCTCTCTAATGATAACTATTTATTATCACTAGTATACCATAGTTTCCTATCTTCAGTATGTTTGCGATTGTAGTTTTCTTATTTTTTAATACCCTCAAAGCCTCTTTGAACAGCCTCATAGTAATTTTTCTTCTATAACTGAATGTGCGCCATTTCATCTATCGGTAGTAAAACGTTTCCCAAATAGTGCCCCCAGATTGTCATATAAATAGAGATAAGAAGAATTGTGAGGTTTCGCAAAGAAAAACCAGATTATAATTGCCGACAATATGGTTTCTATACAACAGACCAATTGGTTCTAAAAGATTGCTTCCTTCGCCAAGTAGATTTAATGATTAATTTTGATTTTATCTATGACTTGGTAGAAGATACCTATCGTCCAACTACTGGTCGTCCTAATCTCAATTCTATCCTGTTAGTTAAAAATTCCTTTGATTCAATGTTTTTTTGTAGTATCCGTTTTCATGCGCCCAATCATTAAAGAGATGGAAGTGAATCTAGCTTATCGTTGGTTTCTTGATTTTACTTTGGATGATAAGGTTCCTCATTTTATCACATACGGAAAGAATGACGGCCGTTGCTTTCGTGATAAAAAACTAATTTCTGAGGTTTTCTCACGGCTTCTCAACCAAGCTTTATGCGCTGGTTTAATTGAACCTATCGAACTACGACCCGCGAAGGTTATCGAAAGTATAAGAGTAATCCCAAAGTATGTGTCGCCTGTCCCTTATTATCTATTTGTACAAAAAGTCAAAACAAGCAAAATGTAATAACGAGGCATGTCGGGAAAGATGATCTTGAGTGTCGTGAAGCGATTCGGCATCAAAGAGGTATGAAAGAGTTCTATAGAAAACACAAAGCAACCATTGAGCGAATCTTTGGGACTGCGAAGGAATACCATAAATTAAGATACACTAGAGAGAAAGGGAAGTCCAAAATGGAGGATAAGGTTGGGCTTACTTTTGGCGTGTTTAAATATCAAAAAAATTGATGAAGTGGATAGCGAATATCCTTTTTTTATTTTTTTCTCTAATTTAGATTTTTGGAGAGATTAGTGATGAAGAAAATATTTTCGAAAAGATAAAAAGACAAACGCCAAAAATGACGTTTGTCTATGTTATGAGAAGACCAAATGGTCTTCTCAACGGGGGAACTGAAATAATGGGAAAGAATCAACCAAAGATTGTTATTAGTCTTTAAAATTCTTTTGGAAGATGAGGAGAGACAAGATAGAAGTAATGGCTGCCAAGAAGAGGAAGGCATTCGTTTCTTGTTCCCCGGTTGCAGGGAGTTCTCTTTCCTTATCTTCTTTGATTGTAGCTGTAACAGGAGCTTTTTCATCTTTTGATGGTGAATTGTCTGTTACGGCTGGAGCAGTTTTTTCAGTCTCTCTTGGTAGAACATACTCAGGAAGAGTCACAACTGGTGGTGCCTCTGTTCCAACTGAGCTTTGTTTGCTACCTACCTCAATCACTCGATCTTGAGCTGGAGTTGCTTCTGTTTGGAGAACCTTGCGATTGTCACCGTCCACTTCAACATACTCGACTAAGAGACCGTCTTTTCCTTCTGATAGAACTTGCTCTTTTCCTTTGTCTAATTGTGGGTGTTCGCGACGGATAGTCTTGAACGGTACTGTCTTATTGACGATTTCCAAACTTGGAAGTGTAAAGACAAGGTCCTTGAGCCCTTCCTCAGGACTTGAAGAAGTAATTGGTTTCTCAGGCACAGCTGGTTTCTCAGGTTGAGCTGGTTTCTCAGGTTGAGCTGGTTTCTCAGGTTGAGCTGGTTTCTCAGGCTCAGCTGGTTTCTCGGGTTCAGCCGGTTTCTCGGGTTCAGCCGGTTTTTCAGGCACAGCTGGTTTTTTTCCGGATGAGCAGGATTTTTCCGGATGAGCAGGATTTTCCGGATGAGCAGGATTTTTCAGGCACAGCTGGTTTTTCAGGCACAGCTGGTTTCTCAGGCACAGCTGGTTTCTCAGGTTGAGCTGGTTTCTCAGGTTGAGCTGGTTTCTCAGGTTGAGTTGGTTTTTCCGGTTCAGCCGGTTTTTCCGGTTCAGCTGGCTTTTCCGGTTGAACTGGTTTTTCAGGCTCAGCAGGCTTTTCCGGTTGAACTGGAGTTTCCGGTTGAACTGGTTTTTTTCAGGCTCAGCAGGTTTCTCAGGTTGCGCTGGAGTTTCCGGTTGCGCCGGTTTCTCAGGTTGAGTCGGATTTTCAGGCTGAGCAGGATTTTCCGGTTGAGCAGGATTTTTCCGGTTGAGCTGGCTTCTCAGGCTCAGCAGGTTTCTCAGGTTGCGCTGGAGTTTCCGGTTGAGTCGGTTTCTCAGGTTGCGCCGGTTTTTCCGGTTGCGCCGGTTTCTCAGGTTGCGCCGGTTTTTCCGGTTGCGCCGGTTTCTCTGGTTGAGTCGGATTTTCAGGCTGAGCTGGCTTTTTCAGGCTCGGCAGGTTGTTCCGGTTGCGCTGGAGTTTCCGGTTGAGTTGGTTTTTCAGGCTGAACTGGTTTTTCAGGTTCAGCAGGTTTCTCAGGCTGAGCCGCTTCGAGTTTGTTGATTTGTTCGAGAGCAGTTTTCTAGTGCTTGATTGACTGCTTCCTGGGTTTTAGCTTCTTGGATTGCAGCAATGGCTTGGTCAGCAATTTCTAGTAATTTGCTTCTTAGCTTCCTTGTTGGATCCAAGCTCAGCGACTTTTTTTCTCGATAGCTTTTGTCAAGCTGTCCATAGCCTTATCATACTCAATTTCCGGTTGTTTTGGTTCAGCTGGTTTCAGGTTGATCAGGTTTCGAAGGTTCTTCAGGCTGTTCCGGTTGCGCTGGACTAGGGTTCCTCTTGGCCTCTTTGATAGTTCTCATCCTTGGACAGGATATCTTGTAAGGGCACTGACTGTCAACATGACATCCTGAACATCCACTGCATCAGCACTGAGTTGGTTTCTCAATTTTTCTAGATTTGCTTGGAAAGCTTGGCGTGCAGTAGCCGTATTTTTCAAGCCTGCTGGATCAAAGTTGGACAGATCATCTTTCCATTTAGAGATAGACTGGATGATATCTGCCTTTGCTGTAGAGTTCACTGCCTTCGCCTACGAGTGATGAATTGGTCCACTTGAATACCGATATTTTTCGAGACAAATCGTTTCGATCAGGATCGAGTTGAAGGGTGACTGCATGCAAGTTTTTCGTCCAGACCTTTTAGGCTAACCAGAGTTTGATTGCCTTGGCGTTGGGGCAGCACGACCGCTAAAGTATTTCTTGCCATCAATAGTTGAAGCATTTCCCATGCCATCTTGGTAAGGAACTTCTTTGCCATCTAGAAAGACTTTGTAGATACCATGATTTGGATCAACATAGCCCTTGATATCAAGTCCAGTACCGTAGAAGTAAGCTGTGACAGTTGTCTTTTTCTTTTGCTCGTCAGTTAAGCGACCAAAGGAAGCCCAAGACTCCGTTTTTTGGTACTTGTCTGCCGAATTGGTTTCATGGTGCCAGCCAGGACTATAATCCAACTGACTAGCTTGGTCATCATAACTTGTTTGGCCCTTGATCAGCAATTCAGCTTTCATCACTTGGATGGTTGCATCTGTAGCGAAACCGAGCAGGGCACCATCAGTGACAGAAGTGAGCTTGGCTTTGAAGTCAAAGACAGAGTCGGCTTGTTCTGTAAAGTCAATCGTTGGGATGGTCACAGTCTTTTCTGTTTCTCCGTCTTTAAAGGTCACATCTTGAGTTGTATCTTGGTAAACTTTACCGTGAACCCCAGTTCCAGGTTCTGTGATGAAGCGCACAGTAGCAGGCTCCCTTGCTTCCACCAACACGTTTAATCTTAACAGTGACTGGTTTTCCTTTTTCGACTTCGTAGTTAGTAGACTCGAGTTCAAACATCCCTTTACTATCATTGTTTAGGGTGTAGATTCCTTCTGTAGCAATTGGTTCGCCTGTTTTGTTCACGAGGGTAATAGTGTGTTGGCCTGGTGCTAAATCGCCTGTCTCAAAGACTTTTTGGCTGCGTTTACGACTAGCATTCTTAGTTTGCACATCTGCAACCTTTTGACCATCAACGTAGACGGACATTTCTCCGTGACCTGGGATCGACCGTAGAGACGACATAGGCCTTGGTTCCTGTGAAGGTATAGCTTACTTTGGCATCTTTTTGATTGGTCCACATAGAAGTGCCTCGAACACCTTCAGATTCATTGTACCAAGTTGTTCCAGCTGTATCTGCCGTTGTGTTTGAGTGGTATTCCAGTCCAAGAGGGTAGCCATCTGTCTTTTCAATGCTGCTTGGTGTCTTGTAGACTGAGAAGTTGGTTAAGATTGGGGTTGCTTGAGCACCGGTGATGGTTACACGGATTTTTTGTGCTTCTACAGGTTTGCCTTGAACCAAGCGACGGTAACCAACGGTCGAACCTTCGCCGTAAGTCACCCAGCGTCCGTTGATTTCGACTTCAATCTTGAAACCAGAGATACGTTGACCTTTGGCGATGTCTTCCTTGAGTTCAACGACGTCAAAGCGTCTCTTTTGCCCCAAATCGACTGTAAAGCTACCGGTTGTGGCATCATTTGAGAGCGCCCAGCTGGTGTCATCTTTACCGTCTGTGAGGTAGCTTTTCTTTGTAAAGGTGGTTTTGACGAGTCGAACTTGCTGTTACAGTGGCACCTTTGGCAAAAGTCAGTCGCATACATTTGGTCTAGGGTTGCTTTGAATTCCTTCAAGCGAGCCACATCTGCATCGGCGAATTTTTCCTTCTTTATTTGGTGGAATATTGAGAAGGAGTGGCGTTCCACGACCAACAGACTTGAAGTAGATATCCATCAACTCTTTGAGTGATTTCGGCTGTTGATTGTCGTGGTAGAACCAGCCTGAACGGATCGAAACATCAGCTTCCCCTACAGAGTACATATCACCATCAGGGTCACCATGGTTGAGGTATTCGTTTTTTTCACATCGTCTGTGATGTTGGCCCTTTTGACTTTATGCCATACAGGGTCACCTGCGATCCCCCGTTCATTTCCGATCCAGCGAACACTTGTCGGCTGAGCAGAGAAAATGGCAATATCTCCTTCAGCTTCTTTGATGTATTTGAACCATTCATCAAAGGTATAGGTCACTTTTTGGGCACCGCTACCACGCGCACCATCCATCCAAACCTCGATAAATTTCCCTTTATTACCGTATTTCGGATTACCAAGGATTTCTTTCAGTTGGTTGAGATAGTATTGGTTGTATTCTTTTTCGGTTGCAACATGGTATTTAGGATGGTTGGCATCCCATGGTGATAGGTAAACACCATGTTCATATCATACTTGCTAGCAGACTTGGAAACTTCTTCGAGAAGGTCACCCTTTCCATCTTTCCATGGGCTAGCAGCTACGGTATGGTTGGTGTACTTAGATGGGTAAGCAACGAATCCGTCGTGGTGTTTAACAACCATAATGGTTCGTTTGAAGCCCGTTTCCTTCAGAGTACGGATCCATTGGTCTGTATCCAAGTTGGTTGGATTGAAGTGTCGAGGGTCTTCTTTCCCATTTCCCCATTCAGAATTGGTATAAGTGTTCATTCCGTAGTGGATGAAGGCTGCCAATTCTTCCTTGTGGTAATCGAGTTGGGCCTTGCTTGGAAGAGGTCCATGATTACCAATCTCAGTTCTCTTATCTTCTGGATGAGAGACTGGTGGAGTCGGTGTCGTTGGATTAGCTGTATCAGCGACTGGCTCGTATTCAAAGACGACCTCATTAACCCCTTTTTGCTGGATCCTTGCTTCCAAGCTAGTTTTTACTGGACGGTAGCCAGCAATGTCTTTTGCATGGAAAGTGTTGACAAAGGAAACGTCGTACTCTTGACCGTCATTGTTATCAACTGTCGCCTCAGCTAGTTCAGAAGTTGTTCCTTTTTGACGGTAGTAAACTTTGAAAGTGCCTTTGTTGACTTTATAGACTACCTTGATGATACGGGTTCCAGGAGCTGTCTTGCTAACGACATTGTGGTTCCACTCGTCTTTTTAGTTGCTTCTGAATCTCGACCCCATCGATAGAAACAATTTGATATTTTTCTAGATTTTGCTTGTAGAATTCGGTTGGAGTGATTGCTTTCTTGAAATCATAGTCAAAGCCAGTTCCCACTTCTGTTTTGTCTAAGAAAGTATCATTTTCTTTGACTGTATTGCCTGCTTCATCCACGTGCTGGATAAGGACACGTCCGTAATCAATTCCCTTGACCAGAGTAGCGACACCGCTCTCATCAAAGGAGTACTGATTTTCTCCGATGACAGCTGTCTTATTTCTAAGCATTTCACCTTCGGGTGTAAAGTAGTAACGTTTGCCATTATCCCCTTGATACCATCCTTTGACACCATATTTGTCAATGATATCTTTGACCCATTTGAGTTGTTCAGGAGAGAGGACAAGTCCACCACCAAAGCGGTCTTTCTCAGGGACACCGCTGTCAACAGTTCCGTGTTGGTGTACGCCGATGACTTTTCCATCACCATTGATAATTCCACCACCAGACAAACCAGATACAGAAGTTGTTTGATAAGTGATGCCAGTAGCTCCTTTGTCATCATAAGGATCAACGGATTTTACCTTGCCGTCAGCTTTATAGAGTTGGCCAGCTACGATAGGTTGCTTGAGTTCTTTCGAGCTTGAGTCAGTTGGATAACCAATCGTGCTGACAGGGTCTCCTGCTTTTAAGTCTTATGCTCAGCGAGTGGCACAAAAGTTGCTGCTTTATTTGGGCTTGCAATTTGTATAGGGACAGGTGATACAACTGCTGCCAAGTCATTTTGATATCCCTTGCTAAATTCTTCTTTGTTCCAGAAGTGGATATCTTTCTCTTGGAAGAGTGTGGTATTTCCTGAATTTGGCTGAGAATTTTTAACAGGAGCGTTGGATCCTAGATTGTAATAGAAGCGCGCAGAGTCTCCACCGCGAACATGGCCCTCTTTGTCTAAAAAGTTGTGCGCAACTGTCAAGAAGACGTTAGGAGATACGAAAATACCAGAGCCAGAAACGATGTATCGTTGAGTCCCACCATTATAAATGCTGTAGACCATAGTGGCAGCAGTAGCAGGTTGTCCCTCGTAGTTGATATGTTTGAGGTCTTGACCACCGTTAATGATGGCACGGTTTCCGTTCTCAGTTTCTTTTGGAGCTTCTTCCTTATCCTTTAGAATGCTCTCAGTTTCTACTTTTGGACTAGCTTTCTGGTCAACGATAGTCTTTGTGTCGAGTTCTTTGATAGGTGTGTCTGGATAGGGCACGGTCCTGAATGTCTTCAGGGAGCAAATCAGCACTGCTGGTATCGGCAGTAGGCGTTTCTTGTTTTTCAGCTTCTACACGGCCTTCTTCTTTGACTGGTTCAGCCTTGGTCTCTTCTATATCTGCGACTTGTTTCATTTGCTGATCTAAATTGGATGTCGTGGCAGGAGACGTTTCGTCTGCACGCACGGTTCCAGAAGCAAAAAATGCTAGTCCCACGATAACAGAGGCCACACCTACAGTCAACTTCCGAATGCTAAATGTTTGCCCTTTTTCAAAAAGGTATCGATTCATAATATACTCCTAGTTTTTAGAAAGGCAGTCAGCTACTGCCCGAGCCCAAGTCTGACTTGGTTACAACTTGATTTAATGAAAAAACTCTCTGATAATTTGTAAGCCACCTTACCTCCTGTTTATAAAGCGCTTTCATTTTAAGATAAAAAAATTTAAAAGGTCATTTCTCCCTTAAAATGACTGAAAAGTTTTAATATAACAAATATACTAAATTAATGAAAGAATTGCAATAGAAAAAACAAAAATAAATATAAATTAAAGAAAATCAGTTACTTTTTATAAAGAAATTAGAGTATTTTTTGGAGAGACTCTTGGATGGTTTGGGGGTCTGTTTTGGAAGAGAAGCGCTCAAGGACTTGCCCATCTCGACCAATGAGAAACTTAGCAAAATTCCATTCGATTCGTTTTCCTAGCGGGCCAGATTTCTGGTCTTTTAGCCAAACATAAAGAGGATCTGCTTCCTTGCCGTTGACCTTGATCTTGGCAAAAGCGGGGGAAAGTGGTCTGATAGTGTAAGTGCAGAAGCTATTGATTTCCTCTGCTGTCGCCAGGGTGCTTGTCCCATGAACTGATTGCAAGGGAAATCTAAGATTTCAAAAACCCTGATCTTGATAGCGTTCATAGAGTTCTTGGAGACCTTGGTACTGGGGCGTTAAACCACATCCAGTAGCAGTGTTGACAATCAAGAGAACCTTGCCACGATAGCTCTTCAGGGGAGTTGCTTGGTTGTTTTGGTCTAAAACGGAAAAATCATATATATTGGTCATTTTTCTATATTCTCCTTATGCATTCCTGATTCAGAGTGTTTCATCTCGTGTTCCGATAAAAGGCGTAGGTCATGGTTCCAAAAGATGGCACCAATTCCTAAACCCAAGACTAGTAAAGGGGAGCATTTTATCGAAATGGAAGAGATTGTCCCAAAAAGATATCGAGGGAAGATGCTGAACAAAAGAGTTTGTGAAAGGCTGATAAGACAAACAAGCTAATTGAATGCTGATGAATACACTCCCAACTACGAAGGTTGATTTGACTTTTGCTGTAGCTTTTTGTGATGGATTTCGGATGGGTCATCCTTGTCCAAATGTAAGTTGCGAGACTGCTAGTCTAGCCCTAGATGAGAGGACGAAGATAAGTCCAAAAATAGA
>BNJT01000879.1_pt1 | contig 21627 bp, 27 predicted proteins | sample 8540491 | NCBI WGS metagenome assembly BNJT01 (sample SAMD00202455, study PRJDB9452) | human saliva metagenome | host: Homo sapiens | reverse complement strand
TATCCAGCCAGTTTGGCAGTTTGAATCAATCTAAACAATATTTTGCTTTACTGCCAACGTGGCGTAATGAGTAAATTACAAGCACTCTATCTCAAGGAAAATGGCTTTAGCAATGTAAAAGTGTTTCGGATGAAATAGAAAGGTAAATAAAGAGATCTGCATTAAAAGGTTTTATTAACTGATTAGATGCAGATTTTTATTTAGAAAGGCAAAAACATTAAAGAAACGCACCAAAATAGAGGCGTAAATAGACTATAATTTCTTAAATTTGATTAAATAACAATTTTTGTTATAATTCATTCTCTTTTGAAATAATCCTTTCAATTTCTACTGAGTGTTTCCTTCAAAATCGCACTTCTCGTGTGCTGTCAGCCAGCATGTGATCGCATGCGTTGTTAGCATCTTGCATTATCTTAATAAAAACACATTTTACTTTCAACTTAATTTAATTTAATAAGAACAGTTTGTCTTTATCTCAATTTATGTGGAAAAAGCGAACGTCATTAGATCCATTTGTGATTTTTTATGACACTTTTGTTTGTGAGCTCATTAGTGGCGGTCACGTTAGTGCTGCCTGAACAAACCCAAACATTTTTAAATGTAGCGAAGAACGCTATTTTTCACATTTTAGTTGGTTTTATATGTTTAGCCTTTTTCAATTTTTCTATGCTTTTTAGTCATTTTATCAGTGAGCAATTTAGGTAATATCAAATTAGGGCAGGACGAGGATATGCCTGAATTTAGTTTTATCTCGTAGCTTTGCCATGTTATTTGCTACCGGGAATGGTGTCGGCGATGTTTTTGGTGTGGCAGAACCTTTAAGTCGCTATCCTTCAGAAAACAGCCCCGGCAGCTAGAGCACAACAGCAGGAAGCCTTGTGCATACCGTCTTTCACTGGGGCATGTGCATGCGTGGGCGGTTTATGGCACCATTGCGCTTGCGCTAGCTTATTTGGTTTTCGCTATAAATTACCTTTAGCACCGTTCTTGTTTTTATCCACTTAAAAGAGCGAATTAACGGCAAGTTAGGTGATGCTATCGACATTATAGCGCTGCTTTCAACTCTTTTGGGATTATTACTACATTAGGTTATGGTGCCGCCCAACTTGGTGCGGGTTTAGTCCAATTGGGCTGGATTAGTGAAAATAATTTTGGGTTACACTTTGCCATTATTGTTGTTGTCATGGGGCTAGCTATTTTTCTGCTATTTCTGATTGTGGGAAAAGGCGTCAAAATACTGAGCGAACTCAATTTAGGGTTAGCCTTTACTTTGTTACTCTTTGTGTTAGTAACTGCCCAACACTCTATTTGCTGTCGGCATTTAGCGATATTGGTAACTATTTAAGCAATATTTTGCAATTAAGTTTTAAAACTTATGCTTATGAGCAAGAAAATACAGATTGGTTTAGTGGTTGGACAATTTTATATTGGGCATGGTGGTGTTCATGGGCGCCATTTGGAGCTGTTGTTGCTCAATTTCCAAAAGGGCGCTACAATTCGTGAGTTTATCTTTGGTGTATTAGTGATTCCAACACTTTTTGGCATTTTATGGTTTAGTGATTTGGTAACTACAGCAATCTGGCTAGAAAGATCACGTTGCCTAACGGCGAGTTGAGGCAAAATGGTTTCATCACCAGAAATTTTTGCTCTTTAAATTTTTAGACTATTTACCGTTACCCGCAATAACGGGCATCGTAGGGTTAGTGATTATTGCATTATTCTTTATTGCTTCAGCCGACTCCGAGAATTTATGTATTAAACAATATTGCTTCTCGAGATAAAAGTTTGGCAGCACACCTCGTTGGCAAGCCATGATGTGGGGCGGAATAATGTCTTTGGTTGCGATTGTGTTAATGAACGTTGGTGGACTGGCAAATTTACAGTCAATGACACTCATTGTGGCGTTACCCTTTGCGCTGTTAATGCTTGTGATGTGCTTTAGTTTGTGGAAAGGTTTAAATGCTGATAAACAACACTTTGCCACTAAAGTAACGCCAAGTACGGTATTTTGGACGGGAAATAAATGGCGAGACATCTTAGAACAAATGATGAATCAAACCCAAGAAACGCGAGATATTCTTCGTTTCTTAAAACACAAAAGCGCTTCCTGCGATGCGAGAACTTTCGTCAAGAATTGATTGGTAAGTATGGTTTGTTGTGCATATCAATACGTTGTTTGAACAGAGAAGAACCCGCAGTGGAATTCATTATTCAAAAAGAATCCTTACGAGATTTTATGTATGGGATTAAATCGGTTGGCAGAGAAGTTTCAGAACAGTTGATTAACGATGACTTGCCTCATATTCAGCATAGTACAACCTATGAGCCTTATACTTACTTCTTTGATGGGCGAGTGGGATATGATGTGCAGTATATGAATAAAGAAGAACTGATTGCGGATATTCTTAAACAATATGAACGCTATCTCAGCTTATTAGAAAGCGTTGGGCAAGAATTGATGGCTCACGAACAGAGTGAATTAGCCGAGTAGCATAGAAACAAGCGGTCGTTTTTCCTTATTTTTTCAAAAATTTGGAGAAATACGACCGCTTGTATTCATGATTCTGTTTGTTCTTTGACTTTTTGCCGTTATTCCATTCGATTACGCGGTAGGGGGTCGTAACACCGTTTTCATTCGGAAAAATACTTCCTGCCGTGTTTTTACTTTTTACCGTTCATTTCTTGCATGTGTACTTCTAGGTCATTTTTATATTGCCAAATGACAACTAACTTACCACTTTCATCGTATTCGTGGGAAAAAGCCATCCGCTAAAGTTATTTTTATAGTCAATAGCCGCTTTTACTTTTTACCATTTTTCCCAGTAGTGCATAATTTTTGCCGTGTATTTTCACCTTGATCATTATAGCGCATGGTGCTTTTTCAGTTTGCCGCTCGGATAGTAAACCGGTGATTCACCAACGACTCTGCCATTTGAGCCAATAGTGAATATATTTTTAACCACATTTGAACCGTCATGATAAACGACACAACGTTGGTTGCCATGGTTATCAAATGTGCAGTCGCCTGTTGGATCAAAAGCATAAACATTTCCAGCAATCGTTGCTAATGAAAATTAACCACCATTTTTCATAAATTTTTCCTTTTAAAGAGAAATGAATTCTACTCAATTTTAGCATAGTTTTCTAAAAAGTTGAGTGAATTTCTATGGTATATTGAGGTAACTTTTTATCGTTATCTATTTTATGTCAGCAATGGTATTTAAAATCCGCTTATCTGAAATTGGGTATTTTGTACCCAGATTGTTGTACAAATAAACTAACTCTTAGTTCTTCAATCATATAACGAATTTCTAACACTTCAGCCGGTATGGCTTTGGATTTTAGTAGTTTAGCCAAAAAGCTGCTTATAAGCCTCTTGTACCTGTTCGACTCTGTAACATTTTTAGCTCGGTCGGTATTGGTATCCGTGCCAAGTTTATCCAATCGTTTTCCGATAGCGGTCAAATATCGGTAAAGATCTGCAAGTCGTTCAAAAGCCTGTTTGGGTGACGAAATTTGGATAGATTAAACCAGCGAGTTGCGTTTTATATCCGAGAGCGCAAATGCCATTGTAAAATCCATTTTACCTTTCATGCGTTTGTTCAGCCTCGAAAGCAAGGTTAATGATTTTTCCACTGTAGGGCAATTTCACTGTTGTTTCATTTAAATTAGCGCGGACAAATTCATGCAATGCATTAAATTTTTCTTCTGTCCACAAAGCCACCAAATTCTTCGATCAATTTATCAACTGCGCAGGCAATGCGCCATCAATCAATTCCACCACTTTGCCAAATGGGGCAAAATAAAGTCCGAGTTTGAGCTTTGTTGGGCAGTTTCTCGTGTAAATATTTAATAGGTGAAGGAATGTTCAATAGCAATAAACGCGCAGCCCCTGTTTGCATGGCTTGTTGTTGTTCAGCTTCCGTTTCAAAGAGTTTAATTCCCACTGCATTTTGCTCATCCACAATGGCGGGATAAGCTTTTACGCTGAAATTTGCTTTTTCTGCTCATAGCATTGTGGTAATTCTGTAAATTGCCATAAATGTAGACCACTTTGTTCAATGCCATCATCAGCAATATGCGAAAAGTGCTGTTTTGACTTCATCTTTAAGTTGGAATTTCAACGCATCTAAATCTTCACTTTTCAGAGTGTTTTTCCTTTTTCCATCCACCACTTTTAAAAATTCATTTTTAAATGTGAGGCAGTGTGATGATAAATCATCAATTCTGGAGCAATAGTCACGCCTGTCATTTTACGCAGTTCATCACTTAGGCTTTGTAGTAATGGCTTTTAAAGGTTCTGCACGCGCTAAAGGCTTCCGCATAATTTGGTGCGGGCACAAAATTCCGGCGAGTAGCTTTGCAATGATTTAATGAGGCTTTACAACTCAATTCATGACGAAGCCCTGGAATTTGCCAATCAAAGCCTTCTGGCTCAATTTGATTCAGTAATGGCAACTGGAATATGCACCGTAACACCATCAGATTCTGCGCTAATATCAAATTGATAGCTTAATTTCAGTTTGAGATTGCCTGATACCATTCGGGAAATCTAACTCTGAGACCTTATTGGCGCCTTCATTGATTAAGAGGATTTTTCAAAATTCAGTAATTCTGGATTAGCTTTTACTTGCTTTTTCCACCAGCTATCAAAATGGCGACTAGACACGACTTCGTGCCAACACGCTGATCGTAAAATCAAACAATACTTGTTCATCAACCAAAATATCTCGACGGCGAGATTTATGTTCTAAATCTTCCCACCTCTTTGATCAAGCGGTTATTTTCTTTGAAAAAATTTGTAATTGTTGACCCATTCGCCTTCTACCATCGCAGAGCGAATAAAAATTTCTCGGCTAATAGCAGGGATCTATCGCACCGTAATTGACTGGGCGATTGCTGACAATCGGCACGCCATAAAGCGCAACTTTTTCATACGCCCATCACAGCCCCTTTTGATTTTGCCCAATGTGGTTCGCTATAACTACTTTTCACTAAATGTTGCGCTAATGGTTCAATCCATTCTGGCTCAATTTTCACAACGGTTCTTGCCCATAATTTGGTGGTTTCAACTAATTCTGAGGCAATAATCCATTTCGGCTGTTTTTAAAAAGTGCAGAGGTTGGAAAAATGAAAAATTGGGCGTTTCTTTGCCCCTAAATAATGCATTTTTCACTATCTTTCAAGCCGATATGCGAGAGCAAACCTGCTAATAAAGCCGTGTGTAATTTTGACTGATAATTTGCTTCGAGAGTGTTATAATTGGCAGCTCATTTCTCGCACGGATAAGCGCAGCTGATGGTAAATATCTTGCCATTCACGGACACGAAGATAATTGAGAAAAATCTTTCTGACATTGTTTGCGGAATTGATTTTTACTCAATGCTTTTTGCTGGTTTGAATGTACGCCACAGATTTACAAAAAGCTAAAAATCAGAATCTTTATCTGCAAAGCGGCGATGTTTTTCATCCGAGGCTTTGTTGTTTTTCTTGTGGTCTTTCTCTTGGATCTTGGATGAAAAGAGCGAGACACAATCATCATTACTTCGTGCAAACGCCGTTTTTAGCAGCTTCAATCACCATTCGACCTAACAACGGGGATCAATCGAGTAACTGTGCAAGTTATGACCAATTTGAGTTAATCTCGCTTTTCACCAAATTTAGTTTTACGCGTTTTAAAGGCTTGTAATTCTTCAAGTAAGCGAATACCGTCTTGATGTCCGAATATCAGGAGAATCAACAAATGGGAAAAGCGGTAATATCACTTAAGCCAAGCGAATTCATCTGTAAAAGTACTAGAGGCTAAATTGGTGCGAAGAATTTGCTGGATCGGTAAATTCAGGACGACTATTAAAAGTCTTCCTCTGAATATAAGCGAATACAAACTCCTTCGGACGTTCGACCACATCGACCTTTACGCTGATTTGCCGAAGCTTGAGAAATAGGCTCAATCGGTAAGCGTTGTACTTTTGTACGGTAAATCGCTAACGACGAAATCCGTGCTGTCCCCGTATCAATAACATATTTAATGTTTGGAATCGTTAATGAAGTTTCTGCACGTTGGTTGCAAAGAATCACACAGATTTAACCTCGCTTGGACGGAAAATCCGTTGTTGTTCTTCGGCTGAAAGACGGGCATATAGTGGCAGAATTTCAGTAAAACGAAGTTCCTGCTTTTGTAAGGCTTCGTATGATCTCGGATCTCAGTTCGCCGTTCATAAAAATCAGAATATCGCCCCGACTTTCAGCTTGTAGTTCATCAACCGCATTTAAAAATGCCTTGAAGTTGGTCTTGCTCCTCTTCTTCCACGATTGGACGATAACGAACTTCTACAGGAAAGTTCTGCCTGAAACTTCAATAATTGGCGCATTATTAAATGGCGTGAGAAAGCGTTCTACATCAATAGTTGCAGAGTAATAATGACTTTTAAATCTGGGCGTTTAGCTGGAATTCTGTTTGAGGTAGCCCAAAATAAAATCATTGTTCAAGCTCCGTTCATGAGCCTCGTCAATAATCAACGTATCATATTGATTTAAGTAGCGATCGGTTTGAATTTCTGCCAGTAAAATCCCGTCAGTCATTAACTTAACCAAAAGTATTTTCGCTACTTGGTCGTTAAAACGAACTTTATAACCCTACGGTGGAGCCATTTCAGAACCAAGCTCTTCGGCAATCGGTTTGCAACCGCAACGTGCGGCAATTCGGCGAGGCTGGGTGTGCCTGATCAATCCATTAACGCCACGTCCCAGCTCTAAACACATTTAGGCAGCTGGGTGGTTTTGCCAGAGCCTGTTTCCTGCGCATACAACGACTTGATTTTCTGCAATCAGTTTTAGAATTTCTTCACGGCGTGCAGAAACAGGTAAATCAGGATAGCTGATTTTCAGGTTTTCAAGCTGAGTTTTACGAGTAGCAAAATGAGCTTTGCGCAGATAAGATAGCTTGCTCAATTTCTGCAATCACAGCTTGCTTGGTATCTGATACGTTAGATAAGCCATGAATACGAGAGCGCAAACGGCGATAATCACTGGTTGTGATATTTTTAATTGCGCGATTAACGCTTTTTGTGCCTCATCAAGCGGTCGGTTTTTGGTGATTTTTGCATATTTATAAAAAGATTATTCAATCAGAGATGTAACTGAGATTATTTTCCTAGGCCTACAGCGAGCAAATACCCGCAGCAATCAATGAGCCCAACAGGCACGCCACCAAAAATGCTACACCTAAAATGGCAGCCAATAAGTAAGCCTGTTACAATCATTGGTTGAGCTGACATTAAATTCACGCCACGACCACCTAGCCAAGCAACAAAATACCAATAGCAATAGAAAGTAGCATTTTCCAGTTTAGCATTTCTGCCAGTGCCGGGAGTGAATTCTGCCAGAAACAATGTGGGGCTTAATACGGCAATCGTGAGGATAATAATGCCGATGGTTAATCCACTTTTTCAAGCTGAGGGATATATTTACTTAAAAAGGTTTGTTGCATGAGTAGCAAAACGGTGGCAGAAATGGTAATGGAATTATATTGCCGATTACACCAAAGAAAAAATGAGTGCCACTAAAAATAGGGCAACAGGGATTAAAATTGAAGAGTCATAAGCGGTATTATTTTGGAATTCATAAAAAGAAGGGCAGAGTATCTGCCCTTTGATTAGATATGCAGCAACCATGACCATCGCTGGACGAAGTACGCGACCTTGTAGAGTGTAGCCTTTTTGTAATACTTGGCTGATATGGTTAGCATCAATGCCTTCTGCCGGTTGCATTGAAATAGCTTGAGTGAAGTTCAGAGTTGAATACTTCGCCAACTACACCGACTGACTTGAACGCCAAATTTTGCAAGCGTGAAATGAATTCTTTTGTGGAATCATTTCAACACCATCGACTAAAAGCTTGGGTGGTTTCATCTGAAACAGCTTTGTCTAATGCGGCTAATCCACGCTCTAGATTATCTACTACAGTTAATAATTCTTTAGAGAATTTTTCTGAGTGCAAATTTATGCGCTTTTTCTACCTCTTGTTCAGCGCGACGACGCATATTTTGAATTTCAGCTTGTGCACGTAATTGGATATCTTGTTCACGCTTATCAGCCTCTGCAATGTAGGTTTTCTAATTCGTTAATACGAGCATAGCAACCAGCAAGTTCAGCTTCGATTGGTTGTTCTTCTGTTTCTACAGTGGTTTCCTGAACTTGTTCTTCTACTTTTTCTTGTTCATTGATTTCTGGGTTTTCATTGGCTTGAGTCATGATAAATCCTCTTTTAAGTGATTCAATAGGTTAAACTTTTCTTTTAATATAATAACAAATTCTTGCATCAGAAAATGACAAAAATAATTTCATTTCTTTTACTGAGAAATTCCTTGCAAAATCTGAGGGGGTCACTTAAAATTCCCCTCAATTTCCGCTGTGTTGTGATAGTGTGAAAGATTCGTCAATTTTCGGATTTATCCGAACGCTTTATCTTTTTCTTAACGGAGAAAAACTTAAATGAAAAATCGCAGGTTTAGTCGCTGCAGGCGTGGCTTCATTAGTGTTAACGGCTTTGTAATGAAGAGAAAGCAACCACAACGGAAACCGCAGCCCCGGCAAACGCGGGCACCGTTCACTTATATACTTGGACGGAATATGTACCAGAAGGCTTATTAGATCAATTCCAAAAAGAAACAGGCATTAAAGTTGAGGTTTCAAGTCTTGAATCTAATGAAACCATGTATGCGAAGTTAAAATTACAAGGTAAAGACAGTGGTTATGATGTTATCGCACCTTCTAACTACTTCTGTATCAAAAATGTCAAAAAGAAGGCATGTTAGCTGAATCCTGATCACAGCAAATTACCGGTAATTGCAGAATTAAATAAAGACTGGTTAGACAAACCTACGATAAAGGTAATAAATACTCATTACCACAACTTTTAGGTGCGCCATTGTGCATTTAACACGAACGATTATAAAAGGTGACCAATTTACTTCGTGGGGTGATTTATGAAACCAGAATTCGCAAATAAAGTGCAATTATTAGATGATGCGCGTGGAAGTATTTAACATCGCATTATTAAAATTAGGTAAAATCCGAATACTACTGATCCAGCTGAAATCAAAGAAGCTTTTGAAGAGTTGAAAAATTACGTTCAAACGTACTTTCATTTAACTCTCGACAACCCTGCAAACTCATTTATTTCAGGTGAAGTTTCAGTAGGTCACTATGGAATGGTCTCTGTTCGGCATTGCGAAAAAGAAAAAGCACCAATTGATATGGTTTTTCCCGAAAGAAGGCCCTGTTTTATGGGTGGATACTTTGAGCGATTCCAGCCAATTCGAAAAACAAAGAAAAATGCGCATAAGCTAATTAACTATTTATTGAGTGCGAGTGTTTTCTAAACAACTCACACTTGAAATTGGTTATCCAACTTCAAACGTGAAAGCGTTGGAAGAATTACCAAAAGAAATCACTCAAGATCCAGCAATTTATCCAACAGCAGAGATTCTACACAAAAATCTCACTGGCAAGATGATGTGGGCGATGCAATTGAGCTTTATGAAAATACTATCAAGAGTTAAAAGCTTCTAAATAATCTTAGATCAGATAGTAAAAGGCAGAATTTGAGAGTTCAAAATTCTGCCTGTTCTTATCTGTTGACTATAACGCGGTAAAGAAGCTAATTGCCTCAATACCACCTGGTGAATTGGCTAGTGCTACTGGATAATCGCGTTTTTCTTTTAATAAATCCATAAGCAACCCATAATGAGCAGTTAACTGCTGTGGCGAAAGTGGTTGCAAAACACCACACTTTTTGCCCTGCTAGGGTTTTAAATTAATTTGTTCTAAATAAGAGACATACATGCATACCGCAGTGAAAGTGGCAACCCAACCTAAAATGTTAATGAAACGTTCGTTTGTCATTCTTCTCCCAATTTAATAACTAAAGTATATATCTAATGATTTCTTAATTCTCTTTAATTATATTAAATTATTTCTTTAAAGTCAATAATATTTGATGTTGTGTGTATTCTATGCTTTTTATTGACAATATATTTGTTAGGGAGAAAAATCCCACACCGTATTTCAGTTATGGGGATTTGAGATAAACAAGACTATAAACCTAATACTTTACGCTCCGTTAATAGAGGCAATATTTGCCATTTCTTCAAGGTTGGTAAAGCGACATCCGGCAGAAAGCAAGCTTTAATTCTTGCCACATATCACCCTCACAAAGCGGTACTCATGTAATCGCAGATATTATCTGTACCAATCGCCACAGTAATACCTTCTGGAATGAGTTCATCGCAGGTTACTGCATTATGGAAGGTTGGAGATCTTCTACGTCCACTATCAATCCATGCCATTGGGCAGGGCAATAACCATCATTTGTGCATCACGCATTTTTGATAGAGCATTTTTCGATATTCTTTAGGATGTGCACCAATTGAAATACCATGAATCGCAACCACCCGCCCTGCATACCGTGTTCAATCGCTTTATCGCATAGTTGTTCGGTTTCTTTTTCTTTTGGAGGTATTAAATTGGTCAACGTGAACGTGCAACATTTTTGCCAAAGCGATTTCGCTTTATCCATTAAAATATCCATGGCTTCTAAAGCCTTTACCAAAATCTAACTCATCTCTCGATAAGGCAAAGCCACCAATCATATCTACCATTTCAGAGCCGATATCAAACCATTTTTAGCGCTAGGGTTCAATCACACCTTTTAAGGTCTGGTTGGCAGAATTTTAAAATAATGTCACTCTTATAAACTTCACGTGCTTTATGAGCGGCAATAATCGCACGATCTTCGCAGACTGCATCAATATCGACGAAAGTACCGAATGCGGTTACCCTTTGTGAAATCATTAGCTCAATAGCTTGGCTAAAGCGGCGATAGTAATCATCGACAGTTGAATTGCGTTTAATTTCATCGACTAAATCCCATTTTTGTTGGAGGTTTGCATTTTGATAAATGGTAATTTTTCTCTGGAGTCATGGTAAATGCGCGGTCGGCATGAGCGTAGGGAATTAACCCAGCCTCCTTTTTGATAATTTCATCACGAATATGACCTTTTAAAGTGCGAATAAGTTGACCCATGGTTGATTTATCCTATTTTTGCAAAATTTAGACGATCGCTTGTAATAAGCGATTTGAAGAAAAAGAGAAATGAATAAAAATAGCTACGCCTCGTATTACGATGCGTAGCGATGGTAACATTGATCGAGAAGAATTCATTTCTAGTTCCTATGTTTGGACTAGAGCGATAGTATAATGACTTTTTTTAGAAAATGCAAACGGTTGCATTTGGCAGCATAGTCTTCTAAAATTTGCTCCGTTCTCATCGGGGTGCTTATAGGCTGAGATATGTGATCATAAACCCGTAGAACCTGAACTGACTAATATCAGCGTGAGGGTTTGAGATGGCACCTGCCTTTCTTGAAATCCTTCTATATTCTTTAGAAGGAACTTATGATGAACCAACTAACAAACTTTCCCTTTCTGCCGTTTTTCTTAGCACAAGCGCTTTGGCACAACAGTCAACGTTAAATGTTTATACTTACAGTTCACTTTTGCTTCAGAATATGGACCGGCTAAACAGCTAGAAGCAAACTTTGAAAAAACTTGCCAATGTGATTTACGTTTTCTGCCATTTGATGATGGCATCACCATGTTTAACCGTGTGCGTTTAGAAGGACTAAAGCTGATGTAGTGTTAGGCGTAGATTCCTTTCTTAAAGATGAAGCAGAAAAAGCAGGGCTTTTTACTGCGCATGAATTATCTTTAGATTCAATTGCCATTCCTACCGAAAATTGGAAAAAGCGAGGTTTTTCTATCCTTTGACTACGGCGAATATGCCTTTTATTTATAATAAAGATAAATTAAAAATCCCCCAACTTCAATGAAAGCGTTAATTGAGCGAACTGATTTACGTGTTATTTATCAAGATCCTAGAACAAGTACTGTGGGGCGCGGTTTGTTAATGGGTAAATGCGCTTTACGGAGAACAAGGCGAACAAGCGGTTGCAGAGCGTTGGGCTGCATAAACAAACATACTGTTACGGTGGGTAAAGGGTTGGTCAGAAACCTATGGCGCTTATGAAAAGGTGAGGGCTGATTTAGCGCTAAGTTACACGACTTCACCGTTATACCATCAATGGTATGAAAAATGATGATAAGAATGTTGCAGCCATTTTTGATGAAGGGCATTTAGTGCAAGTGGAATATGGCGCGATTATGCAATCTTCAAACAAAAAGCATTGGCACAAAAATTCTTACAATTTTTAACCACGCCAGAATCACAAAAATTATTGCTAAAGCAAAATATTATGCACCCAGTCATTGCTGAAAGAAGTGGATCCATTATTGAGTGCACAACCAAAACAAAAACGCTAACGAATTTCGCTATGCCAAGTAGTGAACAAGTTCGTCAATGGTTGAATATTTGGCAAAAGCTATCACTCAATAATGAATTTTTGATTTTTATTTGTCTGTAAGGCGGTAAGCGGTCGGATTTTATGAAAAATTTTTGCAAAATAGGTTGCCAAATCGATTAACTTCGTTATTTATACCGCCTTTTAGAAGACCCCAAATTTTATTTATCATTCAGCTTTGTTTATGACTGAAAAATAAAGCCACTTTTAAAAGCAATTTTGGGTAAAGAAATTGGGTAAAATCAAAAACAGGAGTGAATCATGACACAAGTAGTAACAGCGCCTCATTAGGATTATTAGCCATTGCGATTGTTAAACCTCACGAATTAAAGAGAAGGGTGAAGAGTATATGAATGATGCTCAAAAAGCACACTTCACCAAAATTCTAAAAGCGTGGCATGCGCAAATCATGGAAGAGGCTGAGAGAACAAAAAGCCAAAATGCAAGAAGAAGTTGCAAACTTTGCAGATCCTGCAGACCGTGCAACCCAAGAAGAAGAGTTTAGTTTAGAGTTGCGTAATCGTGATCGTGAACGCAAACTGTTAAAGAAAAATCGAACAGACTTTACACAGTATTTCAGAAGATGAATATGGTTACTGCGAAACTTGTGGCGTGAAATCGGCTTTAAAAACGCTAGAAGCACGCCCAACGGCAGATATGTGTATCGACTGCAAAACCCTAGCAGAAATTAGAGAAAAAGCAATTAGGGGTTATAATGATAACGGAGAGTGAGTGATAAGCTCTCCGTTATCCTATTCCCTTATATGAAGTTTATTGAGGTGAGCTATTTTTAATTACATTAAATCGTTTTTCTCGCCCTAAAAAGCGAAAAACAACAATTTGCAGATGAAATAACAGGGCGTCAGGAACGAAAAGCAGACTAATAAACCACTATCATCGCACTGAATCTAAATCCTCCCCTCTTCTGAACGAGCACGAAAAGGTCGAAAAACGCAAGATCGTGTCCCGTCTCATGTGTTTACACAAAAAATACACGCTAAATGCATCACATTTTGATATTAGTCCACGCGCCTTTTTCCAAAACACGCATTAACTATTGTTGAAAAATTACAACGTGCGGGTTTTGAAGCTTATATTGTGGGCGGTTGTGTTCGGGATTTACTATTAGGGTAGAAAAACCAGAAAGATTTTGTATATATCCACTAATGCTAGACCGGAAGAGTGCAAAAATCTTTGGTCGTCAGTGCCGTTTTGCTGGGTAAACGCTTTCGCTCAGCCCATGTAGTGTTTGGGCGAGAAATCTTTGAAGTAGCAACATTCGCGCTAATCATGCAAAAATCATAGCAATGACAAAAAATTTCTAAAGTCAGTGATGAAGGAATGTTGTTGCGCGATAACGTATATGGCTCTTTACGCGAAGATGCAGGCGTCGTGATTTTAGCGTGAATGCCTTTTATTACGACCCAGCACATAACATCATTTTCGATTTCTTCAATGGTGTTGAGGATTTACAAGCGGGTAAATTACCGCCTATTAGGGAATCCTGTTCAGCGCTATCAAAGAAGATCCTGTACGCATGCTGCGTGCCATTCGTTTTATGGCAAAACTAGATATGTTTTTGGATAAACAACCGCCAAGCCAATTAAAGAAAGTAGCTGGGTTGTTGACGAATATTCCGGCTGCGCGTTTGTTTGATGAGTCGCTCAAACTATTACAATCTGGCGAAGGCGTAAAAACTTATCAGTTGTTACGTGAATATGGCTTGTTTTGAATTACTATTCCCAGTATTGCCACCGTACCCCGAAATCAAGACAGCAATGCGGAGACGCATGTTAATCAAAAGCATTAACCTCAACAGACGATCGCGATTAAAGATAGTTTACCCGTTAAATCCTGCATTTTTATTTGCTGCACTCTTTTTGGTATCCACTACGAGGAGAGAAAATCGATGAGCTGAAAAATGAAGGTGGATTAAATTCGCATGATGCAATGATGCTCGCGGCAAAATGGATTTTAGATGAAAGTTGCAAAGCTGTTGCGCTTCATCGACGTCATACAGGGTGATTCGTGAAATTTGGTCGTTACAATTCCAAAATGATCCAAACGTTCAGGGTAAACGTCCATTACAAACGCTTGAAGTCCAAAAATTCCGTGCTGGTTTCGATTTGCTAGTGATGCGTGCTGAAAATTGAAGGCGGTGATTTAGTAGAACTTTCCGCTGGTGGCATGAGTTCAATTTAGCAATGATGCACAACGTGCGGAAATGTTGATGTGCGTAACGTGCCAAATTTTGCGGGTGAGAGAGAGACGTCTGCCGTAAAAACACCATATCGTCGTAAAAAGAGTACCACGAAAAAGAAACTGCAGGAGAGTAGCGAATGGTGCGAGTTTTATATTGCGTTAGGTTCTAACTTAAATAATCCTCTGAATCAGCTTGAACAAGCGGTCGAAATCTTTGAGAATTTTGCAAAAGATTTGCAAGTCGAGTCCATTTTACGGTTCTAAAACCGCATGGACCACAAGATCAACCTGATTATGTCAATGCGGTGGCGACGTTTCACAACAGAACTCTCCGCAGAGGCTTTATTAGACAAATTACAAAGCATTGAGCAGCAACAGGGCGTGTACGCTTGCGTCGTTGGGGTAGAGCGGACTTTGGATTTGGATATTTTGCTATATGGCAACCAAGAGATTCAAACGGAACGCTTAATGATGCCACATATTGAAATGAAAAACGAGAGTTTGTCATTGTGCCACTTTATGATTTAGCGCCAGATTTGGTCTTTACCTAATGGCGAGAAATTGCGGAAATCATCCGCTATTTCAAGATCATCAAATGGTCTGTTTTAAACGTAATAAAGTGAACAAAAAGGCGCTTTTAAAGCGCCTTTTTGTGTTGCCGTTAAGCATCGGTTTTTAAGTCTTTTCTGAAATGAAACCATTAACTGGTCAATTTTGAAATTCTCTGTGTCGATAATTTCAAATTTATATTGATCGTAAAGGACAAAAATCCGTTTTCTTCGGAATTTTACGTAGCATATACATCATAAAACCACCGATAGTTTCGTAGTTTTTCATCATTTGGGAAGCTAGGAATTTCCAATGCGCGCATCACATCTTCGAGCGGTGTTGCGCCATCAATTAACAAGAATCCTCATCGCGTCGAACAATTTGTCTCTTCGGTTGAAACTAATTCGCCCATAACAATGCTCATCACATCACTTAGCGTAATAATGCCGACCACTCAGAGCATACTCATTGACGATAACGGCAAAATCTTCACCCTGCAGATTTAAATAGCTCCAATACTTCATAAAAGTGAAAGCGTATCTGGAATAAAGAGCGATTTGCGTAGCGAGCGACTATCCGTGAGGGAGACATTATCGTGTTTCAAATATTGAGGTAAACGTAAATCATGTGACTCACATACCCTAAGATCTTATCTAGCCCGTTATCACAAATCAGTAGCTTAGAATGTGAGTTCTCGCTAATAGTTTGTAATACTTGGGCTTTATTGTCGGTTCTATCCAAAAAGACAATATTTTTCACGAGTAGTCATGGTAGAGGTTACGCGTCTTTCTTGCATTTCAAACACGTTTTTCAATCAAATAGTGTTCTTGAGCTTTCAGCACCTCCTGCTTTTGCTCCCTGCATCCATCACAGCAACAATATCTTCAGAAGTCATATTGTCTTGGCGGATAGTTGAAACGCCAAAGAGTTTGAAAAAGCGAGTTCGCAATCCAATCAAAAGAGCACTAATGGCTTAAAAGATGACAATACAAAAATGACATGATGCCGATCTGTACGCACGAGCGACTTTTTCTGGGTAAGTCATTGCAATGCGCTTTTGGCATTAAATCCGCAAAGAAGAATAAAAGATGAGGTCACAATTAAAAAGGCAATCCAAGAGGCCGCCGATTCTACCCATTGAGCTTGCGTATATTGTGAAAAGAAATTGGCTAAAATAAGGCGTAACGGCACTTTTCGCCAACCACACCCACCAAAAACGGCAACCTATGTTTAAACCAATTTGGACGACAGTAATAAACACGCCCTGGCTGTTCTTGCAGTTTCATCACCTTTTTCAGCGCGTTTATCGCCTTCGTTTACCATGGATTGCAGTTTCAGTTTTCGTGCGCCTGCAAGTGAAATTTCAGATGCCGAGACAATCGCACTGATCAGAATTAATATAATTAAAGCGGCTCAAATAAGCTCATAATATCCTCAATTTATTTGGGTTGAGATATTGCCATATAGCAGATCTCGTCAATATTTTGCCCAAAAATGACCGGCTTGTAGGCCATGCACGAATTAAAAATCTCTTCACTCTTGATATGCAAAAGAGCCGAGCTGATAATGTCAAATAAACTCGATCAGCGTACTGCCGGCATAACGCGTATCGCCTAAAATCGGGCTGCTAAGGCTTTTCATCGCAACTCGCAGTTGATGTGTTTTTCCCGTTTTAGGTTGTAAAATGAATAATCGCAGATTCGGTGCAAGCGAAAGGCTATGAAATTGCGTAATGGCGGGGTGATTTTTCGTTGGACAGAGTTTCCAACTTCCGCCACAGGATTTTTCCATATCACCGATAATTTTTCCCTGTTTTTCTTCGGTTTTTATCGCTTAATGCTAAATAGGTTTTTCAACTTTTATGTTCATGAAAAAGATGATAAAAGTTTACTGCTGGCAGCTTTGATTGCGTGCAAAAATCAGTAAGCCGAAGTTGCTTTATCTAGCCATGAACCAACCATAATTTTTCTACGCCAGCTGTTTTTGCTGAAATTTTTCGGATAATCCGACCGCTTGTTCATCTTTATGCACGCTGATGCCTCGCAGGTTTGTTAATCACCACAAAATCGAGGTGTTCAAGCAAATCGTCAAATTTTTCTGTCATTTTTGCACATACTGAGTCAAATTTTGATTGATTTCTAACAAGGAAAGCGAATGGCACTAAATATTTATTTAATTCGTCACGGAAAAACCGTGATGATATAGAGGCAGATTGCAAGGCTCAGGCGATTCTCCATTAGTTGAAGAAGGTATTTTAGGAGCAGAAAACCGGACAAGCATTAAAAAGACGTTAAATTCAGCGCCGCTTGTTCAGCATGCAAAAGCGTGCCCAAGATACTGCCAATTACATTTTAGCGGAAAACACTTGGCAAATATTCCACATTTTCATCATGCTGGTTTAAATGAATTTGATTTCGGCAGTTGGGAGGCGTGAAATCAGTCGATTTATTCGATCATGATGAATATTGGATAATGAAACGTACGCCAAAGACTGATCAGGCGCTGAGTAATGGTGGCGAAACTATGAGAAAAGGTTTATCAGCGCGCTTTAGCGGCTTTTTAAAAGAAATCGCAGAAAAACATCGAGCAAGATGAAAATGTTCTGATTGTTTCTCATGGAATGACATTAACGGTGCTAACAGCCGTGCTAAAAGAGCCTACCATGGCATGAAGCGTAATGAAGATTTGCATAGTTTTTGTGATAAATACAGCAATCAATATTGTTGAGGTTGACTGGAGAAAACACTTTGAAAGTCTTCAACCAAGTTGATCACCTGAGATAAATAAACGAAAGCGGCAATCGCCGCTTTCATTATTTTCAAACCAACTTTCTAAAATCAAACAAGCCGAGATAGAATCAACCTTGTCTTTTAGCGCTTTATATCCCCTCGTGAAAAGATTTCTGAGCGGGCTTCAACGGTTGTCAAGCGTTCATCTTGAGAAAGCAACAGGCAGATTAAATCTACCTTGCAGGCGGTTACCAAATTTTCTGGCTCGTTGCGTTAAGGGGCTGTTCGGTTCCATCCATATTCAGTGGTAAGTCAACCACTAATAAAATCCGTTGCCATTCTGTAATCACTTTTTCAATTTGTGCCCAATTTGGAATACCATCTTGTGCTTTAAAGGCCGGAAGTCCTTGTGCCGTGCCGGTGATACTTTACTTCGACTGCACAGCCAATGCTGTATGTGCCGAAAATCAAAGGCTAATAGAGTTTTTGTCATATTTATGCTCTTGCAGGAAGGGGCGAGAACGCCAGAAATGCCAAGTAATTCATTTGCTTCATTCCAACGATCTAAATAGCCAGTTTCAAATAAAATCGGTGGCTTGCCTTCGAAAACAAGCCAGAAATTTTGCCCAATTTCTTGTTCAGCTGCTCGCTTTGCCAGGTTGCACAAACCTAAGCAAACAATAAAATGTTTAGGCGAAAGTGGCGTGCCAAAGCTATCTAAGATATCGCCTGAAGTGGTGTAACATAATCTCATCAGTAACCTTATAGCTATGCGAAATCCATTGCAGTTTTTGGTATGGATAATAAAACCGCGGTCTTGATTCATCGGGCCACCGCTTAATACCATTTGATCTTTAGTGTATTCCCGCTGATTTGCCATTTGAAAATCCATTCGGGTAAAGCAATTCGAGAACAGAAAGATCCGTTGGCGTATTGATAACACGCCCATTGCCCCATTTTGATTATGTTCGCAAATATAGACAACGGTTCGGTCGAAATAGTCATCCATCCATTTCTGGCGTAGCAATTAAAAATTTGCCTGTAAGTTTTCTAACATTAAATCCGGTTTCCTATCACGGTTAAATATCGCCAAAGCAGACCTGTAATGCGGTAATGGCAGCCAGTGAAGCGGTTTCTGTGCGTAGAACTCGTTTTACCTAGCAGCACTTCCGTAAAAGCCTTCTTTTTCGTCATTTGGATTTCTTCAGCAGATAATCCTCCTTCTGAACCAATAAGTAAACGTACGCCTTCAGGTGGAATATGTGGTAACTGACGAATGAGTATATTTTTGCCCGAGGTGCAGGTTTAACTTAAGCATATTATCTTCGCTCTTTGCACCAATCGGTCAGTTTCATCACTGGGGCGAATTTCTGGAATTTCGTTACGTCCATTGTTCGCAAGCGGCAATCGCAATTTTTGCCATTGTTGCAGCTTTTTATCTTGGCGCTCATCGTTAAGTTTTACCCCACAACGTTCTGACCAAAGAGGCGTAATGGTCTTTTTACCCTCAGTTCTACCGATTTTTGGATAGTAAATTCCATCCGATCAGTCACGCGAAATCACTTGCCCTGAAGATGAATCGCAAGGGGCGATTCACGATCATCAATTCGCTTGATTCAATTTTTGCAATAATTTGTTTCGACCGCTTGTAGGCGTGCGTGGAAAATATGGTTTGAGCCATCAAATAGGATAATTTGCTCTCCCTCTTTCATTCGCAACACACGTCCAACATGGTTAATTGCATCTTCACTTAACAGACAGCTATCCAGCCCTGCAAGTGGGCTTAGATGGTAAATTCTTGGAATTCTCATGGTTTCTTATATCCTCATTTTAGCCATCATTGTAATGTAATTTGGCGCTGAAATAAATTTTTCACGGGGATTTGGTGTGAAAGTGAGTCCTGAAAAAGCAAGCGGTCGGATTTTCTTTCTTTTTGCAAAAGTATGGAAAATTCGACCGCTTGTTAAAAAAGCTTTTGCTTATTTATATTGATGAATTGCGTTAGCAATTTCGTTGTCGTTGTAGATAGATTTTACGACATCTTGATAAGCCTGCGATAAGACTGATTTGATATCATTATCGGTGAGTCAGCGCAGCGCCTATCGTGACTCACGGGTCGCGTTGAAGTTTTTATTAAGAGATTGGCCTTTTGCGCGCTCAACTGCTACTTCAACATTCACTTCGGCATTAACTTTATAAAGGATATGTTGCCTGTTCTACAGTTGCGTAGAAATTTGCGTACATTCACAATCACATTTGCATTTGCGCCACTTTTGAACAATTTGGAAGCCTTTTTGCGTTTAAGTCTTGTTGTACGGCTTGTTGGAACATCGCGCCTACTTCAGGTACGGCGGTTAAGCGAGTAATTTCACCACCTTTGGTCATAGCTTGCCACTTCGCGTGAAGGGCGTAAGTCTTGCGTCATGACGCTAATTGAAGCTGATTGGTTTTGTGTATTAAAGGTTGCGGTTGGGCTTGGTGTACTGAAATTAAGCACATTAGATTGGCTTTTGGCAGCCGGTTAATAATAGCCCGGTGAATAAACCAGCAAGTAATAGTGCTTTTTATTGGATTGCATCATATAAAAGATCCTTTTAGTTTCCAATGATTTTGAAAAAGTATAGTATGATTTGGACTGAAAATACTACCGTTTCACAGGAGAAAAATGTGAGTTGCAGAAAGTATTCAACACAAATTGACCATAAATTTTGCGCCAAGTTTTCTAAAATATTGAAAACGACAGTCATTTACATAGTTCTGGTCGGGGCGGTGAATCTCATTTTAAAGTAACGATGGTGAGCGATGCCTTTGAAGGTAAACGTAATGTCTGCGCGTCATCAGGCGGTTTATGCATGCTTACATAGCCGATTAGATGTAGGTGTGCATGCCTATAACTTTGCATTTATACACCCAGCAGAATGGCTAGAAAAAGAGGCGAAATCATTCCAAATTCAATGAATTGTTTGAGGATTGGAAAGTAGTCTGATTTATTTAACGGCTAAAAGAAAGTTGATTCTGAGGGTAAATAGGGGTATAATACGCCCCGTCTTTATTGATTCGGTGAGATGATCCGAGTGGTTGAAGGAGCACGCCTGGAAAAGCGTGTATATGCGAAAGTGTATCGGGGTTCGAGATCTCTCACCGTTTAATAGAAGGTACTGTTTTCATAGATATTTCCTTGGTTAAGTTAAAGTAAAATACTTTTTACATACTATATAGTTACCCTAAACATTTTGTTTAGGGTATCTTAAATTTGATAAAAACAAATGGTGTAGCGTTGTGCAAAAGTTGCTTGTGATAAGTTTTTAGTATTAAAAAGTGGTATATTGTTCATTTTAGGAGAAAACCCATGAAAAATGATAAACCAATTGGTGTGTCGGTTGTAATACTTTTGATGTCGGCACTATTTTAGATATGTGATTGTGATGCGGTAGTAGAAAAATTTTTGCCACCCAACAGCTGAAGAAGGATTGGCATTTTAACGCAAAAGCGCGTGATACGGAGAGTGAACCCTGCCAGATTTCACATCAATACGAGGCCGTAGAGGGTGGGGTAAAATTAAGTGCTAAATTTTACCTTTTAAGTTGCCAAGCTGAAGTTGTTGTTTTTCAATTAAATACGCGAGCGCTTTAATTGAATAAAATATCGAGACAGTTTAAACTGCCTCGATGTTAAATGAGTTAGCGTCTTGTTTCAAATTCTGCTAGAGCTTCATCAAATTGTTGTTG
>BNJT01000384.1_pt1 | contig 21699 bp, 29 predicted proteins | sample 8540491 | NCBI WGS metagenome assembly BNJT01 (sample SAMD00202455, study PRJDB9452) | human saliva metagenome | host: Homo sapiens | reverse complement strand
CTCCTTTAATTTGTTCATTTGCAATATTTATAATTTTTCTCAGTATAGTCCACCATAAAAAGTGGTATATTTAGTAAATCATCATCTAGTTTTTAAATTTTCAAATGAAAATCTAACTCTTAATTTAATATCATCTTTAAACTTTCTCTTTGAAATTTTTGCAAACTTCTGCTTTTTATATTAGTTTCAGCTTTTTACTTCAATAGGAATAATATTATTCTCATTTTGTATTATAAAATCTACTCTCATAATTATTTTCTGACCAATAACGAGGACTGACTTCAAATTGTGGGACTCAATCCTTGTAGTATATAATTTTTCAGTTAATGCTCCTTTAAATTCAGTAAAAGTCTATTTCCTTCTCCAAAAAGTACTTGGAGATAATTGTGATAATCTTGTAAGTAAACCACATCAACTAAATATATTTTAAAAAGCTGATAAATCATCATATGAAAACAATGGTATTCTTGGTGCTGAACATTTAAAAACTTTTGTTACTAAATTTGCATTTCACTAACCATTGTAAAGCATCTTCATATTCTCTTGCTCTTGCTCCTTCTTTAACTACTTTATAGATAAATTTTTATTCTCCTTTACTTAATTGAGAAGGAATTGATTTCCATATCATAGATATTTTAGGAAACTCATAGATATTTGGATGTTTTGCAAAAATCTCTTTCATAGGCTTCTAAAATATTATTTAAAGTTTTTCTAACAAGTTCTATATCTCTTTCTTGGGTGCACATATATACAGCTTCTGGCATTCCACCAGTAACATAGTACATCTTTAGTTTTTCATATAGAGGATTGAAAAATGCATCTGGAATATTTTCTATATCATTTAAGCTATCTAAAAAATAATTTTAAATTTTCATCTCCATTAGCTAACAAAAATTCAGAAAAAATCTCATGGGATAAATATTTAAGAAATCAACTTTCCCACTGGAAATGAACTTGGTTTAGCTAGAGTAATTCCCAATAAAGAACCTGCACAAGCAATATGATATTCAGGTGCATTCTCGTAGAAATACTTTAATGAATTTATTACTTCTAGTGCATCTTGAATTTCGTCAAATATAATTAATGTTTTCTCAGCTACAATTTTGTAGCCACTAATCAACATTAGGTTTTGCAATATTCTATTTATATCTTTTGTTGTTTTGGAAAAATTGCTTATACTCAGGATTTTCTATCAAAGTTAAAATAAGCAATATTCTCATAGTATCTATTTCCAAACTCTTTTAATATCCAAGTTTTTCCAACCTGTCTTACTCCCTTTAAAATAAGAGGTTTTTCTATATTTTGAGTTTTTCCACTTAATTAAATCATTTAAGATAAACCTTTCCATCTACTCACCTACTTTCATTCTCAATATATTATATCACAAATATAAAAAGTGAGTATAATCACATAATTTTTTTAAAAAAATGTGATTGTACTCACAAAATTTATAATTTTAATTTTTTTATACTGATAATAGAAAAGCTTTTTACCTATTTTTATTTAAATTTCTATAAATAAATTTTACTTTCTATGTTCAAAATCTACTGCTACAATAATTAACTGTTCATCTTGGATATCAACAATTAGACGATAATCCATTATTCTGTATCTCCATAAACCTTTTAAATTTCCAGTTAAAAGCTTTTCCATGTAATCTTGGATTATCAGTATCCTTCAAATTTTTTTACTTATATAATCATACAATAATTTCCTAATATTTTTATCAAATCTCAAAATCTTTTTATTGACTCTATCTGGAATCATTATTCTATATCCCATTCTTTTACTGCCTCCTCAAATGGAATTAAATTTAATGTCCCTTTAGATTTTGCTTTTAAATACTCTTGAACAAGTTTTAAATCATATTCTTCTTCAATTTTTTTCAAAAAAATTATATTTTTAATATATTGAGATAAGTTTGTTCCTTTACTTTTAACATAATTTTTTTACTATTTCTTCTTCTTCATCATTAAATCTAATTGAAACAACTGACATACAATCACCTCTTTATTATCTAGTTGTTTACATTGTAATACTTTTTAAACTAAAAGTCAATTACTAAACTTTTATTCCTGGTAGATAATCTCCAAAATCAGCATTTACAACACGAATATATCTATTTATTTCTTCAATTTCATCTATTTCATTATTATCATTGTATTTTTCAGTTTTTCTCTAATACTCCATCTAATGATAAGTTAGCATAAAAATGCAAGAATCTGAAATTTCCATTATTCTTTTCAACCTTGAAAAATATCTTTTTATAATTTTATTATTACTATAGTATTCTGTTACTGTTGGGAAACTTTTTAATTCATTAATAAAATCTTCAATATCTTCTTGTTCTATTTCTATGTCATCTTTCAATATTTTTTTAATGTCAGAGATTCTTTATTAGCCTTTATCATATCACTTGGATAATTCCCTAAAAATTCAAACCCATATTCAGTATTAGCATATATTTTTTTATATCACTTTCCTCTAAATTTTTTTATTTTAAAATATTTATCCATTTTAGAGAGAAAAATAAATATATGTCTGAGATACTTGATTGTTTGCTATCATAATAAATCTGAACCTCCCACGACTGACACCCTACGAGTGCTAGAGTCGCAGGGTTCTTGGGTAGTAGTTGCTTCTGTTAGCCAACTAAATTTACCAAGCTATCCCCATAGTTCCTACGGTTCATATATTTATATATTTAAGCACTTTCTTTTAATATCCTTAGTCCTTCTTTTAATATGTTTTTGGCTGCATTTATATCTCTATTATGTACAGTTCCACATACTGGACAAGTCCATTCTCTCACACTTAAATCTTTTTACTTCTTCATTTCTATATCCACAACAATTACATATTTTGACTACTTGCAAAAAAATTTATCTACTCTTACTATTGTTCTTTTCATACCATTTCGCTTTTATAACTTAGTATTCTATTAAATTCACTCCATGATACATCTACAATATTTTCTTGCTAATTTATGATTTCTTTACCATATTTTTTTACTTGTAAATCTTCCATACAAATAATATCATATTCTTTTTATTAGCATTGTTGATAATTTTGCAAAAAAATCTTCTCTTTGATTTGATATTTTTCTCAAATAATCTTGCTACTTTTTATTCTAGCTTTATTTCTATTTGAACTACCCTTTGGTTTTTCGTGATAGTTTTCTTTGTAATATCGCTAGTTTATTCAAAGATTTTTGTAAATATTTTGGATTTTCTATTGAGATTTCATCACTGGTAATCGCAAAGTCCTTTATACCTAAATCTATTCCAACATTCTTATTTGTACTTTCTAATTTTTTTCTACTTCCACATCAGTACAACATAAAGATATATAATATTTTCCACTAGGTACTTGGGTTATTGTTGCATTTATTATTCTTCCTTGTGGTTTCATTTTATCTCTTATTTTTAGTCTTTCCTAACTTAGGGTACTTTTATCCATTTATCTAAAAACTCTATATTATTATTTGTATAATTGGTTCTGTATGATTTTCTATTATCTTTCTTAGATTTAAACTTTGGATAACCCTTTTCCACTAAAGAAGTTTCTTTATAGGCTTTATCTAAATCTTTTTAAAAGAATTTTGTAAAAGAAAATTTATCTACATCTTTTTAACCATTCTTTCTCTTGTTTTAAAAACTGTTAATATCTGCTACATTGACTATATGACATAGATTTTTTTCTCTTTGTTATATAGCTCTTGTTTTTAAACCTAAAAAAATGATTATAGACATATCTTACACAACCAAAAAGTACAATTTAATATTGCTATTTGAGTTTTAGTTGGATAAAATCTAAAACTTATATGCCTTTTTCCATGTGATTTCACCTCCATTTACCTATATATAGTATACCACTTTTTATACTATAAGTAAATGAAAAAGTAAAATTTTTCTAAATATATGAACCTAAAACTGACTCAGTCGTTTTAGAGGTTGTCGTTCACATAAGTACGCTACCACTTATGCAGTTCTCTTGGCATATACACTCCTTAATAAATTAAGGAGATTAGCCTCGAACTTCTTAATATTTCTATTAAGCACAGACTATATCTTATCCCACAGCTCTATCTGTTTGGGTCTACCCACTTCCACTAGCTTTAGTGTACTTCCCTCAGGAGGAATAGTCGTTGAACCTTACCTTTCGGTCTTGGCTGCTGATTGCCCATTATCTTAACACTTAGGATTTAACCTTATGCCATCTAGTATATTTTTTCTGCTTTCGCCACTTTCACACTTTGTACCATATTATTTAGGTACTATGTTGTAGTTATACTAGCTTTTAGGGGTTTCCAGCAATTCGAGTAGTATTGGATAGCTTTTTAAAGTTGCTACCTCTACATACATATTTCTATATATGCTGACTATACTTAATGGTCTAACTCATGACTGACACCCTACGAGTGCTAGAGTCACAAGTGTGCGACCATATTTTTAATCAAAAATAATCTATATTATTAATAGTTTGATCTTCATTATAATAAATTATTTTTTTCAAAAAGTCCATGTTGGTAAAAGCATTCAATTTCCATTTTTCCATCTTTATTATATTTTTTTCTATTTTCAATAATTTTTGTTCCACAATTATCTAAAATTAAGAGTATTTTTCTTCATATTTATGTATGATTTTTGTTTTTATTTTTAAGGTGTAAACTCTTTCTTTTTTCAATATTGAACTCTTCATTCTCTAAATCATTTTCATCATCTTCTTCTTCAAATAAAGATTATCCCAAAACTCCTCAGCCTTCTCTATGATACTAGGATCTTCTTCTTCCATTCTTCTTATTTCTTCGTCAATTCTCTTAATTTCTTCTTCTAAATTTATTTCTTCTTTTTGGATTTTTCAGAACGATATTTTTCTAATAATCCCTTCAAGAACTTTTTCTTGATCAATAAAAGTTTCCTTTTTCTTCCATTTTTATTTCCTCCTCCATATTTTTGTTAAATAGGCTATTGTAAATTTTAAAAAAATACAATAGCCTTTATAATTATTTTCTAAATCTTTAAAAATGTAGATTTTCTAATATTTGGTTAATTTCCTTATCTAAGTTATCTAACTGATTTTTGATATTTTTTTATTTAATTCAGCTTCTATAAACTCTTTTTTTGATTTTTGTTATATAACTAACATCGCTTACTATCCTATATAAAGTGACTAATAAACCTCCTAAATCTAAATTATTAATTCCTGTAAATGATGTGTAAATAACATTACTAGTAGAAGCGATTATATTAGAATATAGTAATATTTTTCTAGTTTTAACTTCATATAATTTTTCATCTTCATCTTTACTAGGATTATAAAAAAATCTATGGACTGTAGCTATTATATAATTTATAAGAGCAGAAAAAAAGCAGCTTGTTTTCCTACAATTTTTATATCCTTTATTAAAGTTAGATAATCATAGTTTTGTTTATATATTTTTTAATGCAAGTTCCTCTGAGAAAGTTCCTATAATAGGAATAGGAAGCCCTAATTTAGTAAATTCATCTGACTTCAGATGTAATCCATGTGCAAAAACTGCAGCAGGTAGTCTTTGCCATTCTTCAGATATACTTTCATAGCCCATTTGAAAAAGTTCAACTAAAGATACTGGAAGTTTTGTTGCATCAAACATTAATCCTTTTCTCCATATTGACAAAATATGTTTGAAAAATTAGTTAGAGTTACTGTATCTGTTATAATATTTAAAAGTACCAAAAATCCACCCTAATATAGGATCATGACCTAATGTTTTTTACACGATGATATCCCCCTAACATTTTAATATCTAAATCAGTAGAACCCTTTGTTACATCATAAGGAACTTTTTAGTCATCACTATTTCTAGCCAAGTTCTGTATCCTTTTTGACTCTTTTTAGTTCCCCAACCTTTTTGATTATCATCAGTTTTTAAGTGCTTCTCTTTATAGGTTTTTGTTCTTTTTACTTTTTCTTCAATATTTTTTTATCATTATGATTCAGTCTTTCATCAGCCTTAAAAAAATTTCTCCTAAATTACCAGTTAAAAAAATATTGTCTTGTTGCTTGTAAAGCTATTGCTAAAAATAAGAAAGCATAATCATTTTTATTTAGTCCTGTTTTTTAGAAAAAGCTCATTTATTTCTTTTTCATTTTTAAAAAATCTTGAAAAAGTTCTTCTCTCTCCTTATCACTTATTTTTAATTTATCTCTATAATATTTCTCTATATTATCCATAAGCTCTCCTTAATAACAATACTAATTAAGCATTAAGTTTATTATAAATAGCTAAGAAAGTTGTACTTTTTACAATTATCTAAACTTTCAAACTCTTTTAAAGTTTCAGTAAACTTGATAGCATCTTCATCTGATAAATTTGAAATATTTTTTTCTATAGTATTTAAATTATTTCCATAATAAGCAATATCTTTGCAATTCTCTAAAAATTCTCATTTCAGTTTCTTTATCCAAAGTTGTTAAAATATTTTCTAAAAATCTTGTAGTTTGCTCTAGTTTTAGTCCTTCTTTTCCTTCACACTAACTAACTAATCTATACAAAGAAAATAAAAAAATACTCTCTATTCATCAGCTCTTTTAAAACATCTCTGAACTTTTCTTCAGCTTTAACTTCTCCTGCATAAGTTCCATAATTAAAACTAGCTCTTTTTTTCAGCTTCAAGATTTTCAAAATGTCTGACTGCAGCCCAACCTATAGCTTCTGTCAATGCAGCAGCAGTAGAAGCCTTTAAAGCATTTCAATACCAGGTATCCATCCTATTAAAACTCCTGCAACATTCCTTCCAATTACTGAAGCTGAAAAACCTCCTAAAAAGACCTTTTGCAGCTCCTTCCGCCAAATCAATATCATAAACTTTTGCTATTGCAACTATCATTGCTACTTGAGCAGCGGTTATAGGAATTGAATCAGCCAAAGGAATTTTGAGCTAAACCAGCTCCTATTCCACCAGTAGTCACAGCAGCTCCATGAATTATTACATGACACTTTTCTCTTCTATCTTCAAGCATTTTAATGCCCCCTTTATTTTACATTAAATCCACTTTTTGATATATAATAGTCTTTCTTAAGCAAGCAACTATAACAGATGCTGGTAATGTTACTCTCATAGCTGGTATCTGCAATATCAAAAAGCTGTCCAAATTCCTGTTACTGCCCAACCTATTGATCCAATTAAGAAAGATAATCCTCTTGTTAAAGCAGCATTAGTTGCTAATGTTAATCCTCTACCTAATACAAGTCTTGCTACATAGTTTGTAAACTATAACTGTGATTTGATAAGATAAAAACCTCCAGCTCTAAGTCCAGCTTGCACAGCAGCCATAATCGCTTAGCTACCAAAGCCTGTAACTTTTTAAATCCATATCTTTAACTAATTCCATTCTTTTTTTCTTCTGGCATATCTTTTTAACATATCTGAAAATATTTTTTTCAATTAATTTATCTTCTTTCGTTAAAATATTTGAAGATTTATTATACGAAACCTTTATTTTGTCTAAAAACATCATTTAAAACTTCGTCATATTTTACACCATTACCTCTGAAAAGATTAACAAATGAATTACCTCCAAATTCTTGTAATTCTCCAGCTATAAGTTTCAATATTTACTATATCTTCTTCCATAAGTTTTGTATTCATCTGATGTAGTAATAGATTCAGTAAAACGTTTTTCACCATCTTTATCATAAATTAAAACTTCAGCTAAATTTCTTAATTGTTCATCAGTACATTCCCCTAAAAAAATTCTAAATCTGCATCATAAGTATAAGACATTTTAAATCACTCCCTTTTTATTTTTATTAAATGTGTTAGAACACTCGTGGCTTTAGCCGTGAGATGAATAACACCAACATTGAAAAATGTTGCACTAAAATTTGCAATTTTACTAGTTTTAGTGTATAATATATTTAGAACATTGGCAACTGAATATATGGAGTTAAGGCTAGTAAACAGTAGCCTTGTAAAAATATTCACTGTTCTGTATAGTTGTTCTTTTTAAATATAATATACAGATAAAAAGTAGCAGTGTAGACGCAAGTCTTATCCAGTAGTGGCTATTGTGGACTAGCCAAAAAGAATAAGGGTTTTTAAAACCAAACTTCTTAGAAGATAACTTACTTTTTCAGTTATCTTATGAAGCTCTCGACTCTAGCACTCGTAGGGTGTTAGTCGTGAGTAGTTCACTATCTTAATATTTTACTAACATTTTACACTTAATTAATTAATTTACCTACTTCCCTCCTTCTTTAAAAATAAATATTTCTTTTCTATATTTTTATTATAACAACTTCTTCTGACAGATTATGTCATTTTTAAAAATAAAATTTTATTTTATTTTCTTAAAAAAATAAGTTATAAATAATACATATAGTATTATACTAATCTTTTTCTTTATTTGTCAATCACTTTAAAGAAAAAGACAAATTATAGAATAAATTAATCAAAAGAGAAAAAGTTTTAATCAATTTAATTTTCAAATAATAAAAAGAGAGGGTTTTTTTAAGTTTTTTTATTCTTAAAAATCCTCTCATATTTCTCTTTAATATCTACCATCACATTTAAAAACTTTAGTTAAGAAACTTTCATTTGTTAAACCTTTTTAATTCTTTTTAATTTTTCTACATCTGAGGTATTCCACTCCGCTTCAGCTTTTTTTAATAGCTTCTTTTTAGCTCTAATATTCTTTGTTTTTTTCATTTTCTTTTCTAACTTCTTCCATGCTTGTTAAAAGGTAACTCATAATATCACTCCTTTTAAATTTTTATTTTTTTAATGAATCTGTTTCAAGAACTACATCCATAGAAAGCACTTTCCTAAAAATGAATATTTCTTCTTTATATTTTTCATTATAGCACTTTTTTTCAAATAATTTATATTATTTTTTAAAAATAATATTTTTCTTATTTTTAAATTTTTAATAACTTTTAAATAATACATATAGTTTATTATACTATCGTTTTTATTATTAATTAATAGATAAGTTTTTCTAATTGCTTAGCTACTAAATAAATGATATAATTAGCTTAAAAATTCAAAATATTCTATTGAATTATAATTTTGTAAGGTGGTATAAAAATGACAGAAAAATAAATAAAAAGTCTCAGATGTTAGTGAAAATAAACTTGCTAAAGATGATGAACTAAAAAGAAATTGCTTTAAAAATTATGAAAAAATTTGAAAAAAACTTTTGAGGTGTTAGCAAAATGATTATATTATCTAAAGAACAAATTTTAAATCTACACTCTCAATTAATTAATAAATTTGGTGGAATTGATGGTGTAAGAGATGAAGGACTTTTAGAAAGTGCTTTAAATAATGCTTATAGTGTATATTTTGGACTAGAAAAAATATCCGACAGTAGAAGAAAAAGCAGCAAGATTAGCTTATTCTCTAACTAAAAAAACCATCCTTTTCTTGATGGAAATAAAAGAATTGGTGTTTTAATTATGTTAGTTTTTTAGAAATTAATAAAAATAGAATTAACTTGTAATGATGATGAACTTACAGATTTGGGTCTAAAAATAGCAGCTTCTTTAAAAACTTATGAAGAGATTTTAGAATTTGTAAATATTCATAAAAGAAATATCTAAACTAATAATTTTTTTCCTTCTAAAATTACATCTTAATAAATTTTTAATCAATTTTTAATTTTTCAATGATACAATGTAAAAATATTTAAATATATTTCAAGGGGAAAAATAAATGAAAAACTTTTAGTATTAATACCGGCTTTAAATCCGCCAAAAACAATTAATCGATTATGTTAAATCTTTATTAGATAATAATTTAAAAGATATTCTTTTTAGTTGATGATGGAAGTAAGGAGGAATTTAGGAAATATTTGAAACAATAGAAAAGTTTCAGATGCAAACATAAAAGTATTTAGACATACTAAAAAACTTTGGTAAGGAAGAGCATTAAAAAAATGCTTTCAACTATTTTTTTAACTTTACCTAACTTAGATGAGTATAATGGAGTAGTTACAGCTGATTCTGATGGACAACATAGAGTTGAAGATGTTATAAAACTTGCAAAAGAAGTGAAGAAAATCCTGATACATTAATCCTAGGTTGTAGAGATTTCGACTTGGAACAAGTTCCACCTAAAAAGTAAATTTGGTAATAAAATTACAAATGGAGCTTTTTAAATTATTCTATGGAAAGAACATTTCAGATACTCAGACAGGTTTGAGAGGTTTTCCAACTGCTATCATTAAAGATTTTCTAGATATAGCTGGTGAAAGATTTGAATATGAAACAAAGATGTTAATCTTTTGTTTCCAAAAAGAAAATTCCTATAAAGGAAGTTGTGATTGAAACTATATACTTCGATGATAATTCAGAAACACATTTTAATCCAATAATAGATTCAATAAAAAAATATACAAAAGTAACTTTATCACCATTTTTAAAATATATAGCTTCTGCTGTTTCATCATTTATTTTTGGATATACTATCTTTTAAATGGATTTTAGCTTTATTATTAGCTTTCAGAAACATAGAGGGAGCAGCAGTTATAACTATTGCAACAGTAGTTGCAAGAATAATATCTTCAACTTTTAATTTTTTTATTTAAACAAAAATTTGTTTTTAAATATGAGAAAAAAATACTAAAAAAATCTCTTTTAAAATACTATAGTCTTTGTGCTGTACAAATGTTAATATCAGCTTTCTTTGTTACTTTAGTTTGGAAACATACTAAATATCCTGAAACAAGTATCAAAATAGTTGTGGATAGTATTTTATTCTTATTAAGTTATTTTTATTCAACAAAAGATGGGTATTTAAAAAGAAAAATAAATACAAGGAAGAGGGGTTTAAATGAGTGAAATAATTTTATCTAATGAACAGATATCTGTTGCTAGATATCCAGAAAAATAGAGTTATTCAGGTTAATGGGGGAATATGGTAGCGGAAAAAAACTTTGGTTGCTGTAAAAAGAGCTATCTTTTTAGCTAAAAGATTATAAATATGCCGAAAAAGATGATAAAAATCTTATTTCTTTTTTTATAACAAAAGTTTAAAGAAAACTATCAAGAATTTATTTGAAGCAGAGAAAAGATTATAAAAAAATGTAGAAGATAAAATAGAATTTGAAAGTATTGATAGTTTTTGTTAGAGAGTATTTAAATAAAAAAATAATCATGAATTTTTTTGACTATTTAAAAAGCTAACAATGATAAAAAAATTTTGTAAGAACTTTTATGAAAGAAAGAAAAGAGAGAATTGAAAAAGATTTTAATTGCTAAAAAGAAGAATTAAAAATTTTCTCCAGAAGATGCTGAATTTGTTTTGAGTGAAATAGATTGGCTTAGAAATTGTTGCTATATGAAAAAGAAGAATATCTTGAAATTACAAGATATGGTAGAGGAAATCAAAAAAATTACAAAAAAGAAGAAAGAAGAAATTTATAGAATTCTAAATTTATATAGAGGTGGTAAAAAGACACATTGAGATACACAGACTTTTTATGATATTGCTTTTCTTATTCCTATTTTATTTTGAAAAGGAAGAAAAATAGAAATAAAGTGAAAAAGTATAATCATATTATAGTAGACGAAGCTCAAGATTTATCAAAAATACATTTTAGATTCATAAATTTAATCTGTGAAACTTCAAAAAAACTTCTGGAAATACGATATCTTTATTTATGGATAAAAATCAAAGTATATATCCTGAACAAGCTTGGATATTTGGAAATAGAACTTTAAAAACAAGTAGGAATCAACATAAATAAAAGCTTTACTTTAAACAGAGCATACAGAAATGTAAAAGAAATTTTTGATGTTGCAAAAAAATTAAATCCTGAAATTGAAGTTGGTGATCTTCCTAATACTAAAAATCAAAATTTAACTTTAACTTTTTAGTGTTGATAGGGGTATTAAACCATTTTTTTATTAAATATTCAGATTCAGAGGATAGACTTAATAATTTATGTAAAGATATTAAAAATTTTAGTAAATGAGTTTAATTATAAGTATGATGATATTTCAATTATAAGTTTAAAAAGACCAAAGTATAAAAAGATATAAAAAAAGTTCCTTACAGAAAGAACATATAAGTTATGTAAGTAAAAATGAAATTGGTGGAAAGGAATTAATATTACAACTTACCATTCAGCAAAAAGGAACTGAAAAATAAAGTAATTTTTATACCTAATATAGATGAGCTTAATGCAGATGAATTAACTGACTTATATCCAGATAAAACAAGGAAGAAATTTTAGATGAACTAAAAAAGCTATTATACATTGGTATGACAAGAGCAACAGAGGTTTTTAATAGTCTCTTCTTTAAAAATTGAGCTATCAGAATATCAAAAAATTATTAGAAGTTTTTGATTTTTGAAAAATGACTTTATCAATATAGACACAGATTCTAATGACTTCTATAGTGTTTTTAATAAGGAAATAAATAAAAATGAGAATATAGAGAAAAAAATCATAGTAAATTTTTTTGAAATAAAAAGAAGTTGTAGAAGAGGAAAAACTAGTGATACAGCTATACAAAAAGAAATAGAAAAACTTAAAAACCTGATAAAAAATAAAAAAAGTATAGATAACAAGGAAATTGAGAATGAAATAGAAACAAAATTTCCTTCAGCACATAAATCAACTAAAAATAGGTTTACTAAAAAGCTGAAAAAAACTTTTTTTAAGAGCTGATAAAAATGATGATTATTTTGGAAGTGAAAGTTTTGAGTATTTGAAATCTCTTGAATGCGAGATAAGGACTTATTATGCTACCATTCAGGAAAAAAAGTTTTAAATGAATCTTACAGTAAAAGTGAGAAACTTTATACTATTCTAAATAAATTAAAAGACTATAGTGAATTTAAAACTCCAGTCCATGAATGTTATAAACATAAAGTTTTCAACGAAAGAAATGATTTAGCCCACGATTATAATGATTATACTTATAATGATTTACTTGAAACTAGAGAAATTAGTTAAAGAAAAAGCTACTTCCTAAATTTATAAAAGCATTTAAAAAAATTTAAAAACAAATAAAGGAATAGATGAATTTATTGTTATAGGAAAATCTTGAAACTTCCTATAATAAAAATTGATATAAAAGAAAAAGAAATATTATACTTATTACATAAAAAGATGAAATAAATAACACTGAATTTCCTGCTCTATCTGAAAACAGATATGAACAAAATATAAATTACAAATTAATTGTTAATAAATTAATGTTAAAAAGGTAATGAATACTATAGAATTCTTGAAGCAAATAATTTTAGTGATTAAAAATATTTTTTTGATTTTATAAAAAAAGTGCTACAATGAGTTATATTATTTTTAATTTATATAGGAGGTTTTAAAATGAAAGCATTACTTGAAAAAGTTAGCTTGGAAAAAAATGTCATATTGCCACTGTAAATCATAAATTTAAAGATGTAACTATTTTTAGAGGTTGCTGATGGTTTCGTTCTTATAGAAACTGATGAAAAAGAAAAAAAGCTTTTAATTAACTTAGATTTCATAAGAATTGTTGTTGAAGCAAAAGAAGGAGCTTTACCTCCAGTATTTGTTCCACATGATCTATAAGATTAAAGTTATATAATAAATGGTATTGATAGAAGAGTTTTCTATTGATACCCTTTTTATGCACTTTTATTTGAATTAAAAATTCTTTTTTTATTTTTTTCAAAAAAAGTAATATCTTCAAAAATTATTGGTTGACACTATAATAAAACATATAATTTTATATTTATTTGATAATATGGAGGGAAATGTCAAATTTTATTTTTTTCAAATGAACAAAAAAGTATTTTTGAATATGACAAAAAAATGATGTAATTCAAGTAAATGGGAGTCCTGGAAGTGGAAAAAAACTTTAGTTGCAATTAAAAAAAGCTATTCTTTTAGCAAAAATATGATAAAAAAAGTTTTATTTCTTTATTATAATAAAAAGTTTGAGGCTATGAGATTAGAAGATTATTTGGAACTTTTTGATGAATATTCTTTGTTAAAAAAATAAGATAGTTATTGATCATATAGATAATTACATAAAAAAATTTGTCTAACTAGTCCTGCTTTAAAAGAAAAAAATTGAAAGAAATAAAAGGAAGAAAAAAATAAATATCCAAAAAAAGTAAATTTGATAGAGAAAGTAGAATGTCACTTGCTATTGATGAATACAAAAAAACATAATAAGAGCTCTTCTTTTTTTATAGAATGGATAGAGATTTTTTTATTGTCTGAAATTGATTGGCTAAGAAACTGTGACTTCACTAAAGAAGAGTATTTAAAGAATAAAAAGACTAGAAAGAGGTAGTCTAAAAAAATTGATTTAAAAACAAAAAGCAAGAGGTATTAGATATTTTAGGTTATTATAGAAAAGTTGAAAATGAAGTAGAATACTTTCAAGACTATCATGATTATATGATTTCTGCCTTATATTATTTAAGAAGAAAAGATCTTTTTTCTTGATGAGCAAAAATTATTTTGACCATATAATTATTGATGAAGCACAAGATTTTTTTCAAAAATTACATTTAGAATTTATTAAGTTGATTTCTAATATTGATAATAATACAGAATCTTCAATTACATTTTTATGGATATCAATCAAACAATTAATATCGAAAAAAAGCATGGTGCTTAAATAATGAAAAGAAACTTAGAAGATGCTAACTTTGAAATCAAAAGAAGAAAAATGTTTTATATTTAAATAGATGTTATAGAAATGTTGAGGAAATTTACTCTGCTGCAGAAAAAAATTATTAGATAATAATTGCTATAAGAGTAGTAATATTTCAATTGATGAAAGAGGAATAAAGCCTTTAAGATTGAAATCAAGAACTTTGGAAGAAGAAATTAATAATGTTATTACTATAATTGATATTCTTATTAATAAATATCAGTATGAATATAGTGACTTTACAATAATTTCTCAATTTACTACAAATTTAGAAGAAAAAGCTTAAAAATAAATTTCCAATAACTACAAAAAAATGAAAACAGTAATTCTATTAATTTAACAACTTTTTATTCTGCAAAAAGGAATAGAAAGTAAAGTTGTTTTTTTATCTTAGGTTTAAATGATGAATATTTTCCTAGTAAGAAGATTTTTCCATTAAAGAGCAATGACGAAATAATAGAAGAAGGAAAGAAACTATTGTTTGTTGCTATGACAAGAGGGCAACTGAACTTTTATTTTTATCTTCTTTACAGAAAGAAAGTCCAATCTTTTTCATTATTTGATGAAAAATGATTTTTATTAATTTAGATTTTGAAAATAATAATTTTCGATATTATTTTTTGGAAGAGAATTATCAACTAATAAAAAAACATAACAACTGAAAAACGAAAGTAAAAAGATATGACATTATAAAAAGAAATAAAAAGAATTTGAGAAAAAGAATTATATCTGAAATACAAAGCTTAAGAAAAGAAAACCTCATTAAAATTTGAAGATTTAAAGAAATCAGAGGCTGTAAAAAGAAAGTAAAAAAATATAGAAGATGAAAAAGATAAGGAAGAACCTAAAAATAATTGAAAAAGAGGTTATTAAAGAAGTTGAAAAGATTATTAAGGTTGAAGTACCAGTTGAAAAAAATAATAGAAAAAGAAAAATTGTTGAGGTTAAAGTTGAGGTTGAAAAAGAAGTCAATAAAATTGAAAAAAACTAATTAATCCAGAAAAAATAGAAGAGAGATTAGAAAAAAGTTTCCCTTTAGCTAGTGAAACAACTCAAAATGAATTAATTGGAGCTGAAATAAACTATAACATAAATTATATCAATAAAGATAATCAAGCATTATTAAAAAGAATGAATTTAAAAATATAATACTGTTGCTTATATAATTGCTCTTGAAACTGAATTAAGAGATTATTACTCAAAAAATGTGTAGTGCCAAAATTATTTCAGAAAAATTTAATGATAATATTACATTAGGGGGCTTATACTAAAATTAAAAAGAAAATCCTGTATTTAAAAATTCCAGTAGATGACTTTTTATAAAAAAGATTTATTAAATTTAAGAAATGAATCTTTACATGTTCATGCTGATAATGCAAAATTTATAGATTTTTGAACAATTAAAAAGAAGTTAGAAAAACTATTATGAATGATCTATTAAAAAGATTTATACTAGGATTTCATAGCTTAAAAATCAAAAAAATAAAAGATAATACTGATTTAAAAAAATCTGTTATAAATGCTAAAATGGTTACTAGAGGAGAATCATATGATTCTTCTATAAAAAAATATAAAAAAATTTTTAAAGGTTTCTATAGTTGCATATTAGAAGATATAAATGGTAAACAATATGGAGCTGTTACAAAATTTACTTACGAGCTTGAGAAATTTTATAAATTCATATGTGAAGATTGTTATATAGATGGAACAACTGTAAAAAAATATAATAGGGAGAAAAAATAAAGGGAGAGATGAAAAATGGGATATATTTTTAAATTCTTAGCTTTTTAATATTGGTCAATATATTGGGGTTTCTTTTGACAATTTCTGATTTGATTATTTATTTTGTAATGGGGTATATTATAGTTCATATTATAAAAAAATAATAAAAATAAATGATAAGGAAAAAGAAATTTCTATATAAATTTATTGCCCATATTAGGGGTAATAGGTACATTTGCTGGTATTTGTATTGGACTTGCTGATTTCAATTCAAATGAAATTGAAAAAAAGCGTTCCCTTTATTGCTACAAGGTTTAAAAACGGCTTTTTTTGGACTTCTTTAATTGGAACTTCTTTAGCTGTTTTCTTTAATGTTTGGTATTCATTTAAAGATAAAAAGATGTAGATGATGAAGATGATGAAATTCCTTTATTAAAGTTACAAATAAAAAGAGCTACAAGCAATTAGTGAAAAAATTTAATAGCTTTTTAGATAATCAAACAATAAATAATGATAGCCTAAAAAATTTGACTGATTTTTTTAATAACAATGAAAAATAAAAAAATTTAAAAATTTGAAGAAATTAAGGATGAGTTAAAAAGTACTTAATGAAAAGCAAGAAAAAACTAATAATTTTTATGAAAGTTCTTTATTAAAAATTAGGGATATTGGATGACCTTAATAGGAAATATGATAAAAAGTATAGAGAATTTTTCATTGTGGAATGAGAATATTTCTATCTTAAAAGAAAACTCTATTCTAAATTTAGAAGAAAATAAAAATTAAATAGTGCTACTACTGAGACTTTTAAGTAAATTAGAGTCAATAGAAAAAATAAATTCTGATAGTCTAATTAAACTAGAATCGATAGAAAAAATAGATGGAAATGCTTTAAATAAGCTAGAAGTATTGGAAAAAATAAATTCTGATACTTTTAATTAAGTTAGAATCATTAGAAAAGATAAATATAGATATTGTTGATAAAAATTCTGCTATTTTTTTGAAAATGTAGAACTACTACTAGATAATTTTAAAAATTATAAAGATGAATTTTCTAATTTCTTTAAGGCTTCAGAAAGTCAAAGTAGAGAGTTAATTACTGCTTTTAAAGAGTTTGCAACTTATATGGCTGAAGAAAATAGTAAGGCTTTTTATTGAAGCATTAAACAAAACAATAAAAGATTTCAATAATAATTTAATTGAGTCATTTGGATCAAACTTCAAAACAATTAAATGAAGCAGTTATAAAAATTAGTAGATTGGCAAGAACACTATAAAAGAAACAATAGAAAGTACAACAGAAAATCAAAAAGTTATTTTTGATAGCTTTACTGGAATAGAAAAAGAATTAAATACTTTCTCATCTGAAACAAAAATATAAATTCTGTTGTTACAGAATTATCTACTCTTACAAAAGAAAGTATGGAACAACATATAAAAATTAAATGAAACTTTATCTGTATTCTCTGAATTAAACAACCATGCAAAAGAATTGATTCCGAATCTTGTAGAAATCAATAATACTATAGATAATGATATTAAGACTTTTAATAGTTACTCTAATGAGTTAATAGATAATTTAAATAATTTCACAAATAACCTACAAAAATAACTTCTCTCAATATATAGATGATATAAATAAAGGAGTAAAAGGTTCAACTGATAGTATAATGGGAATAATGGAGGAATCTCTTAAAAATAGAAGACAATTTTGATAAGTCTTTTAGAAAATACAGACCTTAAATTAAAAAGAAACTTCTAAAAATATATTTACAGGAATTGAAAAAAATTCAATACAGATTTTTCTAATAATATGAAAGAGCAATTAGATATTTTTATAAATAATAATGAAAATTACTCAGCTGGAATAAACAGATTAGTAAAAAAAGTACATTAGAAGGAATAGATGAAAGTGAAAAAAATAATTCAAAGATGATAGATGAAAATCTAAAAACAAATTGAAAAATTAAATAATGAATTAAGTGCTCATTTAAAAGGACATGTTGAAAAATATTGAAAAAGGATTAGAAGAAGCTCTAAAGACTTCTTTAAATTCATTAGGTGAAGTAATGGCAAAAATATCTGATAGATTTTGCTAAAGACTATATTCTCTTGCTGATAAATTAAGAGAAATTATGGAGATACCTAATAATAAGAAGGTGAGATAATTGGCTAAAAATATCATGAAGATCACTTTTTCACCAAGAGTTGCTGATTTAATGTCGGCTTTTAACATTAATTTTTTTATTTATTTCAGTTGTCTATATGTTACAAGTAAATAAAGAAAAAGAACGTATAGAAATGATAGCTAAGGACTTTAAAAAAATACCAAATATGAAATTTATACTGATTTAAATGAAGAATTTAAAGATGATTTAAAAAAATGGAATGCTTATATTGATAGAGATACTTTATCAATTACTTTTAAAAGAACCTGATGTATTTTTGATGTTGGAAGTAGTAATATAAATCAAAAAAATTTAAAGATATTTTAGATGATTTTTCCCAAGATATGTAGAAATACTTTTTTACAAAAATATAACAATGAAATTGAAGAAATAAGAATAGAAGGGCATACTTCAAGTGAATGGAACAAAAAAATGATGATGGCTTACAAGCTTTATTTTAAAAAAATATGACTCTGTCTCAGGAAAGATCAAAAAGTGTTCTAGAGTACTGTATGTTATTGAATAAAATGAAACCCTACAGAGATTTTTCTTATCAGTAAAGCTACTGCAAATGGTCTATCATACAGTCATAGGGTAATGGAAGATGGAAAAAGAAAAATTTTAGTAAATCAAGAAGAGTTGAGTTTAAAATAAAAAAACAACAGCTGAGGCACATATAAATGATATCCTTGAAGCAGGAGGTTTTAATGAAACTAATTAATTTTTTTAGAATTTGAACCTTTAAAAAGACATTATGGAAAAAAATGAAAATAGATAAGGATGAAGAGATAGAAATTGAAAGAATAGAAAAAAATTAAAATTGCTAGAATTTGGAAGGAAATAAGTAGTTTATCTGGATTAGATGTAGATATTAATGAAACTGTTTCTTCAGAAAATGGTTATATTAAATACAAGGAATTTGATAAGTTAGTAGCCTATATAAGAGATCAAAGATATTATGAAGGAAAAACTTACTTTAAGAAAAATTTCATATTGCATATGACTGTGAAACTTTAACAAAATCAAGAAAAATCAGGGGATGCTAGTAAATTTAAAAATAATTCAAAAATAAAAAGTCCTGAATTTACAATAAATATATTATCAGAAGATGGAAAAATAGTAATAGAATCAAATGTTATAAAAAATTACAAGTGTATACAAAATGTTTAGAAGCCTTGAATTATAAGAATTTTTTTAAATGTTAGTAATTTTGAAAAAGAATAAAATAAAGGAATAATTTTTTTCTTTTGAAGAATTTTTAGGAACTGAATTTGATAAAAATGAAGAGTTAATAAAAAGTTATAATTTAGATGATATAGAAAATGATAAAGTTAGACTGTATCCTGAAAAACTGGGATGAAATTTCTTATAATTATAGAAAATCTAAAAAAATGGGTTTGTGAAGAATGTGGTAAAGATTGTTCAAAAAAATAAGTCAGAGCTAGAAGTTCATCATATTGACCATGACCCAAGTAATTCAAAATTTTATAACTTAAAAAGCTTTTATGTAGAACTTGTCATTCTAAAAATACATCCACATATGGAATAAATATTAGATATAAAGTTTATATAATAAAAATAGGCTGTTGTGTACTGACCCCAAAAAAAGTTGGACAAATTAATTTAACTTACTAATAAGGATTGACTTCTGTAAGAAGCAGGAGTTAATCCTTTTAATTTTTTTCCTTTATTCTTTTGTTGTTGTAATAATATATATAATCTTCTATTGCTTCTTTCAATTCTTCTAATGTCTTGTACTTTTCTTCTTGTTCATAAAAACATTTCTGTTTTTAACAACCCAAAGAAACTTTCCATTAATCCATTATCTAAACTATTTCCTTTTCTTGACATGCTTTGAGTTATCTTTTTCTTTTTTTCAATCTTTCTTGATATGAAGAATGTTGATACTGCCATCCTTGGTCACTATGAAATATCAAATTTTCATAACTTTTCATTTTCTTTAAATGCTAAATTTAACATATGATTTATCTACTCCAAGTTAGCACTGCGCGAAATATCATATGAAACTATATATCTTCCATAAGCATCTAATATTGGAGATAAGTATAACTTTTTCCCCTCTTAAATTAAATTCTGTTACATCTGTAAACCATTTTTGATTTGGAGCTGTTGCTTCAAAAATTTCTTTTAATATGGTTATCCGCTATCTTTCCTATGCGACCTTTGTATGAAGAATATTTTTCTTTTTACGGATAATACTTTGTAAATTAAACTTTTTTTCATAAGTCTTTGAACTTTTTATGATTAATATTAAAACCTTGATTTTTTTAATTCCAATGTTACCCTGCGATAACCATACCTTCCTTTTATTCACGTAGTAAATTTCTTTGATTTTTTTCAATGATATCTTTATTCTTCTCATCAATATCTTTTTTTATCAATATAGTAATAATATACTGATCTTGATATTCCAGCAATCTTTAATAGCATTTTGAAAGGATATTTAGCTCTAAGTTCGGCTATTACTCTTACTTTTTCTTCTCTTTTAGCTCCCTTTCTTGAACTAGAGCTCTCAATTTTTAAATATTCATTCTCAGCCTTAAGATACAAATTTTTCTTCTTCTAATTGTTTAATTTTTCTCTTTTTCAGATAATGTCTTATCATTTTTTTCTTAAGTTTAGTCATAGATTTAGGTTTCCTTCCTTTTTCTTTTCTACAACATTATACCCATTTTTAAATTTTGAAAGCCAATTATGTAAAAATACCAGGAGATACTAAACCAATATCAAGAGCAACAAAATTAACAGACTCATGATTAATTAAAAATTCTATTAATTATTTGTAGTTTAAAAATCTTTAGAATAAGCTCTATTTTTTTATCTTTTCTTAAAATATCATATCCATGTTTTTTTCAATTAAAAGCAATTAAATATTTAATATTAGATTCCTGAACATCAAAAGCTTTTAGCTAAAGAAGGAATAGTTTCCCCATTTTTCTTCTTTTCAAATATTTCAATTTTATTTTCTCTTGTTAATTTACTCACAAAAAAACTGTACCTCCAATCTTGTGTCCAAGATTTTGGGTGCAGCTCATTATTGAAGCTAAAAAAAGCCAAATTAATTGCTGAACATTTAGAATTAAAAACTCTTAAAAAAGGTTGCAGAAGAAAAAAATTATTAAAAAGTAAATTAGCATTTTTATA
>BNJT01001429.1_pt1 | contig 21726 bp, 21 predicted proteins | sample 8540491 | NCBI WGS metagenome assembly BNJT01 (sample SAMD00202455, study PRJDB9452) | human saliva metagenome | host: Homo sapiens | reverse complement strand
TGATGAGGCCTACGCCTCTCTGATCAGTGGGCGACATAAGCTGAGCCTTGAGTACACGCTGAACTATCGCGACTATCGTGACCGAGAGTCACTTGCACAGTATAGCTATAGTCTCAATCAGCAGGCACTACAGCTCACCTACTCAGACCATGATGCTTTTGGCTATACGACACACAGCCCCGCCCTCAAGTACGCCTACGTAGTGGATGAGCACTACCTATGGGAGGCTCGCCTACAGCCGAGAGCTGAGCGACGCTTCTCTGACAATATCGGTTCGGGTCGCTACACTGTAGGCGGCGTCGCTGGAGAGAAGCTGACTACCACGGGTAGGGACAGGACCCAGCAGTTCAATCCTTCGCTTGACCTCTACCATTGGCGCAAGCTTGGAGAGAAAGATGAGCTGAGCCTTAACCTCGTGGGGACGCTCTTCTCCACCAAGCGAGAGACGAAGGCCCGAGAGCAGGGCATCACTACAGGGCTCACGAGCTACGAGGACTTCATGAAGCTGGACAATAGTAAGCGCTCTCTCATCCTGGAGGCTACTCACACCCGAGAGACGGGACGCTTACGGATCAGTTCGGGCTACAGGGGAGAGGTATCCTTCCTACATTCACAGGTAGACAATCACTTCGGTGCCCTTGACTATACCAGCCGTACGTGGCAGAACTATGGCTACAGTGAGATCTCGGGGCGTAAGGGGAGACTACTGTATCGTGTGAGCCTAGGCTTGACCCACACGCACAATCATTCGAGCTACCGCTCCTACAGTAGCCTCGCCTTCACCCCGAAGGTCGTACTCGGCTATACCCTCGGTGGAGGTAGTGATCTGCGCTTGATGTACGATGACAAGCCCATCCTGCCTAGTCTGGATCAGCTCAGTAGCAACCGAAGACGAGCTACCCGTGATATCACTAGTGTAGGTAATCCCCAGCTAGAGAATGCGCATATGCGCCAGCTGACCGCTATGTATACGTATGCTAAGGGGATCTTTGATATCAAGTTGGTAGGTCTCTATATCCACACACATCGCCCGCATATCCAGGCTATGAAGCGTGAGGGGGCAGGGATCACGTTCGCTCCGATCAATGGAGCATGGAGTGACGAACTTGTTACGGCTGCTAGGGTGGTCGTCAAGCCCTTTGGTGACAATACCCTGAGTCTAGATACGTACCTCATACCTACGTATAGTCGACTTCGCTCATCGGAGATTAGTTATGATCGTAGTTCGCTCTATGGTGAGTTTTCGCTGACGGCCCAGCATAAGGGGCTACAGCTCTACTACAAGTACGCTCTCCCGACTTATACCTATGATTCGGGCTATGCCTCTCGTATGGAGCCAAAGCATACGGCCTCGATCTCCTACCGCTTGGGGAACTGGAAGTTCTCTGCCTCGATGCTATTCATCGGGACGCCGGCCTATTATCATGACTATACGCTCGGTGAGCGTCTCGTCCAGAGGGATAATAAGACGTGGATCCATGACAATAAGAATATGATCCTCCTTGGGGTAGCCTATCACTTCTCACGAGGCAAGGACAAAACCTACTCGAAGAACCTTCAGAACGAAGATACTTCATCTCCCACGCTATAAGTAGCCGAGACACCCTCTCCCCTGCGAGCCCATCTCTATAGAGTCCCCCCTGTATGCTCCTTTTAAGGCGCATGCAGGGGGCTTTCTTTTCTACAAATGCTACGAAGCATAGCGAAAGCGCTCCCGATCCTATGCTACCACAAGATCAAAGAGCTATTGTAGGTAGCTGTATACGCATACAGATAGAGTCGTAGATCTACAGAAAAGAAGTCCTGCACCAGTAGCTGTAATCCGCTATCTACGTGGGTAGTCCTAAAGTCTACGTGCATAGATGATAAGTTCTCTGTACATAGATTTTTAAATCCACGTACGTAGATATAACTTTTCTCGTAGAGCTATGAAGGAAAAAGCAGCTTGAGTATGGAGGAAATGCACCTCGACTTGATATGATTAACCAGTGCTCCAGCACCCATTATTAGGTATATAATAGAGGTACTTACATCTACCCTATACCTACATCTATGTATTTTGCAAAGGAGTAAGAGGAGGGGGCTATGAATGGCGTATTTTTGCTCACGCGATATAGCAACTTTACTCACTATAAATCATAGTAATAACCATGCGTAAGCTTTACGCCCTCATGCTCTCACTGCAGATCCTTCTGGCTTCAGCCATCGGTCTCAGCAGTGAGCTGGCAGCACAAGAGCGGCCGACTGATGCCAACATTATTGGGCACGTCACAGATGCGAAGACTGGTGAGCATCTCGCAGGTGTCACCATCGCTATCAAGGGTACGACCTTCGGTACGGCTACCGATGCCACAGGGCACTACTTCCTCAAGAACCTCAAGCAGAAGAGCGTGACACTCGTCATGCGCGGTCTCGGTTATCTCAGCCAAGAGCGCACCGTGGAGATCATCCCTGGTAAGGTCGTCGAAGTGAACTTCGATGCAGAGCCAGACAACATCCATATCGATGAGGTCGTCGTCTCATCCAACCGCCAGGCTACCCTACGCCGTCTCGCTCCGACGCTCGTCACCGTGCTTGACACCAAGCTCTTCGAGAGCACCAATGCTACGAACCTCGCCCAAGGGGCTGATCTTCCAGCCAGGTGTGCGTGTCGAGAATAACTGCCAGAACTGCGGCTTCAACCAAGTACGTATCAACGGCCTCGACGGGTCGCTACTCACAGATCCTCATCGACAGCCGTCCCATCATGAGTGCGCTGGCAGGGGGTCTATGGTCTGGAGCAGATCCCCACGAACATGATCGAGCGTGTCGAGGTCGTACGTGGCGGTGGCTCTGCCCTCTTCGGCTCCTCTGCTATCGCAGGGGTGATCAACATCATCACCAAGGAGCCTCAGCGCAATAGCTTCTCCTTTCAATGAGAGCCTTGGCTTCTGGGCTTCAAGGATCTGGACAATAACCTGAGCTTCAACGGCTCACTCGTCAGCGACGACAACCGCGCTGGCGCCATGGTCTTCGCACAGGCTCGCTACCGCAAGGAGCACGATGTCAATGGCGATGGCTACAGCGAGCTTGGTCGTCTTGACTCCCGCTCGCTCGGCTTCCGTGGCTACCTCCGCCCTCACGGACTACACGCGTCTGACCGGCGAAGTCCATACCTTCAGCGAAGCCCGTCGCGGTGGTGACCACATCGACTGGCCCGAGCAGGTAGCCGGTGTAGCTGAGTCCATTCGCCACTCGGTATATAGCGGGAACCTGAAGTTCGACGGCTACAGCGAAGACTACAAGCACCACTTCCAGCTCTACGGCTCCGCTCAGCACGTCACCCGTAACAGCTACTACGGTGGTATCGGTGAGACGAAGCTCCGCAACAAGGCCGGCGACAAGTACATCGATAAGGATGGCAACGAGACGACAGATGAGGGCAAGGCAGTGAATGCAGGCTCTATCGGTCGCCCCATCCACACCTCTGACTACGGGAAGAACTTCGGTATCACCCGTGGGATGACGTGGGTCGGTGGTGCACAGTACACCTATGACTTCGACCACTTCCTCTTCATGCCTGCTCAGCTCCTCGCTGGTGCTGAATACAGCTATGACCGCCTCGAGGACAAGATGCCTCTGAGAGAATGGGAGACCGAGAAGACCGTCAGCGATGGCTTCGACCTCAGCGCTAACCCCATCTCCCTCTCCCCTGCCCTGCGTCAGGTCATCCGTAACGCCAGCCAGTTCGCCCAGATCGAATGGAAGAACGACCGCTGGAGCGTCCTGCTCGGCACGCGTCTCGATGAGAACTCCGCCGTCAAGAAGGCTATCTTCAGCCCCCGCGCTACCCTGCGCTACAACCCCACGAAGAATATCAACATCCGCGCTACCTATGCCAAGGGCTTCCGTGCTCCTCAGGTCTTTGACGAAGACCTTCACGTCGGGGTCGTCGGTGGTGAGGCACAGCGTGTGACCAATGCTGAGGACCTTCGTCCTGAGATCTCCCACTCCTTCAGCCTGAGCAACGACATGTACTTCACCCTCGGTGGTGCACAGGTCAACGTCCTCGTCGAAGGCTTCTACACCCGTCTGCTCGACGTCTTCACGAACTACAAGGACAAGTCTGAGAACGGTATCTCCTACTACACGCGCCACAACTACGGGATCGATGACAATGGTCAGCAGGTCTCCTCGGGCGCCAAGGTCCTCGGGCTGAACCTCGAGGGTAAGATCGCCTATCGCTGGCTCTCCCTCCAGGCTGGCCTCACGCTCACCAGCAACAAGTACGACGTCAACCAGGAATGGGGCGTACGTCAGAAGGTCCAGGGCGACCACGATGCGGCCTACTACGAGTCCTTCGTACCTAAGGCTGACGGCTCTGACTTCGACAACGTCGCTGTAGACAATGAGCCTCAGACCATCTCGATGACCTCTAAGGAGATCACTCGCACGCCCTCTACCTACGGCTACTTCACGATCGGCATCAACCCCGTCCGTCCGCTGAACATTGCCCTCACGGGGACCTTCACGGGCTCGATGTACGTGCCTCACGTCGTCAAGTGGGGCGCAGAACTCAGCCGTCTCTGACCGCAAAGGCTATCGCAGCTGGGCCTTCGACCCAAGGAAGGCTATAAGCTCCCTCTCGTAGATGCTACAGGTGCTGCTATCCTCGAGGATGGCGCACAGAAGGAGGTCGATGTCGAGTGGAACGAGCTGGTCAAGACCAAGAGCTTCTTTTGACCTCGGCGCTAAGATCACCTATGATCTGCGCCTCTTCTCCAAGAGCAACGTCCAGCTCTACTGCGGTATCAACAACCTCTTCAACGCCTTCCAGAGCGACTACGACTTCGGTCCAGACCGTGACAGTGGCTATATCTACGGCCCCACGATCCCTCGCTCAGGCTACTTCGGGATGAAGTTCACCTTCTAATCCCACCCCTATCGCCCGAGGACAAGACGTCCAAGTGCGACACGATTTAGAGGCTGCCCCTACCTTCTCCACAGAAGTGTAGGGGCAGCCTCTATATAGGTATATAGACTATGCACCGAATATCTTAAATTTGCGGGTGAGTATATGCTGGGGCACATAGGCTCTGGCACAATCAAGACAAGCGAATGGACACTGAGACCACCTACCTCTTAGCCTCCCCAGACACGCTGGAGCCCGTAGCGCGCCAGTTCATCGAGGAGGTCCTCCCCTGGGGGATATCTTCGCCTTCTATGCCCCCATGGGGACTGGCAAGACGACCTTCATCAAGACCCTCTGCGAAGCCCTCGGCGTGCAGGATGTCATCAATAGCCCGACCTTCTCTATTATCAATGAATATCGCGCTGAGCCCTCGGGAGAACTCATCTACCACTTTGACTGCTACCGCCTGGAGAAGCTCTCCGATGCACTGAACCTCGGAGCCGAAGATTACCTCCAGAGTGGCGCACTCTGCTTCATCGAGTGGCCAGAGGTCATGGAGGACATCCTACCAGCCGACACGGTACACGTTACTATAGAGGAGATCGAAGGCGGGGCACGACGCCTCACCGCACGCTATAATAAGACGGAGGACAAGTAATGCTTAATCCATTTTGAGACGGGGTCAGGCCCGTGTACGTGGTAGCATCGAGGTGATCTGCGGCTCGATGTTCAGCGGTAAGACAGAGGAGCTCCTTCGTCGCCTGCGCCGTGCCAAGATCGCGGGGCTACGCGTAGAGATCTTCAAGCCCTCAGTAGACACCCGCTATGATGAGACCGAGGTCGTCTCGCACGACCGCAATGCTATCGCCTCTACGCCGATAGATAATTCGTCGAACCTTCTCCTCTTAGCTTCAGACGTCGACGTCATCGGCATCGACGAGGCACAGTTCTTCGATGAGCACCTCCCCGAGGTCGTCGAGCAGCTGGCAGACCAGGGGATCCGCATCATCCTCGCTGGACTGGATATGGACTTCCGTCGCCAGCCTTTCGGCCCTATGGCGCAGCTCTGCGCTATAGCAGACTCGGTAGACAAGATCCACGCGATCTGCGTAGGCTGTGGGAGCTGGGCGAACTACTCCTACCGCCTCGTCTCTGGTGAGCAGCAGGTCATGCTCGGCGAAGCCAAGGAGTACAGCCCGCTGTGCCGTACCTGCTACCTCAAGCACACACAAACCAACAAGGAATCCTAACCCTCACGACGATAATGAATACCAATAAACTCCTCACTCTCGGAGCTTCTACCGCACTATCACTCACGCTCCTCTCGAGCTGCGTCATCGCTATTGGCTCAAACAAAGAGCAGAATACGACCTACTCTCCAAGTGGGAAGGTAGCTTATGCGATGAGCCCTACCCTCGGTGGTAAGCTCTTCTCGGCAGCCTGGATCCAGCGCTCTGCCGAGTACAAGGCACTCTGCCAGCAGGCCTACAATATCGCGACCGAGCGTCTCGTAGCAGCTACATCAACTCCCTTAGCCTCGGGCGAAAAGCGCTGGGCTATCGTCACCGACATCGATGAGACCATCGTTGACAACACGGCGAACTCCGTCTACCAAGCACTCAAGGGCGAGGACTACTCTCAGCCTTCGTGGGACCGCTGGTGCGATCAAGCTGATGCCGTAGCTCTGCAGGGCGCTGTCGAGTTCTTCCGCAAGGCCGATGCCCTCGGTGTGGACATCTACTACATCTCCAACCGTGATGAGGTCAATCGTGCTGGTACGAAGAAGAACCTACGTGATCTGGGCTTCCCACAGGTAGAGGATAGCCACTTTCATGTTCAAGGACAAGTCCTCCGACAAGACCTCCCGTCGCAATGAAGTCCTCAAGACACACAACATCCTGATGCTCCTCGGTGACAACCTGGGTGACTTCGACCACTTCTTCGATGTACGTAACGAGGCCGTGCGTGATCAGGGCGTCTTACGCTTCGCCGCTGAGTTCGGCAAGCGCTTCATCGTCCTACCCAACCCCAACTACGGTGCTTGGGAGCCTGCGATGAACGGAGGCTATCCCGACCTCAAGACCAAGGACGGCAAGCTCACTACGATCCTTCGCACTCAGCGTAAATAACACACTCCCCTACTACACTACTTACCTTAGACCATCAGAACCCCATGCTTACACCCACACAGATACGGCAGATCACTGCTCTCATGCACCGTGAAGTCGTACCCGCTACAGGCTGTACCGAACCTGCAGCCGTAGCCCTCGCCGTAGCCTATGCTGCGGCACAGACGACCGCTGAGCCCCGCTCGATAGAAGTCCTGCTCAGCGGCAATATGCTCAAGAACGCTATGGGCGTCGGTATCCCCGGCACGGGGACCTTCGGTATCCCCATCGCGATCGCTCTCGGTGCTATCTTAGCAGCACCCGAGAAGCAGCTGGAGCTCCTCGACACCTTCACTGAAGAGGAGCTTGATCAGGCCCAGAAGCTTGTAGCAAGCGGCTGCATCCAGATCGGGCTGAAGGAAGGTGACGACGTCGACCGCCTCTACGTCGAAGTCCTACTGACCGATACAGAGGGCCGTCTATCGACTGCCATCATCCAGGCTACTCATACAGGGCTCACAGCGCTCACCTATGATGGTGAAGACCGCTTCGTGCCACGTACCGCCGACACGCCCTGCACGAAGTGTCCCGAGAGTAAGGACGAAGAGGAGACGATCGCCTTGAACTTCGACCTCGTCTATGAGTATGCTCTGCATGGCCCGCTGGAGGAGCTTGACTTCATCTACGAGGCTGCACTGCAGAATAAGCGTGCCAGCGAGTTCTCCTTCACTCACAGTTATGGGCATAGCCTCGGCAAGCTCATCAATAGTGATATGGGACGTCGCTACCTCGGCAATACGCCCCTTACGCAGATGCTGGCCTATACCAGCTCTGCCTGTGACGCCCGTATGGATGGTGCCCCCATCACGGTGATGAGCAATTCGGGTAGCGGTAATCAGGGGATCTCCTCGATGCTCCCCGTCCTGACCTTCGCCGAGGAGCAGGGCGCAAGTCGAGAGGTCGCCACTCGAGCTATCATGCTCAGTAGCCTCCTCGTCGTCTATATCAAGCAGCTCTTAGGTCGCCTCTCCTGCCTCTGCGGGATGGTTGTCTCAGGGATTGGCTCCGCCTGTGCTATCACCTACCTCATGGGTGGTACGAAGGAGCAGTCTATCGGAGCTGTGAAGAATATGATCGGCAACGTCTCAGGGATGATCTGTGACGGTGCTAAGCCCAGCTGTAGCCTCAAGGCTTCGACGGGCGTGAGCTCTGCACTCATCTCCGCTATGCTCTCTATGCAGGGACACGTCGTCACCGCTACCGAAGGTATCGTAGACGATGATGTCGACGTCTGCATCCGCAACCTCGCAGACCTCGGTCGTGATGGCATGGCCCAGACCGACCTCAAGGTCCTCAAGATCATGACGAGCAAGGGCAAGCGCAATGCTTAGTCCCCGCTATTTGGGTTCACCGATAGTGTCTCGCCTCGTCTCACATATGTAATCAGCTACTATTGGATGAACCCAAATAGAACGATGCAATTTGCGCTCAGCTTCCTGGCAGGATCCCTCCTGCTATGGGGCTGTGCGAACCAAGGTACACCCGAAGGTGGCCCCTTTGACACGGAGCCACCTCGCCTCCTACAGGCCTCACCTGCAGTGAAGGCTACGGGGGTCAATACGCGCCACTTTACCCTGACCTTCGATGAGAACGTCAAGCTCTCGAGCCAGACGGATAAGATCATCGTATCCCCACCCCAGCGTGAGGCAGCACGTATCACGGCCAACGGGCGGCACGTCTCCATCGTACTCTCCGACACCCTGCGCCCCAATACGACCTACAGCTTCTACTTCGATGATGTCATCGTAGACAACAACGAGGACAACCCACTTGAGGGCTTCAGCTACCTCATCTCCACAGGTGGGCAGATCGACTCGATGCAGCTGGCTGGTCGGGTCATCGATGCCTTGACCTTCGAGCCTGTCGAAGGGCTCATCGTAGGGGCTTATCCCGCCACAGATATCAACGATAGTACGCTCCGTAAGCGTCCCTTCCCCTTTGTCAGTAAGACCAATAAGCTGGGCTTCTTCACCATGCGTGGACTCCCCAATAGTACCTACAAGGTCTTTGCGACGAAGGACAACGATGCCAACTATCAGTACAGCGACCGCAACGAAGGTCTTGCCTTCTCTCGCGAGAGCTTCCAGACGACGCTGCGTGACAGTATGCGTACCGACACGATACGCATCGACTCCATCGTGCGCCGTGACACGCTTCACCGCGACTCGCTCGTCACCTATCCCTTCACCTACTACTTCCCTCGCGACATCGCCCTACGCTATTCGGTAGCGAAGGTGCAGCAGTACGGCCTCGAGCGCCACAGCCGTCCCGATAGCTTGATCTGCCGACTGGAATTCCTCGCTGAGCCCAAGAAGCTCCCTCGCCTCCGCTCGCTGGACAAGCCAACCGCACCAGCCGAATCCCTCTACTGGGCTACGGCTAAGGGCAAGGTCGTCGACCTATGGCTACGAGACAAGGAGCTCCTTGCACGCGACTCGGTGCGCTTCGCTCTCACCTACGAGAAGACCGACTCACTACTCCGCCTACAAGAGAAGACCGATACGCTCGTCTTCATCAAGCCACAGGCACGAGCTAAGAAGCACGACAAGTCACCTGAAGCAGAGAAGTCTCCTCTACAGATCACCCTTACCGGGAGCTTCGGGGGCTTTTTGCTGGCACTCCCAAGTGATAGCCTCTATGTGACAGCCTCACGTCCCCTTGCAGCCTCCCCTCCTCTGCGATTCGCCTGGAGGTACAGGAGGACTCACTCTACAAGCCTCAGGACTTCACCATCGTGCAGGACTCGCTGGATCACCTGCGCTATACGCTCCGCTTCCCACGTGCCTATGGCAAGAGCTATCAGGGCGCATTGATTCGGCTGCCGTACGCGATATCTATGGCGCTGCCTGCGACTCTGTCGCCTTCACGCAGCAGATACAGAAGGAGGACGAGTTCGGTCAGCTCACCATCACCCTGCAGGGGTATCCGCTCTCACGCCCTCGTCCAACTCATAGACAAGAGCGATGCTGTCCTCCAGCAGTTCTATGGGACATGAGGTCAAGGCGGACACGACGCAGAAAGCACAGCCCACAGCAGCATCTGCCGAAGGCGATAAGGTGCTCGCCGAGCTACTCTCTAAGCAAGCTCCACAAGCCGCTAAGACCGATAGCCTCCCCGAAGCAAAGACTCCAGCAGAGTCCTGTCAAGTCTCCTTCCACGACCTGAAGCCTGGTGAGTACTTCGTCCGACTCATCGTCGATACGGACGACAATGCCGCCTTCACACCTGGAGACTACCCTGATCGTGCCCCCGAGGAGGTCTATTACTACCCGCAGGAGATCTCCATCAAAGAGGGCTTTCACCTCCGAAGAGCGCTGGGACATCCGCACGCAGTCACCTCTGGGCAGCAAGCCCGATGCCCTGCGCAAGGTCAAGCCTGACGAGGCGAAGAAGAAGCGCGAGGATAAGAACATCGAGTACTACAAGCGCTGGGGACGCAAGCGTCGCTAACCCCTCGCCTCTCCACCCAAAACAGAAGCGGTACAACTCCCATCGGGAGCTGTACCGCTTCTGCTATTATACTCACTATACTATGGTAGGCTGTTTACATCTATCGCTTGGGGAACATATCCGAGTTAATCGCCACGAAGATCCGATCATCATACTCCTTTTGATTGCCTTCCAGTCCGAGCGCATCGATAAGGTGCTGGCGAGCTTGTCTCTCCTTCCGTCTATCAAACTTCAATGCAGAATCAGCAGCTGGATCGTAATGGAAGTAGAGCAAGATGACCTCTGGATTATCAAGAAAAACGCTTCTTGATAGCCGTCCACCACATATGATCTGTAGGCCCAAGGGATAAGCCAAAGAGGCAAATCACATCGGCCCCAGCAATGAGACTAAGGCACTCCTCATCGACAAGCGTTCCACGACCCTCATTGGCTTGTGGCTTAAGTAAGAGGTCTGCAACATCATCACACCGCCTGCACTGCTCACTTCCGATTTGCTCGCCATGATCTACACCAAGCAGAATTCCACCCTGACCTAATGATCCATGCACATGCTTCACTCCTTGATATATCACGGGGTGACCTTCATGCCCTTCCGCATAGGTGTACTCTCCGACCAGCAAAGCATCCTGGCAGAGGCATTCAAATGATGAAGTATAGTTGAAGGAGATGACGTCAATATACCATGCCTGAGCAATAGTCAGAGCACGAAGCTCTTTCTCCTCTTTCAGCTTGAAGCAGCGATAAGGGTAGGTCAGGTCTTCACGGAACTTCTCGACCTCCTCGGGAGTAGACTCAAAACTATTGCACTGCGAAAGATAGGCCTCTAAGGAGCGATTCATATCCTCGTAGAAGTTACAGAACCCGTTAGCATCATCACCAAAGGCTGTAGTAAACTCACCAAGAGCTATCTCTAAGTCCTTCCACTGCTCTTCGCCACGCCCCTCTCGCTCCGCCATCTCGGCAAAGAAGCGCTCCTTATACTTTTTGATAGCCTCCTCTTGCTGGCTGCGATCAGCACCAAGCTCCGGGGATTGCACCTTGTAGTATTCTAAAAAGTCTGCATAGCGAGTGGGGAGCCCAAGTCTAAGGTCAAAGCCATTGCCGATAAGGTAGAGGACATTCATAGCGATTCTATCAGTAGAGGGTCAGCGTGATGAGGTATGTTGGAAGGCGTGAATTATGCGCGGTAAAGGTACGAAGAATGTGCGCACGCATAGCGAAACGAGAGTGAACCAATAGTGGTAGGGTGGTATGAACCTATATTGGTCAACGTGTGAACCTATATTGGTTTGCAAGCGAACCAGTATTGGTCGGAGCACGAACCAATATAGGTTTGCACCCCTACCCGATATTGACTCAAACTATACCCCGATATTGGGCGGCTCATAACTATCGTCAGGTCTACGCTGTTAGTAAGTCAGTAAACTACCATCAACCTCTACACAGTCTAAAAAGAACAGGCATTATGAAACGGAACAGTCTCCGTACACTGACCCTTCTGCTACTACTGGCAGCTGGAGCCTTAGGACTTCGAGCTATGCGTATGCAGACACACCCTTCACCCAATACTCCATCCACTTCACCTATGAAAGAGATCTATTTGGCCGGCGGTTGCTTCTGAGGCACCGAGCGACTTCTTCAAGCAAGTACGTGGCGTCATCTCTACAGAGGTCGGCTACGCCAATGTCCATACCTCCCGCCCCAGCTACGAGGAAGTGTGTAGCCACACTCACGGGCTTTGCCGAAGCCGTACACATCACCTACGCTCCCCGATCAGGTGAGCCTCAGCAAGCTCCTTGAGACTCTACTTCCTGACGATTGACCCGACGTCGCTCAATAAGCAAGGTGGCGACGTGGGCGATCAGTACCGCACAGGCATCTATTACACCGACACCGCAGACCTACCGACGATCAAGAAGGCGATCGAGATGCTACAGCGTGAGCGCACACAGCCCATCGTCATCGAGGTAGAGCCCTCCTCAACTTCTACGATGCAGAGACTTACCACCAAGACTATTTGGACAAGAACCCATCGGGCTACTGCCATATCCGCCCCGAACTCTTCCAGATCGCTCGCGAGTACAATGCCTATGTCAAGCCTTCGGACGAAGAGCTGCGTCGTCGGCTCACCCCCACTCAGTACGCTGTCACGCAGCATGCCGCCACGGAGCATCCCTTTGACAACGACTATTGGGATGAGAAGCGCGAAGGCATCTATGTCGATATCACGACGGGCGAACCACTCTTCATCTCCACGGATAAGTTCGACTCCAGGCTGCGGATGGTACAGCTCTCCCGCCCCATTGACTCCACCCTCATCAGCGAGCATCAGGACGACACCCACGGCGTGAAGCGTATCGAGGTGCGTAGCAAGACGGGGTAAAGGCACATCTCAGTACGTCTTCGAAGACAGCCTGCAGGAGCTGGGTGGTACTACGCTACTGCATCAATAGCGCAGCCCTCCGCTTCATCCCCCGCGAAGAGATGGCGCAAAGCCGGCTACGCCAAGTACCTCCCCTCCTCAAGAAGAAGCAGAGCAATAATAAAAAAATAGCGACATAGAAAAAAAGCTTCGTGCGACTATAGCAATGATGTGGGGCTTGTAACCTAAAAAGCCTACAAGCCCCACATCTATCATTGCCCATACTAACTGATGTAAGAAAGCGTATCCGTGAATTCTGTTATGACGCTATTCTATTATTATATCCTCATATAAGTACAATATCCCGAAGCACAGGAAAGAATCTGATTCCCTATATGCTCGTAGTAGATCTGAAACATAATTAGGAGTAGGGACAAAGTTAGAATCATTACCTCTTTTATCCTTCGGAAATCTAAATGATAAAGAATTCCGATCAAGCGTATCAATCAAGTTTGTGTAGGATACTGTGGATCTACATGCAGCCTCACATACCCCTTTTAAACTTAGGGTCCGATATTGGATTAATAGCTTTATCTATTAATCCCTCCAAAAATATCATACAAAACCTTGACGCTATGAGTTCCGCACGACCGCTGGTAATCAGCATCAGAAATTTTTCCCCTTAGATCAACTATAGTCATCTTAAGTTTGATCTCTAAACTATGCCGCAGTAGAAACAGTAAGGGCAAATAGACATCATTGACTGTAATTCTTTTTATCCCTGATTGCGTGTAAAATAACAGCAATGGCACTATCATATTGAGTCGCAATCAATCCTAACTTTGAAGATTCTACTGGTTGAAACGTTAGCTCCCAGCGAAATATCCGATCCTGCTTAAGCCTATCCAATGATTCACCTTGACATAGAAAGCTTGCAGTAATAGTCACAAGCATCAAACGCATCAATGTTATCTGACCAGGAGAAGTATAGAGACCATTCTTATCTAAAAGATATCGCCAACAATCACCTTCAGAGTCACACCGTAAACAAGAAAAATGACTTCAAGAATTTAGCATTACAGGTTGTACACGCACACATAAATCACTTATACTATGAGTTTTGATAAGATTCAAACCTACTAGATTTGTTATTTGCCCTTTTTAGATATAACTCTAGAGAATGTCTCATCAAAAAATAAGAAGGGTCTGAATTGAGAATTAGTAGAATAACATTTTTCTTTTGCTTTCTGGAGCAAAATGTAAAAAAAGCTTTATGATACTGCTTATGGTAAAAACTCCCAAGTTCTCTCATGAATACCGACTTTGATCTTGAGAAGATTTCCTTGGAGGAGCTCATCCAAAAACTTCTTTCGCTCTAATATCATATCAGACTTAGTACGGATAAGTAGAAACAGCGACCTTGTAAAAATCCAATCTATAAGCAAAGCTACTTGCCGATGCAGAAGTGAGCGAAGATATTATGTGAGGACGGAGTCACTTGTGATGTCGGCTCCGTGACTTCACCGATGGCCGTGATAGCACCACGCAGGTCGGGCGTCAGCAGGTCTGTGGGAAGGCCATCCGTTAGCCCCATACGCACGGTCCTTAGGCTATGGAGTGCCTTTGTGAGAAGCTCATGGTGGCGGGCATTGCTCACCACAAGGTCAGTAGACTTGAGCTCGGGAAGCGCCAAGGCCTTGATCAGTGCTGCACGAAGTTCATCCAATCCGTCCCCTCGTTGGGCCGATATGGGTAGGATCGAAGGCGCTTCACCCGAAGGCAAATACTCGGTAAGTAGCGACGAAAGGTCCGTTAATACAGCTTGCGTGGTCTGAGGATCGATGGCATCGACCTTGTTGAGCAAGACGAGGAAGGGCTTATTCTCCAGGCGAGGAAGGAGCTGGAGGAGTGCCGCACGATAGTCTTCATCGGCGATACGCAGGGCATCGACGAGGAGAAGAACAAGGCTCGCCTTATCGATCTTATCGTAGCTGCGGTCAATACCCAGCGCCTCGATCGTGTCATCCGTCGAGCGCAAGCCCGCCGTATCGATGAAGCGGAAGAGGACACCATCGATATTCAGCACATCCTCGATGGTGTCGCGGGTCGTACCATGGATATCACTGACGATAGCGCGCTCTTCGCCCTAAGAGAGCATTGAGCAGGGTACTCTTCCCCACGTTCGTCGCACCAGCGATAGCCACTGGGATACCACGCTTGATCGCATTACCAAGGCGGAAGCTCTCGGTCAGCCGCTCGATCTTCGCCGTCAGTTCGTCGAGGAGCTGCAGAAGCTGTGTACGATCAGCGAAGGTCACATCCTCCTCACTGAAGTCCAGCTCCAGCTCCATAAGGCTGGTCAGCTGCAGGAGTCGCTCGCGTAGCTGGGCGAACTCCGCGCTATACCCGCCACGCATCTGAGTGAGCGCCATACGGTGCTGCGCCTCCGATTCGGATGCGATGAGGTCAGCGACGGCTTCAGCACGACTTAGATCCATCTTGCCATGGAGGTAAGCACGACGCGTGAACTCGCCAGGGGATGCCATACGACAGCCCTGATCGGTCAGAGCTTCGAGGAGTGCCTGCTGGATGAAGACCGAGCCGTGGCACGAGATCTCTACGACATCTTCGCCCGTGTAGGAGCGTGGGGCACGGAAGCAAGTGACCAGACCTTCGTCGATCGTCTTGCCCTCGTGAGAGAAGCGACCAAAAGTAAGCCATTCGATCCTTAGCACGCTCGAGCGTACGGACTTCACGACAGGAGAAGATCTGATCGACGATGCCGACGGCTTCGGAGCCCGACACACGGATAATAGCGATACCACCCATACCAGGCGCAGTAGCCACAGCACAGATCGTATCACTGCCGATAAGCGATGATATCATGAGATAGTAGGAAAGGTAAAGGTAGTTCGGAGAGAAGCGCTTATTCCTCAAGCTGACCACGCTTCAGGATCGAATGGATATTCTCAACGAGCAGCGAGAGTGCGACGGAGTTCATCCCCCTTCGGGAATGATGATATCAGCGTAGCGCTTGGAGGGCTCGACGAAGTCACGATGCATGGGCTTCACCGTAGAGAAGTACTGCTTGAGCACCGAGTTCATATCACGTCCCGCGCTCCTGGACATCACGCACGAGGCGACGAGCTAAGCGCACGTCATCATCCGTATCAACGAAGACCTTGACGTCCATCAGCTCGCGCAGCTCCTTGTTCTCAAGGATCAAGATACCATCAAGGATCAAGACCTTCGCGGGCTGGACGCATACCGTCTGGGGCAGACGGTTGTGGTCGGTGAAGGAGTAGACAGGGGCGCTGGATACTCTGCCCCTGCTTGAGCTGGCGGATATGCTCGATCATCATATCCGTGTCGAAGGAGTGCGGGTGGTCGTAGTTGAGCTTGGAGCGCTCCTCGAGACTGAGATCATCGTGCGCCTTGTAGTAGAAGTCGTGGCAGAGCGTCGTGACGTGCTCATCGGCGAAGGCCTCCTGGAGCTTGCGCACGAGGGTTGACTTACCTGAGGCAGAGCCACCAGCGACACCGATAATCGTGGTGGATGTAGTATTTGCTTGGCTCATAGCTGTAGCGAGATGATAAGGGATCAAGTTTATCTGGGCGTGGTGGCTCCGACAGCCTCGTAGACTAAATCTTGCAGGCGCTGACGGAGACGCTCACGTATGAGGGTCGTATTCTGACGTGTCGGGTAGGTGCGGTTGGAGAGGAAGATAAAGATGAGGTCATACTTTGGGGTCTACCCAGAAGCACGTCCCCGTGAAGCCCTGGTGTCCATAGGGTCGCTGATGAGGCATAGATCCCCGTAGGACCACCCTGAAGAGCGGGGCTTATCAAAGCCAAGAGCTCTGATGCCCTGATGCACTCGTCGTCTCAGTGAAGAGACGGACGGTAGAGCTGGGAATGACCTGCTTCTTACCCCATGCTCCATGCTGGAGAAGGAGTTGGCAGACCTTAGCGAGTTCTTCAGCCGCCCCGAAGAGTCCTGCATTACCCGATACACCACCGAGACAGGCTGCAGCTTCATCATCGACCGTACCACGCAGGATCTCCCCACGCAGGAAGGTATCATGCTGGGCGGGTGCGATCTGCTGGATCTTTACTCCACGCTCCAAGGGATTGAAGTACAGACGTGCTTGGATAGGGCGATAGATATGCTTCGTGACGAACTCATCTAAGGGCTCACCAGAGACACGCTCGATGACTTGCTGGAGGAGGATGAAGTTCAGATCACTATAGCGGTAGCTCTTATCCGATGAGACACGAGCCGAGAGAAGGCGCTCCATCATCCGTAGTCTTGAAGGAGGGCGATAGATACTTCTTTGAGCCAAAGCGCAGGGTATGCTCTTCGGTCGCCTTATCAGAGATGTACTTATCGAGGAAGCGGAAGTTCGGATTACCCCAAGCCTTCCCTACGAGAGGCACACCGCCAGCAAAGGACTTATAGCGAATGAGCGAGCCCTCATAGCTCGTGTCATCAATAAGGTCGGTATAGAAGTTGATCCCTGCTGGTAGTCCCAGACTGATGAAGGAGGAGCTGGCGGATAGTGACCATCCCAAGCAGGGGTCTCCTTGGTCTCTGGGAGGTAGCTCAGCAGTGGAGAATTGAGATTGATCTTCTTCTCCCGACGAGGAGCATCAGAGCAGGTGTCGTAGCAGCAGCCTTCGTGATAGAAGCCAGAGTCATAGATGCTTTGGGGAGTAACAGGCTCCCCCTGTCGTCCCTTGAGACCCGTAAGCGAACCATAGGCTTTGTTCACAAGCACCTCACCTTGGTAGAAGGCAAAGATCTGACACCCAGGATAAGCTCCCATGCGAAGCCCAGCCTCAGCTAAGCTATCGATACGAGCTAAGGCTTTGGAGGATACAGATTCGGGAGCAAGGATATGCTCAGTAGCAGCTGGCAGGGCTATCTACCTGCAGACTATCAGGCTGCTGAGGCGTCTGCCCATAGAGCGTACCCAGCTGAAGAAGCGAGAGGAGAGCAACGAGAGGACGGGAGCGCATAGACATATGGTTTAGCGACGAGTCTTCGAAGTAGACTGAATAGCCTTGGTCTTTGCCGTAGGATCTTCTCCTTCACCAGCAGATACATTAGCTTGCCAGAGGCGGCTGCGAAGTGCAGCTTCTTCGGGAGTCCAGATCTGCTTCTTGACCTCAGCAGCAGAAGCTTCGGGAGACTTCTTCTTGATGATCAGCGCATACTTGAAGGCCAAGATGCGACGGCACTTCTCTTCTACTTCGGCTTCACTCACCTCACCCGATCGGAGTGCTTGGATGATTGCATTACGAGCTTCTAAAGGCTGTGAGGGGCCGAGGAGGATATCATTACCTGCTTTCAGGGCTTCAACTGCTACCGAGGTCACGCCATTAGCCTGAGCACCTCGCATCTCCAGAGCATCTGTGATGACAAGTCCCTTGAAGCCCATATCGTGGCGTAGGAGATCCGTCGTGATCTTACGGCTAAGGGAGGCAGCACGTCCCGTGGCATCATAGGCTGGTACACGCAGGTGGGCAGTCATCACGCCACCCAGTCCCGCATCACGATAGGCACGGAAGGGATAGAGCTCGACACGCTGCATACGCTCACGTGAAGCCGATACCGTAGGAAGTGTCTTGTGGGAGTCTTCGGAGGTGTCACCATGCCCAGGGAAGTGCTTAGCGACAGAGAGGACACCGCCCTCTTCGAGTCCCCTGGCCATAGGCGACAGCACAGCGAGCGACGAGCTCAGGGCTATCGCCAAAGCTGCGCGTACCGATGACGGGATTCTTCGGATTGATATTCACATCCACTACAGGGAGCGAAAATTGATATGGATCCCCATCAGCTGGCACTGACGAGCCACCTCAGCACCATAGGCTTTGATGAGCTCCATATCTCCCTTAATACCCAGCCCCTTACTACGAGGATAGCGTGGTGCATCCTTGAGACGCATATAGAGCCCCCACTCCCCATCGAGAGCAATGAGCATGGGCACAGTACTAGCCTCTTGCAGAGCTCTGTGTCAAGTCTCGCTGATCGGCAAGGAAACCCTTTTGGAAGAGTATCCCACCCCACTTCTCCTGCTTCATGCGCTTCAGCAAAGCAGACTTGTCCTCTGGACGTGGGTAGATAATCGGCATGATCAACTGCCCCACACGTCCTTCTAAGTCGAGACTCTTATAGACGCTATCGACCCAGCGCTGCTGTGCTGTAGGATCGATACCACGGAAGACGAGGAGGGCTTCTTGTCGTGGCTCTGTCTTCTTGGGAGTCTTGCTCTCCTGCGGTGCAGAGAAAGGCATCAAAGCTAAGAGTGCAGCACAGAGCAAGGCCCAGTAAATATCTTGAGGGTTGGAAGGTGATTGTAGCCATTGAGGGATATAAATAAAGCGCTTAGGGCTTCTGCTTACGGAAGACCCAAAAGCGCTGTAGCGTATAATTGAAGAGTACGGAGACAAAGAGGTCGCTGATGAGCTTTCCCTATCTTATAGTCAATCCCAGCATAGTGCTCAAGAGCGTACGTGCCAAGATACTTTAGGAGGATACTACCTACTACAGTCGTAGCAAACTTGAGGATCTGACCACCCAGGCCACTATCATAAGCCACCCCCTTATCTCGGAAGGTCCAATAGCGGTTGAGGGAGAAGTTAACGACTGCCCCCACTACCCCACCACAAGAGAGCGCCCAGAAGAGTTCCCAGCCGAAGACCTCGACGCCAAGGATCATCAGTCCATAGTCCACGACAGAGCCAGCTCCAGCGGATATCTGGGCTTGGGTAAAGTTCAGGACAAGACGTCGAAGGCGCTGAAGCAAGGGAAAGATAGCCTTAGTTGGAAGCCTGCTGCTCGCGACGAAGGGCTATATCGCGCTCATCTGCTGCAGCCAGGAGCTTACGGAAGTCTGAGATGAAGGAGAAGAAGAGGATGATCGAGATCACGAGACCGAACCACTGCATGCTCCCAGGGAAGAAGAATTCCGAACAGAAGAGCAAAGCTAAGATGATACGGACCTCCGTCGGACCGAGGATGCCCGAGTCAATCGAATACTTATCGGTGACCTTATAGCGGAGCTGTGAGATGATCATCTCAGCACCGTAGAGGACTACAAAGATGAACCCAACGACCTTCCATGCAGGCTGTACGTAGGCGTAATAGCCCAAGCCGATAGCCACGATACCGATCCAGTCAACTACGATATCCAGGCAGAAGCCAAACCATTTACGGGGCTTCTTACGGTAGTAAAGCAAGACGCCCATCAAGGGAGTCTCCGAACCAGTTGATGAAGAATGCGATGGGTGTGAATAGCAGGAGCCAAGAGCCCCAAACCGAGGCTAAACACATAAGCGCCGCTACGAGTAGATTACCGCAAAGCCCCAGCGAGGTGAGCATATTAGACGTCACCCAACGAGGCATACGCTCTACGAGATAGGCGATGAGAGCAAGCTCCTGATCATGAAGGATATTCGTTCGCTTACGATCTTGGCTTATCGCCTTTTTAGTTTCAGACATAACTCTGTATTATTCTATTGACTGGGTCCTCTGGGCTCAGCCTATCTACCGTTGTCAAATGAGGGACGGGACTTCCATCCTAATGTTTGGAGGTCATACCACCCGAGTACCGACGGAAAGTCGGTGTCTCTACCACAAAGTTAACCTATATTTTCATATAGTCCTCCGCCTTGGCACATGGTCTTGCTTATCATTTTACACACCAAGTCAAAATCACAGCTCAAGCACATTCTTCCCTCCTCTAAATCGATCTGGAGAATAAGCTTATCACCCACGCAATATAAAAAAGAGGAGCTCTCGCTCCTCTTCTCTGTTGTCTCATAAGGACTCGAACCTTAACAAACAGGACCAGAATCTGTTGTGCTACCATTACACCATGAGACAATACTCGGTGAACCTTGGCGGACTCGAACCGCCGACCCCTACCCTGTCAAGGTAGTGCTCTAAACCAACTGAGCTAAAGATTCGTGTCGTTTTTTTGACACTGCAAAGGTAGGCAAATATTCCGAACTACCAAAACATTCGGCGAAAAAAATCTCTACACCACCTATTGTATAGTGCCATTATATCAGGAGCATCATTTCTATCGGGTAACATCATTCCCCTTTTGAGAGTCATTAAAAAGACTGTAGCTTAGGATGTAGGGAGAGTGAAACTATCGTGACAGACTAAAGCAATAGCCATTCGTCCTCAGAGCAGTAGTTATCCCTGTATGCGAACAACTATTCGTTCGCAGGTAAAACGAGTAGTAGATTGAACCCAAAACCAATAGTCGTTTGCGCATGGACCAGTAGCTGTTTTGAAATCGACTTAGCTAATCTCATCTTCGAATCGCTATCAAATGAGAGTAGCAAGTGAGAAGCAACAAGGCACTTCAAGGAGAGAGAGATTCCTGAGCAAAGAATTAGCTTCGTGTTAATAGTTGCCGACTCAATATGATCCTGAGATCTTGAGAAAGAGAGCACAGCAAAGCGCTGGCAGTATGATTCCAATTACCTTTTATTACCTTTGCTCACAAGGAGTCGGTCCCGAGACCACTCCAATAGTCTTTATTTACTATCTCTAAACTGTAAAGCGAATATGAAGAAGTTCATCCTCGCCGCAGCGTGCCTCTTCGCGCTCGGCACAAATATCTCGGCTCAGAACCCCGAAAAGAAGGAACCCGTAAAAAAGGAATGTTCCAAGAACGATGCTAAGTCCTGCGATAAGAAGGACGCCAAGACTTACGATAAGAAAGATGGCAAGGCTTGCGACCAGAAGGCAGACAAGTCCGCTCAGGAAGCAGGCAAGAAGGACTGCTGTAAGAAGGACGCCAAGTCTAAGGACAGTGCAAAGAAGGACTGCTGCAAGA
>BNJT01001459.1_pt1 | contig 21787 bp, 29 predicted proteins | sample 8540491 | NCBI WGS metagenome assembly BNJT01 (sample SAMD00202455, study PRJDB9452) | human saliva metagenome | host: Homo sapiens | reverse complement strand
TGATACCAGCGACCTCTTGCAAAGAACCACCAGACGGCAGATATACCTAACATGGAGAGTTGAAAAATATGATAAACTGAGGAAAAATAACATTTCCCAATGGAAAAATTGCAGAAGCTGTTGATGATTTTTGAGCAAAATCCAAAAACAAAGCCAAATTAAAAATGTTGCTGAAGCAGCTGTCCAAAAATTTTCCAAATAACACGAGAGATTTCTTTACTACTTTAAAAAGTATTAGGAGGATCAGATGGCAGCTAAGATTTTTAAAATAAGAGATTTTTAAAAAACGGTACTTTTTAAAGGATTTCTCAACTGAAAATATATCATGCTTCCTAAAAAGAGAAACAGCAATGAGTCATTCGAAAGGATATTGTAATGTATTACTTTTTATTTTTAAGGGATATGATATATCTTTTATATACGATGAAAGTAAAGGTATACTTAAGGGAGAGCAAATAGAAATCTCTAACCATAAAAATTAAGAGTAAAAAGAATATCTTCTATATTGACATTTGAAAATTTGAAATTAAGCAAATTAAATGGAGATATAAGCATTCTATATATCAAGATGATGATGAGCTTGTCGTTTTTCTACAAAATGGATTAAATCTTTACTACAACAAATTTAATAAGAAAAATTTCTACTTACAAAAAATAATTAGCCCAGACGAAAATTCTAGAAAGTTAGTAAAATCTACTATGAATCTATGTTCTAAAAATTAAACGTTATAAGGTTAGTGTAGCAACCCAACCTACGTATGTATGCAGCTTATGTTCGGCATGCACACACTTTCTACTTTTCAGGCGACTCAACTCATTTTTCTAGGTCGTCTGAAAAATGATGAACGCGTCTATCAGAACGTGCACCAGCCGTTCAGACTGCAAAACCAATACTTGATGAAGAAGCGAGTCTGCATAACAACCTGCTACGTTATTACGATTCTGAGGCCGGTCGGTTTGTGATTCAGGATCCGATTGGGTTGATGGGTGGGGAGAATTTTTATCGGTTTGCACCTAATGTTCAAGGATGGGTTGACCCAAATTTTAAAATATTTAGAAAGTTAAAACATGATGAATAAAATATGAAAAATGGTATGAGAATACTGATGAATATAGTAAATTAGAACAGTATATTGAAAAATATATTTGTAAAAATTACTTAATATAAATTCAAATCAATAGAGAAAAATGGGTTTTTCCATACTTTAAAACTACGTATTCTGATGGCACGTCATTTATGGATGGGAATCCCATTTTTCAGCACGAGCTCCCAATCAAAAAGAAAATTATAAAAATTATTGTAGATGATAATTATGATGCTATATATGATTTTAATAGTTCATTTGATGAAAATTTACTGTATACAGTGATAGTTCCTATTAAATTAATTGATAATATAGATGTTTTAATAACAAGTTTTCTACTATCAGAATAGCAAGCTGCAGCCCGTAGTGAAACATCGAATCCCGACGCCACAACCCTTGGAACAGGTACACAACCGGACCAACATGGTAATAAATACTCTTTTAAAGAATGCACATAAGAAGGATAAATTATGTATTTAGATCAAGTAAATTATGAATTAAACAAAAATCAATGATTTTGGATGTAACTCAAATGATGCTACTACGCCGGAGGAACGCATTGATATTCTGAATCAAGCATGGGAACTTTTACCTAAACCAGCCACTCAATTTATTGAGCCTACTTCGGCAATCGCCTGTGGTATTTCAGGAAGTTATAAAAATTAGGTGATTATCAAAAAGCTCTTGAGTGGATACTTATTGCGCTTGAGGCTAGAAAAACAGTTCCTGATGGCAGTACATTTCTATGGGCAGGTATTATCTATTACGAACTAGGGTGATATGGAAAATGCCTATAAATATTTTGACCTAACTTATAATGAGCTACGTTACACACCTTTCTCTATGGAAGACAAAAAATATTGGCAATTTTATAAGCAACGTAAAGAAGAATTAAATCCTAAGAAAAAAACCAAAAAGTAAGATTCGATATTTTCAGACGACCTTTTTAGTACCGTACTTAACCGCCGCTACGCCTACGACCCGGATGTAGTATAACTAGAGGGAAATATACTATGAAATATCATATTGAAGATTTAAGAGACCAATTACATAACCATAACTGGATTGTTTTAAAAGAATCAGAAGGAAATGATTTAGATATATCAGAATATTGGACTATTCGTCATAGATACCAACCAAACAAAACTTGTACTCTAGTTTTTGAAGGAATGGATGACTTGGAAGTTTTACCAATCGAAAAAAGTTATGCATGTTTTTTATCTGAAGAGCCAACTATATCATTATACTTTTCTAAGAGCATTAAGTTATGGAAGAGAGATTTAAATACATTCATTTTAAATCTGAATTCTTTTTATAATTTGCTGATTTTAAATCCTTCAAACTATATAAAAGCTAATCAAAAATCCAAATAATTGTAAATGTTTCTAGTAGCGTAGGTTGGGTCAAGACCCAACAAAAATATCAAGGTTGTCTGAAATAACCTTTCAGACGACCTTGCCCTATACGGGCTTACTCCTTACCTAGCTTCGTCTACAACGAAAACGGCCTCGAAGAGGAAACTGGATTCGTTTGGGACGGCAGATATACCTATATCTACACCGATCCCTGACAACTACGAGCCCTTGGCACAGGTTCGCGATTGGACAACCAAAGACGGAAAAAGGCGTCCAACAAGCCCACTACTGCCAGAATGGATGGAAATCTTAGTCAAAAATAATGGAAATGGTACATTTTCTTGGAAGTACTACAAAGATAATGTAACTGAACAAACTATAGGAAATGGTATCATGACAACTTTAGAAAAATAAGATCTTTACTTTAAAACAGAATCATTTAATGAATAAAAATGAAAGAAATTCATTTTTGAATAATTTAATTTCAGATTCTGAAAAAAATTATTCCATATCCACTCTCATGTGAAATAATAAATCGTCCTTTTACCCACTATAGAAATATAGAATTATCAAAAAGAAAACTTTAGTTTATCGATAAAAATGAAATATTAAATTTTTGCACCAGAGGAAAATGATATTGCTTATGTATACTTTTTATGGAGGAATAAATGATTCGGCTGAAATACCAATAGAATTATTCCCTTGTTTATTATCAAAATGAAAAATATTAGCAATTGGCTAGAATTAATAAACAAACCTAATTTTTATTGTTTAAAATTATTTAGTAATAAAATAGATAAAGTTATCGATATATCTCTACTCGACAATGAGGAAGATGTGTTATCTGTTTCTATTGGAGTGAACGCTTAACTTTTTAAAATAAATAAACTATTCCAGCAGAAGCAATCCTTTTTGCCTTGTATAACTTAAAGGAGTTTCCTATGAAAGAATTATTAGAAAAAAACTTGAAAATAATAGGTTTATTTATAAGGTAAGAATGGATCTTGAATTCGATGTAAAAGACTATCAAGAATTATTAAAAATTTTTAAATGAAATAAAAGCATTATACTCATAATCATGATCTAATTGAAAAAGACTAGCAGTCTTATTTATATGAAATACCGAAAATTAACACATATTTGGTATCTCAATTTAAAAAGACGATCCAAATAAAAATGAATCTTCTATTGTTAATCAACTTGAAGAAGCATGGATAGAGTTAGATTCAATAATTGGAGAAGGAAATTCTTGGTCAAGGACAATAATTAATGGAAAAAGAATTATTATGTATTTTAAAAAATATGAGACACATCCTGATTTTTAGGTGACACTATTAAAGATATAAATCAAGTAGGAGGTATGGATGATACAGTTTTACATATTGCAGCTAGAAATAATTCTTTAAATGATGCTCTTGTATTTCTTCAAAATGGGGCATTGATCGATCTTAAAGGGGACTTAGGATATACTCCCCTACATTATGCATGCATGTTTGGAAATATAGAAATGGTGAAATTACTCCTTGACAATGGATCTGATAAAAATATACAAAATGAATTTGGAGAAAAATGCCGTTAGAATTGCAATTAACTCATCCAGCGAAAATAAAGAGAAGATAGTAAAATTATTAAAATAATTTTTAGAAAACGTAAATAAAAAAATAGATTATAAATCAATCAAATGGTGCCATATCTTAAAATGTAGAAAGTAAGACATGAAAAAAAACAATCTAATTTTATTAATTAAAAATCAAATGTCAGATAAACAAAAAAATGAAAATGCCTTACATTTAAATACACTTTTACTAAGCTCGATAGAAAATCCTAGTATAGATAATGATTGTTTCATAGAATTATTTAGCTATTATTCTAACCTATCCCAAGGAGAAGTAAGTGAACTATTTAATTTACTGCAATCTTTAACCAAAAATGAAATCAATATAATTCATGATTTTTTTAGAATATATTTCCAAAGTTTATCAAAGACTTAGGACTATGTTTGTGAATTTGAAAAACTTTCTAACGGAAGTAAAATATATACAAGAAAGAAATTATCTGGAGGAAAAATTGGGCATACTTTTTCCAGTTTTCAAAGTTGATAAAAATAACATCATAAGTTTTGATGATAGTGACGACTCTTATATATTTTCTATAATGCAACTATCTACTAAAACTTGGATTGAGATAACATACGATGATTTTCTCTCAATACTTGAATCACTAGAGTGGCAAGCTTTTACTAATAAGGCTTTATTATATTTTTACTCCCTTGCTGTTTAAAAATATATTTTTCTAATTTATCTAAATTTCATTTATATGGTTACGTTGTTGACTTTTTATATATTGCTCTAAGAAATCAAAGTACGATATTTAACACTAATCAAATCAACTTAATTATTGATTTTTAAAAATTAATCCAAAATTTTAACCAGGAAATTAGTGTTGAAACACAAAAAAAGAATAACAAGTACGATCCAACTTTTATTTATAACTTCCCGGCCTTCAAAGGTGCGGTGGGCGTCAGTCGTCGGTGAATCCGATACATGGTTTGAAATTTTTGGAGAGTGAAACTAACTTTGCATTTGAAGGCGTTTTGCCATAAGATTCATTGCGAAAATTGCAATAACAAGTTGAACATTACCAGCTAAATAGTCCATCAGGTCGCACAAGAATAAATCCTGTCCAGTTCGGCCTCGAAGAGTTCATCCGGTGTTCGGTATCCGAGAAGCTTCCGTGGCAACCCATTACACCAGAGTTCGATCTGAGCTATCTGCTCATTGGAATAGCTGTCGATCCGTTTTCCTTTCGGAATAAACCTACGAATTAATCCGTTATGGCGCTCCACCGATCCTTTCTCGCAGGATGTGTAGGGATGGGCAAAAATAGACCAGTGTTTTACTCAGAGTCTCTAAATCAGACAGTGTCGAAAACTCGGAACCATTGTCTGTGGTGATTGTCTTAAAGACATCATCCCAGTGTTCTTCAAATTGAGAATGAACTGTTGATAGAGCATTCATGACGCTGTTCGGATTACGACCGGGGATGCGAATCATCCAGTACTCCCTGGTCTTTCGCTCAATCATGGTCAATAGGGCATCATCGTTATTATTTTTTGAGCCGATAACAAGATCTGCTTCCCAATGTCCAAACTCCTTACGGTCATTTACAGATGCTGGGCGTTCTTCAATGCTCCGACCGAGAATTCGCTTATTTTTATGAACCTGTGTTTTTTTAGGTGACCTGCGAAGTTTTTCCGGAAGATCGATGTTCTTGATTCCAAGAAGTCCGAGATCAATGTAACCATAAAGTGTTTTTGTACAGACAATCTGATCTCTGGTGAATAATTCATTTTTCAAGGCACGGCCTACACAAGCATCAAGTGACCATCCTTCTTCGAAGAACTTCTGCTCTACAAAAGAGATGAAGTTAGATTTCTCGAAAAAGTCATAGTGCCGGCAGCATGACTGGCGATTTCGCTCATAAGCATCTTGACCAGCAGTGGCTTTATAACGGAGGATATTTCCTTTGTATAGTGACACAGTTCCGCGCTTGATCTCATTTCGAACGGTGTTCGGTGCGCAGCCAATTTCCTTTGCAATCCTGTTAGGGACTCCATCCATCTTTGAGTCGAGTCTGAATCAAAACACGGCACTCAAAATGTAAGATGTTGTCCTTTTCTGTGCTCATTTGCGGTATAATGTAAGTGGGTCCATAGGGATTTTCTCCTTGTGAATAAAGTTTTAGTCACTTACATTCTACCAAAGGAAGAGAGCCGTATGGACTTTTTGTATTACTTGTTCAACTTGATTTTTACAATTCATCTTTCATTGCAGTTTTTGCTGTGGTTCGGCAACTATACCGGCTGGGGTCGTCTGAAAGAAGAAACAAGAGTAACGGATAGCGCATACCAGCCCTTCCGCCTGTAAAACCAATATGCTGACCGTGAGACAGAGTTCCACTATAACTTCTTCAGGTACTACGAGCCTGATGAGGATCGGTTTGTGAATCAGGAGCCGATTGGATTGTGGGGAGGGGAGAATTTATATGCTTTTACGCCGAATACGCAGAAGTAGTTTGATCCGCTCGGATTATCTAATGCTCCAGGTGCCTGTAATAATCCATGTGATAATGATTTCTTAGATTGGACTGCTCTCAAGGAGTAATACATGGACATCCAATTACAAAAAAAGAAAAGTTGAAAAGATTAGGAGCAATTTGAAATGGAACCTAAAATTGATTTTAAAGATGGCATTATTACTTATGACAATTTATTTTGGTTATTCAATGACACTGATGGATTAATCAATAAACTTGAATTTGAAGAAGATTTATTACAAGTACAGTTCTTTAATGAAAAATATATTTTTAGATGTTGGGTGGTATCCCATATCGGTAGAAATGGAAAAATTCAAAGTTTACGTAGTTAAAAATTGTGATTGGCAAAATCCATTATTTATAAAAATCTGATAACACAATTAATGATTTAATTACCACTATAAAACAAGGAATTAAATGTATATATGCTCATGAGCATATATAACAATAATGGCAGGTGAGGTAGGAAGTCTCAACAATTCCACAAAGTTATCCAACCTGATCCACTGCGAACTGGCCGACGGCGAAGTGCAGAACTATTTCTACGATTTGTCACGACCAACTGGTTAAAGTGGAAATCTTCAAAAAGAACTCGTAAAAAGCACCTCGCGCAGCTGAAAAACGACAAACACCTCTAGCCTGGAAAATGTTAGAAACAATATGATAAGGAATTGTTTATGGAAATTATTTCAAGAAATACGTATTACAAAAATAGAAGATGATATTCTTACTATTGCATTTGCAGATAGTGAAAAACCTAATCCTGATTATTACTTAATCTTGCAAAGAAAAAGTTGATGATTTAGAATACTATTATTATGAAATTAATAGTCAACAATATTCAGGGGTAGGTGGCTTCGAGGTAGAAATTTATTCTGATAAATTAGTTATTTATTTTCAAGAAAACCAAAAATTTATCAAAATAGTATTGAAAATCTAATTATTACTTATCAACCTGATAAAGATTAAATGAATATATTGAGTATATTTTTTTGGGGAATCTGATTGCGAAATCGTAGTTTACTAAATTTAAAAATAATGACGGCAAAGCTACAATATCTAAAAACAATAATAAAAGGATTAGGGAAAATATTGAAGGAAATATCTTTCTATCCATTATGGAGGATACTTTTTATGTTCAAATCAAAATTATTTCCCGAGGATTTTTAATATATGTATTAAGCGTAAAGTAGAAATTAAAAAGTTAGATAAACTTCCTGAGATAGATAATAACTATTTGTTATTTATTGCTAAGTATCAGGAAGTAGAAATAATACCTGATATTTCTCTTTTTAATTATGAAGAGGTTTTTAAATGAAAATAGATACCTAGAGTGTAATTATCCTGAAATATCAAGGTGTTTTTGGAGTATTGGACAAGCAGGACAGGGAGATGGATGGTTTTTAAATAAAATAGATAATACCATTTTTCCATTATAATCATGATGCTGGAGAGTATACCAGATCTGGATTTACAAATTTAGGATAGATTTCTCACAATTTATCCAGTTGGCTTTGTTATACAGAGATTTAGAGCACCTATTAGATGAAGGAGAGACACTTACGGATAATATAAAAATGAGTTTATATATTCAGTAAATAGTATAAGTAATAATTTGTTTGATGTTTTATCCATTTAAGTATTTTTAATTGGAATATTCAATAAATTTATTAAGCAAGTCGTAGCCCGCACAAAAGCATTCAGTCTTGATGTAGAGTGTATGTGGTTCGCACACAGTTTCTGTTTTTCAGACGACCTTAATACCTTCTTTGAGATCGTTTGAAATATTGGTTCTTTCTAACAATCTAGGCCAAAAACCAGTATTATGATGAAGAGACCGGGCTGCATTACAACCTGATGCCGGGCGGTTTGTGAATCAGGACCCGATTGAGTTATGGGTGTGGGGATAATCTTTATTGGTTCGGGACTAATGCGGCCATGTGGCTTGACCCATAGGGATTGGCAAAACGATCTATCAAAAATAAAATCCAGAAGGCCCAATTATAGAACTACCAAAAAGTAAACATGATTTAGGGAATATGTACTCTTTTGAAATCAAAAAGGTAAAAATGTGGGAAATGGCAGTGTTAGAAGTGATTTTGGAAATTAGCGCAGAGAATATTGGAAATATAGAGCCAGAAAAGAGTTAAGACGTAGAGGCCTAAAAAGTAGGTAAGTCTTGTTAGTTTAATAAGGAATATTTATGTTAAATAAATTTGTTTTAGAGCAGTTAATTGCTTTCTTTCAAAATCCAGTGGCTCAAGGTAAGCCAACAACTGATGATGAGATCCTCAATATAGAGAAAGCACTTAATATCAAGTTAGATGACGATTTTTAAAGAATTTACAATGAGATTTGGAGGGTGTGTCGTTAGGGATACTCAAATATATGGAATACATAATCTCGAATTTCTTGGGAAGATACAATTATTGATTTGAATAAAGAATTTTCCGATTATCTTAAAGATGGTCAGTAATTTAATAATTGGTACCGATGATTGGGGAAATCCTATTTATATTTCCCTCATCTAAAAACGGTAATGATTTACAATCATGATACTGATGAATTGCTAACTTTAGCTGATAATTTTCAGATTATTTAGTGAAAAATTCTTAAAAAGCAAATTTAGCAAACTGTTTAAACTCGAACCATTTCAGACGGCCTCAATACCTCTTTGAGATCGTCTGAAAGACGATATTCTGGGGAGGACTATATTATGGAAATTAAAAATAGAGATGACTTTCTAGTTTTTAAAAAGAATTCATTACTGAAATTCATACAGAAGATTTTTGAAAATAATACACTAGATAGCTTTTTTTAGAAGCCATGAAAAATTGGATTGAAGATATGGATGGATACTATAAAAATATAGGTATGAGAGAATATAACGACAAAACTTTAAATTGGAGTATGTTAGCAGACATTTTGAATGCCTCACGAATATATGAATAGCGAGTTCAGTCTACTATAGTTTGATTGAGTTCCAACAAAGAGGACCATTAATCCAAACATCTCAAAGTACAAAGCCAAATTCAATAAAGTTGGTCAATTAGTTTCAATTTTGGGAAAAATTAAAATGAATAAAAAAAGTATAAAAGTCAGTCCTGAATATATCAGACTTTTCTTGGACTATTACACGAAGGTATAGATAGCAAACTTGAAGACTTATCGGGTCTGAATTTGGTTAATCGAGATAGCGTAAAGAGATTAGTCAAAGAATATCTGTACCCCGAGTATCAAAATTTTTACAATATCAACCCAATTCAGAATTAAAGAAAGTTTGAGATTTGATTAAATTTCTGGACAGAAGAACGACTACATGATCAATTTCCTAGTACCGACGCAGCCTTTGGAAATACCTCAACAAAATGACCGCAAAAGAATTTTATAAAGCAAATTTGGGATGATATGTTTAATAATGAAGATATCACTATTTTCTGATATAACAAAATATCAGGAATCAAACCCAAATTAGCAAGCCGTAGCCAGCATGAAACTTTCCAGTCCTGACGTAGGGCATGTGAGGTACAGACGAACCCTTGGCTACAGGTACACAACCAGACCAACATGGTAATAAATACTTTTTTTAGGCAAACCGTTCCCGTGGGGCAAAGAGCAAAAAGAACGTTATAAGACACCCTGTAAGCCTAAAATGGAAAGTTACCCAAAAGTTGTTAATGAAGAATTATGAATGAGAGGAAAACCATGTATTTATCTGATATTAATCCTGAGTTAAATAGTGAAATTAATAATATTATATGTGAGTCGAGACAAGCTAAAAACTCTTCAGGAAAGGATTGATGAGTTAATGAGGGCTTGGGATTTAATTCCAAAACCTGCTACTCAATTCGTAACCCCAACTAGTGGGCTATGTTCTGAAATTTCTGGCAGATTTAAAGAGTTAAAGGATTATTCTAAGGCACTTGAATGGATAAATATTGCATTAGAGGCGCGAAAAACAGTTCCTGATGGCAGTACATTTCTATGGGCAGGTATTATCTATTACGAACTAGGTGATATGGAAAAATGCCTATAAATATTTTGACCTAACTTATAATGAGCTACGTTACACACCTTTCTCTATGGAAGACAAAAATATTGGCAATTTTATAAGCAACGTAAAGAAGAATTAAATCCTAAGAAAAACAAAAAGTAAGATTCGATATTTTCAGACGATCTTTTTGTACCGTACTTAACCGCCACTACGCCTACGATCTGTTCGGCATCTCAAGAGAGATGCCTGACATCCACGGCAACCTCTTATGGTATGGCGAATACACTGCCTGGGATTGTTGCTAGAGTTTGGTATTGCGGGTTATAAAGATCCTCGATATAAGAATGATAAATTATCAGCGCATGAGTTATTACAAAAATGCTAATTTATTTTGATCCTAAAAATTGAAAGCACAATCGGCAATGGATAACATTGAGTTAAATACAAAATTTAACTGAGATATGGAATCTATATAGGCTTGTTAAGAAGAGGATGGGAAAAATCATCTGCTCGTGCCTATGCAACCAAACTCGCTTCAAATTTAAGAGCTTCAGCGATAAATTTTACTAGAAAAAACTTATAAGTTTAATACAAAATGAGGAATTAAAAAAATGACTAAAAGCTATTCAAGAAAAAAGTTATTTTGAACGAGATTAAGGAAATTAGCCTTAATCGAATAGGAGGAAAATATTCCAAATATTTTTGATGATAAACAAGATTGTATTTCAGAAATGATGTTTTATGGATGTTTTGAACATCCATTAAAAACTAATTTTGTCTTATCTATTTTCTTGCCTAAAAAATCATGATATTATGCTTGATAATAATATTTATCCTAATTGTGCAATAAAAGTTTTTACTCATCCAAAAATCTGAGGAAAGTGAAAATTACTTCATTTACAAATATGGACTTAAATAGAATTTATTTTGAACCGTATAGGAAAAGCAAATAGTGATGATTTATCAGGTTTAGTAACAGTAGGAGGAGAACTGCAACTGATTCAAGAAGAAGAATATTTTTATAAAACATTTAGAAGAAAACGGATATTTGTACTTGATGAGTATAGATGAAGATTATTACCCAGATAATCTTCTTAATGGTAATTACCCTTTTTAATTATGGGGCATTGTATATATATTACAAAAGATAATAAAGATAATATTGATGTAGTAGCTGGATTTTGGCAATATTCTTAATTCATCAATAATACTTCTTTCATTAGTAACAAGCAGTAGCACTATATAGTTCTCAAAAACCTGACGTAGAGCAGGGGCAGCAAGCTGTAGCCCGGATACAAACCTATCGAGTACCTGACATGGAGTGCGTGCAGTACACACGCGAGTTTCTGTTTTTCAGACGACCCTGACTACCTTCTCTGAGGTCGTGTGAAATATAGATGCCTTTAACAGACCGCATCAGCATCATCGCTGTACGACTACAGGATTATTATGCTGGGCAACGCAATGGCTGCCCAAAACGTTACAAACACTTACAATAACACAGCTACGACGCCTTGGTCAGAAGAATTTAGGCATAGTCCTTTTAATTTGAGAGAAGTAACTAGATAACAACATGCAGCGCTTGACCCTTATAGGAATCTAGGAGATTAGCTATGAAAGCAATAGAAATTTTTAAAGAATTTTTGTGGAAGAAAAATTATCAACTGAAGAATTGGAAATGGCGTTGTATTCCAATCAAGAATTAATTTCCTTGTTGGAAAAATACTAAAAGCTAAACCTTATATGAATAGTAATTCCACTTATGAATATTTAATTAGTCAGGATTTGACATCTCTTGATGCAAAGTTAAATTTGATGGATATTTTCAGGAAATTTTTAGATTACAAGCATATCCCTGTACTCTTCAGAATTCAACGACAGAAAAATTTTGATTTGATTTTTGGAGGCTATTCCTAACTGGATACCAGCTGATATGGGTTATTTAAATTCCTTGTATGATAAGTACAAACCTAAGACGGCGACCACTTTTTAAAAAGATTATTAAGGAACATTTCATTTGTATGGATAAATATCCCAAATGGTTACAGGAGCCTGATTGGCCTATCGTTGATAATATTCCCGCAATGTTTCTAGGGCAGTTAGATATATCGAAGTTGAAAGCATGATACTACTTATTTGTACATTTTTGGGATAAAAATCAGATAGATATATAGAAAGTAATACAGTCTCTATAAATGAGCAAGCTGTAGCTAATGAAATCTACAATTCCGATGTAGAGTGCGAATGGAACGCACACACGCGACTTCTGCTTCTCAGACGGCCTCGAAGAGAAGCCGGATTCGTTTGGGCCGGCAGCCATTTACTGCAAGAAATCCAACTGGACGGCAGATATATCTATCTACACCAATCTGGATTCCTACGATCCTTTAGCACAGGTTCGCGATCGGATAACCGAAGACGGAGAAGGCGTCCAACAAGCCCACTACTTCCATGCAGGACCCAAATCGGCATCCCGCGTGAGATGACCGATAAGGATGGCAACCTGGTTTGGTTCGGGGATTATTACGGCTGGGGCAAACTAAAGAGCAAAATCAACATATCCGGAACTGGTTGCAACCCTTCCGATTGCAAGACCAGTATTGCGACCATGAAACGGGGGCTGCACTAAAAACTTCTTCAGGTATTGCATCAGGAAGTTGTAATTCAATTGGATGGTTGAAGGGTACCCTATGGAAATGCTGGTGTATTTCCTAAAATCTGTTTTGGAAGAGGATAGCATTATGTTGGATAGATTATATTTAATCAAACTGATTGATCAGTTAAGAAATTTTTGAAGGTTCAGAAGAGGATGAAGATGTATTTCTTGAAAAAAATTAGAAAATTTGGTCACAGATCCAAATATATCAGATTATATATATTGGACAAACATGAGCTCCGAGGAAATAGCTGATAAAAGTACTTTAGTTACAAACCCTATTATCCTCCCTGATTTAAGCAATTCTTAGTCTACATGAAATTTTTCAGTTTTAATGTAACGTATATGTGGAATACATACATGTACTATGCGTAATAAACAACCTAAGAAGAAATGTTGATTATTTGACAAAATTATAACTGAAAGGAGTAATGAAAATGAAAATTAAGAGTTTAGTTGAGAAAAATGGGTGGAGTTCAAAGGTTTACATTTGAACCACTGATTCTACATCTAGAAAATTAATGTCCAAATTTTTAGATATTACTAAAGAAGAGTTTTCAGATTATTTGGATTATCTTGAATTATTTGGTGGAGAGACAGGATTTATAAAAGAATTTAAGTTAACCCCATATAGTGATTTGCCTGAATATTGTTATCCTGATGACGATATTCCTGTAGGTAGTAATATCGAATGGAGTGGTGGTGATTTAGGGTTTTTTTATGGTGAAAATATAAACTACCAAAAACTCCCAAATTAGTGAAAAGGCTTGAAAAAAATACAAAAAAATAGAATACCAGATAATTTTCTACCAATATCAAGTAATGAATTTGGTGATTTGATTTGTCTATGTACTCAAGGAGAAAAGAATTAGGGCAAATTTTCTATTGGGATCATGAAAATGAATGGGATGAAGAAGATTATTTTTGATGAATTTGGTTTACAAATGCCTGAAGAAGTAAAATTCCAAAATATCTATTTAATTGGTAAAAATCTATATGATTGCTTTAGTAGAATGATTCCAGTTTAATAATTAAAGCAAGCTGTAGCTCGTATAAAACCTCCAGTCTCGAAGTAGGTTGTGTGCTGTGTTCAGCCTCCGCTACATCTACGACACTGGGCAACCTGATCTACCGCCAGTTGACTAATGGCGAGAACCAATATTACCAATACGATTTTAGAAAACGAGTTCGTCCGTGCTGAAATCAAAAAGACCGCCGGTAACACCGAGATCTGGACATATTCATTGATGCTATTCAGTAAGGATGCCTTGATATCGTAACATTGCAACGAAGTGGCTCTGCGAATAAGAAAAAAGTCAAAAAACGGAGAAGAGAGAGTTTAAAAGGCCATAAGTGTCAAAAAGGTAAAGATAGGGATGAATGGAGAATGGCAATGTTTAAAGAGGGTGGAAAAAATAATAACTGCCCAAATAATGTTGCAGATGTTTTTCCACATTAGCCCAAAGTGATAATCAGGGAGCAGGTTCATCTATAAAAAGCAACATTATCGCATTTGTCTGATGGTGTTCAAGTAAAATTCAAGATAATCTAACCAATATATGGAGGACTTAAAAGTATGAATATAGACTTTAATAAAATTGCTGAATTTTGTGTTACAAAAATCAGAAAAAGAGGTGCTATTCTTCAAAAGAAATTTTTCTTTTAATAATTCCAAGTAGAGAAGCGCTTACCGACTTAATTAGTAGTTTGTTTGTCAATAAGATATGAACCTTTTCAAAATCATTATTCCTGCTATTTTTGCAGAGTGAAATTTGAAGAGGATACGAAATATGGGAGATGTAGAATATATCACTTGGTCTTTTTGAATGAGTCTCCTATTATTTCTAGTGATCAGAAAAAACAATCTTTTGAATTACTAAAGTCTGTAACCGAGTATAAAAGCCAAAAAGGTGCTCAAGACGGATTAGATAGTTATTTTGCACGACACCTATCACTATATTTTGTTGAAGAAGGAATGGAAAATGTGAAGGAATCAATTGAAGATGATGACCTTGAACTTGAATACTTTATGAGGTTAGGACTATTATCTGCTGCTTCTGTTGTTAAAATCATCTGCAACTCTACTAATGATTTTTTAGAAAAACAAATGAACGAGATTATTTTGAAACAAATTCAAGCATTACATGAAGAAAAATTGTTGAAATATAGTTAAAACCAGCAAGCTTTTAGCCCGCAAAAACCTTCAGTTTTAATTAACGAGATTGTTCCTAGATAATAGATATAAAAATTGAATGAAGTATATTAATTTTATGGATAATTTCATTCTTGTGGATATACAGGATTTAATCAAAATCTAGTAATGGAAACTTAATTAATTATGGAAAATCAAATTTTATTTTTCAGATATGATGTTTCTTTAAATGAGATAAATGATTTTTGAGAAAATATAAAGTCAAATTCCTAATATATATGAGAATTTCTTCTAACAGTAGGGTCTTGTACTTTGTTTCAAGATGAGTTACTACCTGGATTCGATTTTTAGCTCCTAACGAACTTTTAGTGATTGGTCACAACAAGTTTTTTGAAGGAACTGATTGTAATTTATTCCCTAATATCTTAATTACAATTTCCATTCCAAGAACTGGCGAGCAAGCTGGGTTCCTTCTTACAAAAGAAAATGAAAATTTTGGTGTTTTTCCTGATATTCCCCTGAAGAGTGGGAAGAGGATACTGAATTTGAAAAATTTGAAGACTGGCTAGAAAATTTGATGAAAGAAAAACTAGAGGAAATTTATTTTTGGATAACCAATTTTAAAAATATTTATCATTTAGCAAAATCTAACAAAAATAACACCATGCCGTCTGAAAACACTATCCTAACCCTTTTCAGACGGCTTTTACTCGTTCTTTAACAATTCAACTTCTCACTACCGTTTACGGACGCGACGGCAAAAAGCTGCGTGGTTTCGCCCTACCGAAAATCATCATGATCGAACACAGCCAGCCCGACGGACTGGTGTCTCGCTACGAATACGATAGCTACGACCCCTTGGCACAGGTATGCAACTGGACCAGTATGCCGACCGTGAGACGGAGCTGCATTACAACTTCTTCAGGTATTATGCGCCTGATACAGGTCGGTTTGTTAATCAGAATCTGATTGGGTTGGATGGTGGAGATAACCTATACTTATTTGCTTTCAATAGCCAGATATGGGTCGATGCACTGGGACTTCCCAAAGCTCCATGGGGGAAAGGTAGCTTTGATTCTTGGTTTGATAGTGCAAATGTTTCAGATATTCGCAAAGCTATGGCAGATCCAAATACTAAGAATGCAATACCAAATGCTTTGAGAAATGGTGGAGGATTCCATGAATGGTTCCCCGTTTCAATGGCGGATAAATTGGAAGGAGTATAAACAAACCTGGTACCACTATGAGGATTAAAATTTTGCTGAAAAAGTTTACTTGTGGTGGTAAAAATCTGTTGGGGGATGTTGAGGAATATAGATTAATACCCTATTATGTTAAAATATAATTAATATTATTTATGAATAAAAAGAGGATGTTATATATTGATTCAACAACTAAAAGATATGATTTCTGTGGATGGGGGACATCTTTTAAAACACCTGATGAGTTTAATGAATATACAGATGGAATGGAGGACTCAGATTCTCATTGTCCAGCTTTTGCAGATTTTGGAGTTTCATTTATTGATTCTGATTATTTTGTGGCATTCAGACAGATAATGGGGAAATTGTGCCAGTTGAAGTGTTAGCAGAAGAAGTTGGGGCACACTCCAATAAAGGTTATAAAAGATATTGTGAAAGGAGCAAAAGAGAAAGGAATAAATGAAGGTAGTGCTATATTACTATTCTATTACAACATTTTATGAGGGAAAATCAGGTAAACTTTACAATGATTTGAAGTTTATAGGAACTTTTAAAGACCCAAGATATCGCTAGTGATAGTGAAACATTAGTCAGGAAATCCACCCGGACGGCAGATATACCTATATCTACATCGATCCCGACAAGCTACAGACACCTAGCTCAAATCTTTGACAACGCTAAAAAGACGGTGAAAAGCAGTATTATGATGAAGAGACTGGGCTGCATTACAACCTGATGCGGTATTACGAACCTGAGACCGGGCGGTTTTGTGAATCAGGACCCGATTGGCTTATGGGGTGGGGAGAATCTTTATTGGTTTGGGGCCTAATGCTCAAGTTTGGGTGGATTTCTTAGATCTTGCAAAAATATCCTCCAGCAAGAAGACCTGGAGGTTATAGAACCTATGATATGGATTCCCATGGCAGATTGAGCCTCAAGCAAATTATAAACGAGCACTAAGTCAAAGTTACAAGTATTTCAAAGAACTAGGAGCACTTTAAAATGAATAAACATGAATTAGAAGCCTTATATACTTTAAATGATCCTGCTACTAGCCAAGCTATAAAAATGTTACCTCCAGAGTGGCATAGTTTTATATCCTTCATATCTTCAATTTTTAGAACTAAGCAATGGATTATTTGGAGATGAGATAACCCTTTTTGGAGGCCGAGGATATCGAACAAAGGAATACTGACTATGAAGTAAAAGAATATTTGCCGAATTTTTCTTATGATTGGAGATAATGGTGGAGAGGGTTTGCCATTCTGATGGATAATAAAATCAAAAATATTTTTGCTGTCGGGCATGGGAGTAATGAGTGAAGACTCCTTAGAAAAAAATATCATCTTCTTTAGAAGACTTTCTATTAGTAAAAAGGAATGTTTAATTATTAGGCAAGCTGTAGCCCGCACAAAATCTTCAATCCTGACGTAGGGTGTATGTCGCGGTATGCACGAGGTTTTCTAGTTTTTCAGACAGTCTCAATCCGTTCTTTGAAAACTGCCTGAAATATTGGTTCTTTAATAATCCGATTATTGATCAGCATCAAGGCCGTCTGAAATATTTGTTCTTTTAAATAAACATTTTCATATACTTGAACTGCAATTTCTAAAAAGTAATAGTAAGAAAGGATGATGACTCTTTATCAAATATACTCTGCTGTTGATAATGAAGAAGCGTATGTGGACTTAAAAACAGGATGATAGAAAGAAATTGTAGAATTTATTAATTACAATAAAGGTAATTATACAGATGAAGCTAGATTTTTATAGCTCAGAGTGGATATACCTCCAAAATAACTTTCTAATACAGATTTTATTCAAACAATTCCTAAGATGTTATTGTTCTCTGAAACTTTCTATTAATAAATTGGCTGATAAATTAAAAATGAATTAGATTTTTCCGGCTAAACTTAGAATCAAGAATGATGAATTTAAATCTTTTCCTTGGAAAAATTAAATTAACTAACAGCGAATTGGTAAATATGGAAAAATCAAATTTTTATGAAATAGATGGAAGAAATTTATCGATTATCCACCTGTATTCTTTGAAAATATATCTGGCTTGAGTTTTGTGCAAAAGATATAAATGATGATTTAATTTGGGCTTTTTCTGATAAATTCAAAAGAATTGAGTTGGGGTAATAATTTGAAGATGGAATTTCTTCCTCTAACATGAAATATTCTGTAAGTAAGTTATAGCAAGCCGTAGCCCGCACAAAATCTTCAATCTTGACGTAGGGGGACGTGCGGTACGTACTCGGTTTCGCCTATCAAAACCACATCGGCGAAGACGGAAAACCGACAACAATCTCACTACTTCCACAACGATCAAATCGGCATACCGAAAGAGATGACCGACATCCATAGCAATCTTCTGTGGTACGGAGAATACACCGCTTGGGTCGTCTGAAAAAAGTACGAGCGGGTTTTACAAGAATGTGTATCAACCGTTTTAGACTGCAAAACCAGTATTATGATGAAGAAACCGGTCTGCATTACAACCTGATGCGGTATTACGATCTGAGGCTAGGCGGTTTGTGAATCAGGACCCGAGTGGGTTGTTGGACGGAGGGACAATTTTACAAGTTCGCTGTTAATGCTCAAGGTTCGATTGATCCATTGGGCCTTTCTCGTAATAGGTTGGCTACAGTTGGGAAAAACATCATCAAAAGTAAGTCCTACGAGATAGGGGCTGTATGCAACGCATGTTAAGTGCCTAAAGAGTGTGTGGCATGACAGCTGATCAGATTAGTAGTTTTAAGACGTATAAGTGATATTCCTACATCTGCTCAATTTTGGGATGTGCCAACTCAAATCATGGCAGCCTATTAAAATCTGCCCATAAGGGACATGTAGGAGAAGATGTTGTGGATTACTGGAATGAAGGAAAATTTTTGGTCAAAAAATCGCCTGAAAGTCAGGTCATGGATGAGGAGATTCAAAATAACTATAGGCTTGAAAAAGGTGCGGGAAAAGGTGGAAACTGTTCTCGTGGTGCACAAATCGAAGTAGATACGATAAGACTGACATCGGACCAAGACAGAAATCTAATTATGGTCATGACTGACATATAAAATCTACATTTAACATTGTTTCATTTTTATTGAGAGTTGTATAGCTATGAATTTAGATACAGTTAATCCAGGAATTAGAATCAAAGATTAATGATTTAGTCTGTGAGACTTATAATAAAACCTAGAACAAGAAAAGTTATTAAAAGAAGCCTTTGAGTCTAATACCTAAGCCCGTAACCCAATGGGCGCATCCAACGACAATGGTTAAGATTGCTTTTGTTTGAGTTGTATTATAAAAATCATATGAACAGGCTAAGGAATGGCTGAGTGTTGCTTTTAAGTGTTAGCTGACTTAAGGAACTCACTAATGCAGGGACGTATCTGTTAGCTGGTATTTTTTATTATGACCTTGAAAAATATGATGAAGCTTATAAATATTTTTTGATATTGCTTATAATGATGGATATTATCCATTTAGTATTGAGGACAAAAATATTGGCAGTTTTATAAGCAGCGTAAAGACGAATTAAATCCTAAGACTCAAAAAGTAAGATTTGATATTTTCAGACGACCTCTACCAAATCGCCATCAATATCACCGATCCCGCCGGTTACACCACCAGCTACGGCTACAACGCCCGATGGCTGCCCGAAAACCATTACCGATACTTACGTACGACAGCTACGAACCCTTCGTACAGGTCCGCAATTCGACAATCGAAAACGGTGAAAGTCGACAACGAACCCCACTACTCCCACTGCAACCAAATCAGTATTCGCGCGGAATGACCGATAAAGACGGCAACTTCTTATGATTCGGCAACTACAACGGCTGGTGTCATCTGAAAGAGAGATGAGTGGGTTTACAAGAACGTGCGCAGACGTTCGAGACTGCAAAACCAATATGTCGATCGTGAGACGAGGCTGCATCGTACAACTATGCATAGGTATTATAAGCCTGAGCGGGTCGGTTTGTGAATCAGGACCCGATTGGCCTTTCGGAGCGGAGACAATCTGCATCAGTTTGCGCCTAATGTGTAGGATCGTTGTTGGTCATCCTCGCCCTCATAATGAAATGCATAATAGAAAATTTCGTGAAAAGGTACGAGATAGATTAAAAATGTAAGACTTAAGGAGGTAGCAGAATGAATTATTCTGATGATATATTTGAAAAGTTAGTTGCTACAATCGAAGAGGCAACAAGTCAGGCGGCTATAGATTTGTTCAATTCGACAAATGAGGCTCTTTTACTTCTTTGTGTTAAGTACACAGGTGAGCACTTGCTCCTTTTGTGAGTGCTTGGTCATATGAAACATTACAAAGCATTGCTCAAAATTGGGATGCTTACGATATTGCAGATTTTAAATGGTCTTCGATAGATAGTCCTTACTTAGAGTTTGGTTCACAATATTTCCATCAAAGTAAACCAAGCTTTCTTAAGATCGCATGCTGATATTCACTCATTAAAAACAGAAGTGGAATATGAAAAAGAATTTAATTTCCGGATTAATGTGATGGAGGAAGCACTTCATCGGTGTGATATGAAGGGAATATTCTCCTTAAATCAAGCTCGTTCAGAAATAATGATTAATGTTGAAGTATTACCACCCGATTATACAAATACTATTCGTGCGATTAAATCCTATCGAATCAATCCAACTTTTGGTTAAAAGAAGCTGCTGAAACTGTGGAATAATTAACTTTTTCTTGATAGTAAGTAAGCCATGAGCCTGCACAAAACTTCCAATTCAACAACGTAGGGTGTGGGCGGTACTGAACGCGGTTTCCGATTTTCAGACAGCCATACAGATTCCTGAGGTTACAGTTTTTCAAATCAGACGACCCCAAAACTCAAGGTCGTCTGAAAAGGATGAGCGTGTTATCGACATTCCCATCAGCCGTTTAGACTGTAAAACCAATACTTCGATGAAGAAACCGGACTGCATTACAACCTGATGCGGTATTACGGCTAGAGGCGAGGGCCGTTTGTGAATCAGGATCCGATTGGTTTGTGGGGGAAGAAGCAGTTTTATAACTATTCTCAAATGTACAAGCTTGGGTAGATTTATATGGATTGTCGTCTGGTTGTAATGGCGGAGATGCAAAAGAGGTAAACTAATTAACCAAAAAGAATTGAAATGGATTTTAGATCAGATAGGCACAGCTCCACATGTGTTTAAAGCTGATTATGTTGGTAAACGAGCCGTATCTCATTATGATGTTTATAAACAAA
>BNJT01000261.1_pt1 | contig 21850 bp, 30 predicted proteins | sample 8540491 | NCBI WGS metagenome assembly BNJT01 (sample SAMD00202455, study PRJDB9452) | human saliva metagenome | host: Homo sapiens | reverse complement strand
AAGATTTTAACCGCAACGAGAAAGTAGAAATATTGCTAGAATTCAAAAGAAAACAAGAGCCATAAATGGCGTAATTACGCCGTTTATGGGCTCTTGACTCTTTCCGCAACTGTCAAATACGGAATATCAAGAAAGCTCTATATCGTCAAGTTGTGAACGTGATGCTGGATAGCGTTACTAGATGTAGATGTCGGGATTTTGCCCCAAAATAGAAAAAAATATTAAAAATTGTTTTATTCCGGCCTGTTCGCGATAGGCTTTTGATTTTTAGTAATCAGCGCCATCTCATCCCCCTTACTGCCCATGATATAAAATAATACCGCCCTTAGTATGGTTACCGCGTATATATATTGCCCTTAGTAGCGTAGCCCTTATATGCGATTCAATAATTTTTGCTGATCCCAAGCTGAGAAATGATCTCAATCCGTCAACGGAAAAATGATATTCTACAATTCCGGTACGAACAGACTCGTCTGAAAGTCGCTCCGCTTTTTAATATCAATTTTTTTGAACATGATTTTACATTAACCGCGAGGAGAACCGAACACCAGATAAATATACCATAGCAATGTTAATTAAAAGCTTCCTTCTTTTTCATCTCTGAAATCCATATGATATATAAACACAAAGCTATCTCATTATTTGCTTGTTATAGTTCTATAAATCTAGTATTTATACCTAATCTAAATATCCAAAAACTCATAAGGCTTTTCCGAAAGAGAAGATTCGCAGCACTCGGCAAGATACGCATCCTTCTCCTTTAGGCTCTCTATGTCCGGATATACGTTTAACACTCTGTCCCCAGATTCCAAAAATCATGTGACCAAGACTGCGGGTTTTCCCATACGTGTGGATTTCCTTTCGCCCAATTCAGAAGCTCCTTGCGAACCTTGGTTGCCACTGCAAGCTGCCCTTTTGCAGTTTTATAAATCGTGTCAATCCTTATTCCACCGTCTACCGGACGTTCTACACGAGTAATCTCCATACCATAGAACATTACCTTTCTTCTTACCCCTTTTTTTCATAGAGGTTTAACTCAATCTTGTCATATCCTTCGCTTTTGTTGCGTTGAACACTTAGAAAGTCCTGAAGTGCCTGTATCACAGCGGCAGAAACACTTCCGGCGTACTTGGCAGCATCATCAAATAAGTGTAGATCTGCTTCTGCAACATAAATATTTTTTTGTGGACATAATCATACCTCCTTATTTTTTTGTAACTTGTATCTGAAGTTTAGTATCTATATGATTATGAACATAATTATAATCATATAGAGGTATTTTGTCAAGATAGACTTTCTTTCCATCATTTCTCAGTCATACTTGAGACTCCTATTGATTCGGTCCTTTGTCTCTCGACTACTATGACCTCTGCTGACTTCTGTGCGTTCAGTATTGCTTTGGATAATGGTTACCTCTTTCAAGGCTTATCACACAGACCTCCCTAGGTACCACACGTTTCTTCCTCTCCATCTATCTGCCTCATTTATCATGCATGATTTCGTGTAGTTATTGGACTTTGGCTTGTGTTGCAGTCTTATCCTTCCCACTACCGGGCGGATTCGGGACTTTAACCCGTTAGAAACGTGCGCCGCTAGGCTCACAACAAGAGCTCATAAATGGCGTAATTACGCCGTTTATGGGCTCTTGACTCTTTCGCAACTGTCAAAGACGGGATTTTACCATGCTTTACCTAAAAATAGAGTAAGTTTTTCATTGCGTGCTTAGTATTATTTTGAGCTTTGTGGTTTTTATTGTTCACTTTGCAGTTTATCTCATCTTATCTTCATACTATATTTTCTTTCGTCCCTTTCATAAAAATGCTATACTGTTCCCGTTAATAGATGCTAAATGTCATAAGTTTCACTCGCTTACGACACTGCTTAAGATAAACACTCTATAGGAAAGGAGAAAGAAAAAGTGGATTCTTTTCGATTTGCATTATCTTTCGCTCTTATGGTATGCCTCTCTTTTCTCCTTCTCTTTTTATATCTATTTTTCGGCTTTTATACGGCGTAAAGAAAAACCGGGAAGTCCCTCGGTGGATTTATAAATTCAGGGCAGGCTTTTCAGGGAAGAGTGTATGTAAGTATGAAAATGCAACGACTTCCACAGCTCTTCGAGATGCCAATATTTTCCTTTTTCTGGCTTCTTTCCAATGTTCTAAGCTTTGCTTTTTGTATTACAAAAGCGGAAACTACTATGCAGCTGTCTATCAATGTTGTAAAGCTACAGTTCCTTATCGTGCTTTTAGCCATGATGCTTCATTCCCTCTTTCAGTTTTTTAGAATGACTTTTCATTCTTCCAAGGAATCCCATCGTTGGTATTCCACAACCAATGCACTTTCTTGGGTAGCCTTCTTATCCGGCTTCCTTTTGGCTTCCTTTGTCTCTACCATGGGGTTTCGGAAAGCCCCCTAACCGCACAAATTGACGGAACGAAATTGACTATCGGCAGCACAAAGGCCTCTTCGCTTATCGATGCAGGATTTTCTTTTGCAGGGAAAAGCGCTGAAAGTAAAGTCACCAACAAAAGAAATGACCCCTTTTATTACGGTGAATATCTGAAATTACAAAGGACGGAAAATCCTACGGTTTTATGAGTGTGACCCCTACTTGGAAGGACGAGGATGCATTAAAGAATTGTACTATTACCTATTATGAAATCCCCGGAGATTGCGCCCAATTAGCAGAAGTCCAATTTAACCGGGTGAACTTAACTGCACTCTCCCTTTCCGACTTTCAGACAAAGAAAATCACGGATATTTTCTCTTTAAAAACCCGCTAACTATAAAAGAAATTCAGAATAAAAGCTATTATGTTTTGACTATGCAAACAAAAGACCATGCATTATGGAAAAACTATAGTCTTTATGCATATTTTGATACAAATGGCGTTGTATTCTACTACGGAATCCGCGCTCAACAATCGATTTGGGAATGATTCTATCAGTAAAGGATAATGAAAATGAACTTTTTTAACTTTGAATTCTTTTTCGGCCTTATTGTTGGCCTCTCTTTTCTTCTCACCTTTTATATCTATTTGCGACTCCTTATCGGCGTAATAAGAAAGCGGGAAGTCCCTCAGTGGATTTATAAATTCAGGCAGGCTTTTCAGGGAAGAGTGCATATTGAATATGAAAATGCAACGAATTCTGCCGCTCTTCGGGATGCCAATTTATTTCTCTTTCTTTGGCTTTTAGTCAATGTTTTGACCTTTTGTTTTTCTATACCATAAAAACGGAGACGCTCATGCCGCTCTCTATCAATGCATGAAAAATGCCATTTGCTACGATCATCGTGGCTTTAATAGTCCACCCAATCTTTGCTTCTTCTCAGAATGCATTTTCAGTTCTTCCGAAGACGCCTATCATATCTACTCCACCACAAATGCAGTTCGCGGAGCAGCATTTTTTTCCGTCTTCCTTCTCGCTCTTTACGTCAATCTGTAGGGCTTCCGTAAAAAGCCCGTGGAACACTACGAAGTCTGAAATGAGCAATTATATCTGCTAAGCAGGCAAATCGTCGACTATTCGTTATGGAAAAGCTATCCTTCGGCGTGACTTTTCGTGCAGATTATTCTGTTACCAACTACGGAATTCGCACTCAAGGGAAATGCATTAATATCCTGCTTCAGCCAATAGGAAGGGAAGCATAATTCCTCCAAGAATCATCCAGACTGCAAGATTAATCCCTAAAACAGACAGGAAAAACATAGCTATAGATTTTCCTTTTCGAATCTGTACGGTAAAGCTGCTTAAATCCACAGGCTTTTTGATAAGGAGGTCTCCTATGGAAGCCTCTATTCTATCTCTGACACTTCCTTCTCCATTTATGGAAAGAATATAATTTCCCTCTTCCACTTGAAAGGAGTAGAGCTCCATTCTTGCCATTTTAAAAGCCGCTTACCGTAGTCCGCATCAGATTGGGAGCAAGACTGACTCTGTTCCCTGTCTCCTCCTCTACCAGCTGGAAACCGATTTTTCCAAGAGGAGATTTCGTAAATCTCTTCCCGCTAAGCCAAATACCATAATTTCCCTGAGGAAGGTGAACTCTTCCCTCTTCCTCTAAACAGGGCATTTCGTAGAATAGCTCTGCCTTCGCAAAAGCGGATAGTGTTTCTAATGCTGAAAATCAATAGTGCAATTCCCATTGGAATCAATAAAAAACATAAATTTCTCATTTTGTCTCTCTTCCTAAAAATACTATCTTTACTGTTTTTCTTTAAGAATACATAATGTCTTTACTTGAGAACGGCATAATACCTTTCTCCAAGAATGCATAATGCCTTTCTCTAAGAATGCATAATGTCTTTGTTTAAGAACGCATAAATAATATAAATGTTAATCCCAAGATAACACAAATTGCAGTGATAATCGATGAGATTCTTCCCTATTCCAATATCGCAGGGTAATATATAGCCCATCCAATATATCAAAGCCGGGAATACTCTGGAAAATAAAATGCAAGATACATTGTCCGACTTTCCATCCCTTTTGCTTTCTGCTCAGTATAATCAAGCAGATGGCATAGCTAAGTCCGGCTAAGCCTGCCATAAAAGACATGCCGAGGAAAAGCGGCGCTACAGACCAAGCTCATGGCGAAGAAAAAGGGAGCAATGAATAGAGTCGCCGGCAGTACCAGCAGCACAAAAGAAAGCCCTATTCCGCCAAGTAAGACCACAAGAAAGATTGCCAGAAAAATCAGTACGGCAGGTAGAGAACTGTATTTAAAGAAAAGGAAAGCCTTTATGCACTGCTCACTATCCTCTCTTTTAAAGAGTTTAAAAGCCTCCACAATCTGAGTGATTAAAAAGACCGGTAAACACAAGGGCAAACAGGATATTCAATAAGACATAAAAGCTGTAAAACTGAATATGGGGCTTGCCGGAAGTAGAAGTATAAAAAGCAATCCAAGTATATAATACAAGAATATGGAATATTCTGAGAATCCACGAAAAATGTTTCATAAGCTTTTCCCCTTCCTTTCAGATGTCTTGATAATTTCCACTACCTATCTACCAATTTAGGCTTATGCTCTCCTGCTCTGATAAGCTACTACTCTGCCTTTTTATTATCTTACATTGCTCAACTGATAGAGTTTTTACTTTTATTCCTCAAAAAAACATCCTAGTATTTCCTACTTTGAAAAGCAATAAAAATAAGCCGATATACGGGATAATTCATCCCTAGACAAAAATGGCTGAAAGTGTTAGCTTTTTATTAGTTAAATGAGGCTAATACCGTGTTACTTGTTATATCATTATCTTATCTCATTATGTTCTATTCCTATAGTTCTGTAGCTCATACGGTATGTACTAAGCAGCAGAACCAGAGCTGCATTGATGAAAAATTTTAACGAGGTGATTGTAATGAAGTACAAAGGAATCTATTTTAACTTATTCAGTTTATTTCTGAAAAAACCGATGGTAAAAAAGTTCGGGAAAGATAAGACGAAGGAAAGCTTACAAAAAGGACGCATTTTATATCGGGAAATGCTGGAAAACACGGAAGATATCGGGGAGAAGAACCCTATGGCTCACAATATTTATTCCGCCTATGTTTTTCTGGCAGTATGCAGAGCCGGTGACTTTTTCGGTAGAGGATTTTAGAGAAATAATCGCTGCATTTATGGATAACCCCTTCATCAGAAAAGCCATGAGCTCCATAGATTTCAATAAAGAGACGGACATGAAGAAATTTGCCGAAAGAATGCATAAGGCGGAAGAATGGGCGGAGACGCATCCGGAATATCAGGATAAAACCTGGGATTTTCATTTTGATGAAAAACGGCATAAGGACGGCTTTTATTATCACTTCACAAGATGCCCTTTGGAAAAATTCGCAAGAGAAAATGGCTATCTTGATTTATTGCCCTTAGCTGTGACATTGACCACATTGCGGTTGAACGAAACAAGGGTGTATTGCATAGAGAACAGACCTTGGCAACAGGAGGCGCAATCTGTGATTACTGGTTCGTGGGAAATCAAAACGAAGAATCCGCACTAAAAGGTAAAAAGGGAGATCGAAATACTATGGGCTATTATTTGTTCTATTTATTCTTTGCCTTTATCATTTGCCTTGCCTACGGCTTCTCCTTTTATCTTTATCTTCTTTTGGAGCTTTCCGTGAAAACAGAAAAAGAAGTACCAAATTGGTTTTTATCGTATCGGGCAAAGTATGCAAGATAGAATTCACCGCGTGAAATTGGAAAATAGGACCAACTATGATGCGCTGAAGCAGAGTCGTTTTTCTCCGGGGAATGCTTCTTTTTAAGCTTCTTTTACTTATCTTTTTCTTTCATGCCAAAAAGCCATGCTATTTCTTCCGTACTTTTCAATTGCGGAAGAGCACAGTTTGTCATCTGCCTTGTGATGAGCGAACTGACACATTATTGGAATTTAGGGCTCCTCTCAAAGGAAAAGAGAATCTACTATTCTCCAAAGCTTTGCCGTAAGCGGATGCTTCATCATCAGCTCGGTTCTGCTTCTTCTTTTCGTGGTAAGCATGGAGCAAATAAGGTTTCACATTTTGTTTCCATAGTTGTTCTTCATCTCCGTTGCTGTAGCAATTACTGTATTTCCTATCATAATGCCACCTCTCATTCTTATTAGCTAATATTAATATATGCTTTTTAGCTAAATTTCATGCTTTCTCCTATAACAAAAGGAGAGCCCCTCTTAAATTAGGGGACTCTTTCTCATAAGCACATAAAGTCTATTTTAAAACTCCGATATAGTGCTTCCTTATTTCGAATGGCATCATAACAACCACTGCGGTAAATTGCAGCAAATTTTTATTTCACCGCCCCGAACAAATCGTTCAGCGCTTCCGCCATAGTCGGGTGGGTGAAAATCTGGTTCGCAAGAACAGTGTAGGGCTGCTTCGTCATCATCGCTAAAACTACGATATTGATTACTTCATGGGACTCTTCGCCGAACAAGGTCACGCCCAAAATCTGATTGTTCTCGGCATCCACAATCGCTTTATACAGTCCGGTTTGATTTCCGAGGATTTTCGCCTTGGGAATCGCGGTAACCGGTAAGGTCGCCACTTTGATTTTGTAGCCTTTTTCTCGCGCTTCTTTTTCACTGAGTCCCACTCTGGAAAATGTTGGATGGAGGAAGGCGGAAAAAGCAACCGGCTGACGCTCGTTCCTTGTATAGCTTCCCTGATTGTCCAAAAAGCTCTTCACAATTCGGAAATCATCTAAGGAAATATAGGTAAACTGCGGGCCTCCGTTAACATCTCCCATAGCGAAAATGTGCGCCTTATTACTTTGCAAATGCTCATTTACCTTAATAAAGCCTCTTTCAGAAACTTCTACACCCGCATTTTCCAAGTGCAGCTCTTCCGTGTTCGCCTGTCGTCCGGTCGCAACGAGAAAGGCATCTACGGAAAGCTCTTTCTTTTCTCCATTTACCGTGTAGGAAAGGTGAACTGCCTTTTCATCCTGTGATACCTGCTGAAGCACCGCGCCAAAGAGGAAGTCCACACCTAATCCCTGATAAGATGCAAATACTTCCTTCGCTACATCCTCATCTTCTCTCGGTAAGATTCGATCTCCCTGGTCAATAATCGTAACCTTTGTACCGAACTTCGCGTAGCTCGCCGCAAATTCCAGCCCGATAAAACCACTGCCGAGAATCGCCAAACTCTTCGGGAATTCTTCCAGATTCATCAGCGTTTCGCTGGTATGAATACGTTTTCCGACTTCCAAACCGGGAACACTTGGGATAAACGGTCTTGCCCCGGTGTTTACAAAGATGCGCTCCGCATAAACCTCGGACACCTCGCTGCCATTCGTAATCTGCACGGTGTGCTCGTCTTTAAAAGATGCGAGTCCATCCAGCACTTCGACATTTTCATTGCTTGCCACCTTGTCATAATTTGCCTTATTCAGCTTAGCAATCAACGCCTTCTTCTGTAAAACGGCATTTTTATAGTATTCCGCATCACTCTCTCCGCTGAAGCTTCTTCTATCCGCAGCGGTCGCCAGGAACTTAGAGGGAATGCAGCCCACATTGATACAGGTTCCGCCGTACATCAGAGGAGACTTTTTCCACCAAAAATAGTCTTCTCGCCCTTATTTTCCCAGATAATTTGCAAGAGTCTTTCCCGCCTTACCGAATCCGATGATTAAATTCTCTACTTTTTATTTGTCATAATCTTCTCCTTTAGATTTTAGTAATGTAAATATCAAACGCATCAAAATCATCGATAACTCACTTACAAGAAAAGTGATTCTCTTTTGACCCGTTAAATTTTTAAATAGGAAATGTCAACGTATTAATCATAAAGCGTGAATGGGAAAAAGCCATATTGAAAGTATGAAAAGAGTATTAAATCGACATGGTTCAATAAATATCTTGTATCGATGACTTTCACCACTCTACTTTGCCAAAAACCGTAGCGCAGAGCGTCTTGCTTTTTCTATTTGCATTTCGTCTTCCGCTTCCAACGCGGATGCACTCAGCCATTTCTTAGAAAATAAAGTTTGTGCCGCTTCTATCATGATGCCGGAGGCTTGTAAATTCTGTTCCTCTTGTATAGCTTTTGCAAAATCCTTCTTCGTTTTTCTTGTAAAATTACTCCATTTACTCTATGAAAAGACATTTGCATAAGGCTGCTCGCCGCCCATGCTCGGCAATAAGCATTTCGGTCTTCCAATATTTTCCCTGTCAAAAAAGGAATCTCCCGCTCACCGGCTATCCAGCCAAGGGCAATCAGGCATTTCTCACGAAGGAAATCGTCTTCCGTTTCGCTAAATCGAAGGAGAAAAGGAAGAAGTTCTTCGCAGTAGGACGGATAATAGCTTCTATGTCTTCCCTGCGAAAGAATTTCCGCAAGAAGATAAGTCGTAAACATAGCTTCTCTAAGCTCTTCGGAGGCTTCTTGCTCTTCAAATAAAAGCATCGGTTATATCCGTCTGCCTAAGTCTTTCCAGTAAAAAGCGAATCCCTCTTCTCCATGCCGTTCAAAACTACTTTCCAGCCGCAGATTTTTTTCCTCTTTCCAAGTCCGGCAAATTAGCCGGAAATGCCCCTCGATATTGGAAGACGCCCCTAATTCCGCAATGAATCTGATCCGTTTTCCATCCGGAAAGTTCTCCTTTTCGAGTTCTTTCATAGGTCTGCTCCGGATTTTCGCTTTGATGATCTTTTGCGCTGATTTTTCTTCTATATTTTTCTTGGAAAATACTTCCGTTTCGTTGGATATTGCTTTCATTTCGTTGGACATCGCCCGTCTCCTTTTCCTTCTAAAAGCAAAATGAACGTAATTCTATCACTTTCTTACTAGGGCAAAATAAAAGGAATTCTATCGCTTTCTTCTTGGCAAAAGAAAAGCAATTCTATTGCTTTCTTCCTATGCTGAAAGGTGTTATTCTTGTATCTTAGATGATATTTTTAAAAAGGACTACAAAAAATATGAACGAACAGGATTTCGCTTTACAGAAAAATAGTAGAAGAAATAGAACATTTACCGGAAAAATCAAAAGCTATACCGAGCGGGGCATTCCGCCTATTTTTCAGTTCCATAAAGAGGCGAAGATTCTTTTTAGTCGGGCAGGCGCCGGGAAGAAAGGTTGAAGAATCCGGCATTCCCTTTCATGATCTTTCCGGAAAAAGGCTGATGGAGTGGATGGGGATTTCGGAAGAAATATTTTACGGAGCGTCCATTGCCATTGTTCCCATGGACCTTTATTATCCCGGAAAGGGAAAGGGCGGAGACCTCCCTCCCCGAAGCTTTATGCGTAAATATCACGATGAAATTGTGGCATTGCTTCCCAAGATTGAGCTTCGAATTTTTAATCAGGGAAGTATGCTATTTCCCACTACGATAAAAAAGGAGCAAAGCTTCCCTTAAAGGAACTGCTTTACTCCTATGCTGTAGAGGATAAAGCATTCTCCCCGGAAAACGGCCCTCCTCCTATCGATTTTCCGCTGGTACACCCCAGCCCCTTTAAATTATGGTTGGATTAAGAAAAACTCTTGGTTTATGGAGAAAAAAATATTCCCCTTTTACAGAGGCTTGTGAAGGAGAGAATAAATTAAAATAAGCTCTTCATAATCTTCTTCGGTACACACATCATCACGGTTCTTTCCGGATCCACTACCTGACAGAAGCGTAGGTCTCCCACCGCGCTGAGAAGCATTCCGGCTTCGTTAAAGGAGAGCCCCAGATTCTCCTGCACTCTCTCATTCATGATGCGCACTGCATGGAAAACCGCCTTTTCTATCTCTTCATGAGAATAGATTACGCCGCAGAGCTCTTCATTTTCCAGCATAGGCGTTTCAATGCGGATTCCCTTCATCACCGATAGTCTTACCTTTACATCGGCAGAAATCTCCACTTCGCTGACCATCACCTCTCCGTCTCCCATGGCCGCGTGACATCTCCCAAGGAGAAAAGAGCACCGTCATGGAATACCGGAAAATACAGGCTTGCCCCAACTTTAATGCGCTTGTTGTCCATGTTTCCGCCATGACAGCCTGGTGTACCGCAGTTGATGGAACCATTTTCCGGCGCAACACCGATAACACCAATCATCGGCGTAACATCGAAAACAAGTTTGTCGTTAAAATGAACCTTGCCCTCTTCCACCTGAATCCGTTTTACGGACTCTTCTTTCACCAAAGAGCCAAGGACGCCGTTCTCCGGAAGGGCACACATCACCCCCCGCTTATCCAAAGCGATTTCTAGGATTTCCACCTTGAGGACATCCCCTACCTTTGCATTCTGCACATAGACTGGCCCGGTAGCAGGATTGATACGATCCCAGTTCAAAGCTCCGATGCAGCTTCCCTCTTCACTAAGCTGGTTATCAAAGCAGTCGTGGGTACGGAAAAGGACGGTCTCTCCATCCATCACCTCCGCGACCGGTTCATTTTTGCCATCAAAGGCAAATACTCTATTGTTTTCAATGATTTTCATAGTTGTTTCTTCATCCGATTTTCCTACTACGGATTCGACCTCTTGTGCCAATACAACTTTGAGAAAACGGATGATTCTCCTTTCTTATTTCTTCCTTTTCAACTTATATTACTATAATTGATTTATAGCCTTTAGTTTGTGCTACATGCCAGCTTTGTCTAGCCTAACAGCCAATCAGAAATATCCATAATTTTTATTCCCTCATACTGATACTCCTCATTTCTCGTCCTTGCTATTAAAATCTTTGGATATGCATCCTTAACCTGAAGCAACGGAAAAAAACTTCTCGTGCCAAAGTTTTTCCTCTGAAAATATTATCTGATACTTGAATATATAATTTTTCATCCCGCTTTTATGGCAACAAAATCGATTTTCCTTTTGATACAACACGCCGACATATACCTCATAGCCTCTACGAAGAAGTTCAATGGCAACTATGTTTTTCCATAATCCTTCCATAATCCATATTTCTTGTTCCCAGTTTTGCATAACGAAAAGCATGATCACTTAGGTAATATTTATCATTACTGGAAAAATACTTTTTCCCTCTAATGTCGTATCTTCTAATCTTGTAAAATGCAAAAGCATTACATAGATAGTCTATATACGATCCGACCGTTGTATGGTGTACTTTTTTTCATTCATACTTCCCAAGACATTGGTAATATTTCTTGCAGAAGATAGATTTGAGATATTATCCATCAAAAAATCCACAATTCTGTTCATCAGTTGCATATTTCTAATTTTGTACTTTTGTCGAATATCTCTGATAATCAATGTGTCAAAAACATCTTCGATGTAATTATATTTTGCTTCCTGCTCTTGATACAAATAAGACCCCGCCATTCCTCCTTCTTTCAGATATGCAGAGAAAGCCTTATCTTTATTTTGAGAAGGAAAATAATTCATATATTCCTTAAAGGAGAATGGGTAGATTTTTACTTCAAAAGTTCTTCCTGTAAATAAAGTTGCGAGATCAGAGCTTAATAAAAAAGCATTTGATCCGGTGATATAAATATCGAATTTTTCCGAGGCATGTAGCCCATTGATCGCTTTTTCAAAGCCTGCACATCTGCACTTCATCAATGAAAACAAAGTTGTGTGCATTCTCCTTATATTGTGAATGGATAAATTCATACAATGCTTTTATAGCTAAGAAGGGATTCATACTCAGGCAAATTGAAATTGACAAAAATAATATTAGCTGTAGAAATATTTTTAATATAGTCACTAAATGCTTCCAACAATTTGGATTTTCCGGATCTTCGAACGCCTGTAATGACTTTGATATCCGGGGTTCCCATAGCATGAATAATTTTATTCATATAGAGCTCTCAGCATATTAACTTCATAACTTTCCCTCCTTTCCGGTATGTCCTTATCATATCTATTCTATTAGCCATTTTCAATAATATTTTTCATTTTTGGCTAATAGGTTTTCTATCTTCTTCTTTTGCCTATGTGAAAGAAGAAGTAAGTCCTACGATTAATATACTTATCCTACCCGTGGAAGCCATGACTCTTATATGCTTGTACATGATAAACCCTAGCATTAAAAGGCAAGGATCAAGATGCTTGTTATAACAAAGAACTTACTATAGATAAAATTCATCAACTATAGTAAGTTCTTTTCAAAATAAATATACTCGCAAGTTTTAGGGCTAAAGTTCTATTTTACTTCTCCAATGCCTGATCCACATCGACAATAATATCCTGCACATCTTCAATGCCTACAGACATTCTGATAAGGTCAGGAGATACGCCTGCTGCCAGAAGCTCCTCATCATTCATCTGTCTATGAGTGGTGGATGCAGGGGTGCAGCACACAGGTTCTGGCATCTGCAACGTGAGTTACGATAGCCGCGAGCTTCAGAGAATCCATAAACTTCACAGCCGCGTCTCTTCCGCCAACTACGCCGAAAGAAATAACACCGCAGGAGCCCTTTGGCAGATACTTTTTAGCCAATTCATGCTGGCTGTCCTTTTCCAAGCCGGAGAATGAAACCCAGGATACCTTCGGATGCTTTTCCAAATGCTTTGCTAAAGGCCAAGGCATTTTCATAATGTCTTTCCATTCTTAAGTGCAAAGTTTCCAATCCTACGCCAAGGTAGAAGGAGTTTTTGCGGAGAAGGAATGGAACCTAGGTCACGCATGAGGTTCGTGGTCATTTTCACAATATAAGCCGCCTTCCCAGAAACTCTCCGTATAGACTGTACCATGGTAGGTTTCGTCCGGAGTGGTGAGACCCGGGAATTTCTCACTATATTTTGTCCAGTCAAAAATTTCCGGAATCGACTACTACACCGCCGACGGGTTGGCAAAACCGTTCATGTATTTTGTAGTGGAATGCGTCACAATATCCGCTCCCCACTCGAAGGGTCTACAGAAAATGGGCGTCAGGAAGGTATTATCCACGATTAACGGAACACCGTGCTTATGCGCTTCCTTCGCAAACTTTTCAATGTCCAAAATCTTTAAAGAGGATTTGCTAAAGTTTCTCCAAAAACCGCCTTTGTGTTGGGACGGAATTTTGTCTCCAAGTCTTCTACGAAATGTCCGGGTCTACAAAGGTGGCGTCAATGCCCATATTCTTCATGGTCTTTGCGATTAAATTGTAGGTTCCGCCGTAGATTGCGGAAGAGGCAATCACGTGATCTCCTGCCGCGGCAATATTAAAGATAGCATAGAAATTCGCCGCCTGCCCGGAGGAAGTCAGAATTCCCGCTACGCCGCCTTCCAACTGGCAAATCTTGTTGGCCACAGCGTCGTTCGTGGGGTTCGACAATCTGGAGTAGAAATAGCCTGATTCCTTTAAGTCGAAAAGATTCCCCATTTGCTCAGAAGTTTCGTATTTAAAGGTCGTGGACTGCATGATGGGAACCACTCTGGGCTCTCCATTTTTCGGCTCATACCCGCCCTGCACACAGATTGTATTAATATTGTAATTTGCCATAGTTACTACTCCTTTCACTTGTTCCGCTTACTATATAGTTCAAAGTCTTTCCTTGTCAAGGGAAAGGGAAAATGGATACATTAAAAAGCGGAAATTGCTGTTCTATCTCAGCACTTTCCACTTTTTTCCCCCTCTACGCACAAATCCTTTCGTGGCGCTCGGAAGATAGCGTTTTCCAGCATAAAGGAATAGGGATCCAGAATCCCCTCGGACAGCATGGAAAAGATTTGAGGAGAAGTCCCCGAAACCAAGGCAACTCCCTGCTCATTTTTTTCGTAACAGGCTGCTGCAGATTTCTACTGTTTACATTCCAAAAATACAATTTGCGGAAGCCTGTAGCCATGCTTTTGCAAACTTCTTTTTGCGTATTCAAAATTTGTTATCTCGCATGTTTCTATGCAGCCATCGAATTCCATATCTGAAATGATATAGAGTTTTTCCGGGATTTCCTCCTGCTTCGCATGATTCTTCAGTGCTGTCTTTAAAAGCAAATCAAAAACTTTCCGCAAATCAGTATTGGCATATTCATTCAAGCTCATGCAGTATCTAATTTTATCTACAATATCCCGCCCCTCGACTTCCACCAATCTCGGATTTTCAGAAAAAGGTAATAAAATGGTTATGGAAACAGCCCTTGTTATGCTCCGCAAAAATAAATGCCCAAAGACTGTGCCACTGCTGCCGGCATGTACCCGGATCCCCAGTTACAATACATGGAACCGGATCCGTCCACTACTGCAAGGGCATTTTTCCGCCCCTGTATAATCCGGAAGAGCCTTCCAGGTGACATCCATCGAACGGCGTTCTTCTTCCGTGATTTCCTCTTCCACTATATTTTTATGAATAATGGATGCTGCGATATCATAGGGCGTCAAGGTTCCCGTATTCATCACGGAGGGATTCGTTTTCTGCCGTTTTCCAAAAAGGCATAGTATCTCTCCCTGTCATTTCTAAGAAAAAGCCAGTCTATACTTATACAAGGCTTTAGAAGGCTGCTTCTCATAAGAAAAGGAGTAATCCTTCTCCCGAAGATAATTCTCCATCAGCTTTATTTCCGCCCGCAGTGAAACAAGGACTTTACGATACTCTGCATCGCTAAATCCCAAAGCTTTCGCAAGTTTCTTTTGCACTTTTAACGGTGTCTGTATTACTGGTATTCACGGAAGGAAGCCATTTAGCCAGTAAAAGAGACACTATCTCCGGTTTTCAGGGCAGTAAGATCCTTATCCAACTGCTCTTTTATGAAGCTAAGCAGATCCTTTTCGCAAGGTCCGTCCAGAAGAGAAAGCAGGTCGTCAAATCTTCCGTACTCGGGAACATTTGTAATATTCTTTCGAACGGACTCCGCCTCATGAAAAGAAAGCCACTTGAATATAGACCGGAACACTCTTCTCTCCCCAAGTCCTCCTCGGATATCCCTTGCGAAGAAAAGAATCTTCATCGCCATATTTCTGTCTTCCGTATAGGCCTTGATAAACCTGGAAATGATTTCATTGTCCTCAGCATTTCGCAAAGCACCAATGGTGGCAAAAAGATCCAGACAGTAAGAATTTGTGCTCCTGTTGGTAAGAGCGCCATTCTCCGTATATGTCAGATTCTCTTCTTTTCTTAAGTCCTCTAAAAAAACATTGCTCCTACCTCCTTTTTAAAAAAAGAAACAGCCACAAGATACTTTTATAAGGTAAGGGGTATTCGCCCCTTCCAGCAGGGGGAGTTGCACTCCCCGAAAGCGCCCGGGACTTTAGCCCTGCGCCGGCTATCTCAGCCAAATATCGACATGACATTTTTGCTGTAAGTATCTTTCCGACTGTTTTAAGTTATACTTAGTGGAAATCCACTAAGACTTACAAGACACAGGATGAAGCATCCGCTTTTTACTCTAAAATGTATGTATGCAATTTGCTGTATGTGTCTTTCGTGCCTTTATGATAGAACGATTTTTCAGGAGATAAAAAAAGCTGAGGAATATAATTATTTTTCAACCCCAAATTTATTGTATAAATCATGTATTTTCGTTATATTATAAATAATTTGCATATCCATTTAGGATTCCAATAATTACTGAATGCTCGATTTACATTGTTTTTAAAATGAAGTTTCGATTGTGACTCGGATTGTCGATTGAATATATTTTTTAAATATATTTAGAGGATAAATTCAGAGATATGTTTAAGTATCTGTATTGATGGAGGTCGTCATGACGGAGAAGTACAAAATTTATATTCCGGAAGAGATGCGATTACGCCTTTTGAATGATGCGGAGCTCTTTGATTTTTATAAGAAGGATGGCTCTATAAATCTGAATGGATTTTTGAAGGAGCTTTTACTCCAATATTTTGATGAATATCGTGAAACAAAGGAACGGCTCCTCGATACTATTTTGTCCGACCTCAGTGCATTTTCCTCTATTTCCCGGGACGACGCCGATGCCATCGCAGATAAAATCATGAATACGTATCTTCGAAGACCAGAACGGGATATCGTGCACTTTACGCAAGATACCCTTGCAAGGCAAAACTGCCGCAGGCTCTGGGAGAAATACTCGTTCTGCATTAAAAAGTGAGCGAAACGCTGCCATCACCTTAACGGTCAGCGGTCGCTCCTTAAATATTATGCGTTCCATCGAAAGCAATATGCTCACCGGGTTTCTCTCTCTCAGTATCTTAATGACTTTTTCAGCTCCTACCTTTCCATTTCCAGAAAGGACCGGAGAAAAATCCTCTTTCAAGATAGCTTTTTTTGGAGTTAAATGCCGCTATTCAGAAGAACAGTATTATCAGCTTCTCTTCCACCTCCGCTCCGAACTGCATTTCACGGTTTGCCCTCTATTTTATTGCCGCATCCAAAGAAGAACAATGCAATTACCTTCTGTGTACGGACCGCGCCAGCGAATTCCCCGAACTTTCCGTATCTCCAGAATTCATGCTCTTTTTACCTCGTCCGATAAATTTCTTCCGGATGAAAAAGAGAAAAACTGGAGCTACAGGAAATTGCCGGAAGAAGCCCCCAATCCGCATCCAAAAGTGTAGAAGCTAAAGTTCTCTTCACCGATAAGGGTATGCAGAAGTTTCATCTTGTCACAAAAAAACAGACCGGATGTCTTGAAAAAAAGAGGGAAATACTCTGTATTTTCACTGGCCAAAATTGCAGCTGGAGTCATATTTTTCGGCGTTTCGGAAAAAGAGGCAGTGATTCTTGAGCCGGAAGAATGTCGGGAATCTATGCGGTTTTTTACAAAAAGCATGGGAGGCGTATAGGAAGAAGGAGAAGATTTTCATTGAAAAAGCAGCAATAAAAACGATAGAATGGTTATACCCATAGGGGTATATGATTCTTATCACTGTAATGCCGGAAAGAAGGGTTCTCTATGAAGAAATGTATGGATGCAGATAATTTACACCGGAGACTTGCCAAAAATCATGGGACAGATTAAAAGCCATTGATCGGATGGTGGATGATGATGTTCCTGTGAAGATGTGCTGTCTCAAATCAGCGCAGCAAAGTCCGCACTAAATAAAGCCGGACAAGTCATTTTGAAGGAGCACATCCACCACTGCATTAAAGACGCAGTGGAGCAGGGTGATGAGGCTGAAATTGAAAAATTTCACAAAAGCCATCGAACGTTTTTGCCAACATGCAGTAAGGATTTTCAAGAATTCTGTTTGAGTCTATATGCGGAGCTACTATAAAGCGCTGCTATAGGCTCTTTTTATTCTGAGCAAGTGACGCGGGCGAAGCCTGAGACAGCTTTATTCTTAACGAGTATTGCACGCGTAGTGTGCAATATCTCGTTGGCTGCTTTTCACATCAAAATCATTTTCTTATATGCTTTAATTTTTTTCTTGACAACTTATACCCTATAGAGTATATTATGTGGCTATACCCCTATGGGTATAAGCCAAGATATTAGAAAATTTTCATTTTCATTTTCCCGATAATAAAGCAAAAAAAGGAGAAGCAAGCATGAAAAAAATGATGTTCAGATTGGAAGAATTGTTGAAGTTGGTGGAATGAAAAAGATATTGTATTCCTTGTGATTGGCGGTGTTTCTCTTTATTAAGTCTCATGAACAGTCGTTTTCCCTTTCTTCCCTCCCTTCGACATTGCCTGGCTCTCCATTCTCTTCTGCGGAATCCCTATCATCCTGGAGGCGGTAATCGGACTGACTACCCGCTTTGATATTAAAGCGGATGTTCTGGTTTCTCTTGCGCTCATTGCCTCTATTTTCATCCACGAAGATTTCGCGGCAGGAGAAGTGGCATTTATCATGCAGCTCGGTGCGCTCTTGGAGGACTTGACTGTGGCCAGAGCAAGAGCAGGCATAGAAAAAGCTGGTGCAGCTCACTCCCCAAACTGCCCGTGTCATTTCCCATAACGAAGAACGAATCATCCCGGCAGAGCAGGTTCAGCTTAAGGACATTCTGCGGGTACTTCCCGGAGAAACAATCCCTGTAGACGGTATCCTTCTTTCCGGACAAACTTCCGTAAATCAGGCGGTAATGACCGGTGAATCTCTACCGGTAGACAAGACGGTGGGAGATACGGTTTCCAGCGGAACCGTGAACCAATACTGGTGCCTTTGAAATGGAGGCAACCAAGGTCGGAAAAAGACAGCTCCATTCAACGTATGATTCAGTTGGTCCAATCTGCGGACGCCGACAAGGCAAAGATTGTGGGACTGGCTGACCGCTGGGCTACCTGGATTGTGGTGATTGCGCTCTCCGCAGCAACCCTCACCTGGCTTTTTACAGGGCAAATCATTCGTGCCGTCACCATACTGGTTGTTTTCTGTCCCTGCGCCCTTGTCCTTGCGACCCCCACTGCTATTATGGCTGCCATCGGAAATGCCACAAAACACGGTTTTCTTGTTCGGGAAGGAGATGCCTTAGAGCGTCTTGCCGGAGTGCGGAAAAATCACCTTTGATAAGACGGGAACATTAACTTACGGAACCCCCCGTTGTCACCGCAGTGAAATCCCTTTCCTCCCTACTCCGAAGCGGAGCTCTACGCTTATGCCGCATCCGTTGAAAAAAATGTCCGAGCATCCCTGGGGAAAAGCAATTGTCCATTGCTACGGAAAAGAAACTCTTCCTGTTCAGGATTTCCACATGGAGCCGGGAGAAGGCGTTTCCGCTATAATTGACGGAAAAAAACCATCTATGCAGGAAATACGAAACTCTTCAACAGAATCCACCTGAATGCAGAGGTCGCTAAAGAAGCAGAAAGCTATCTTTCTGACGGAAGCACTCGTCATTTACATGGGAATCGACGGAAAGTTGGCAGGGATTTATCGTTCTTTCCGACACACTGCGTACAGAATCCTATGATACCATTCAGAAAATAAAAGCCTTGCATATCACCCCCGTACTCCTTACCGGGGATCATGAAAATGCCGCTTTAAACATTGCAAAGAAGGTAGGTATTACCGAGGTAAAGGCCAACTGTCTTCCTGAAGATAAATTAACTGCGATAGAAGAGGCGCAAAAGAGGAGAAAGTGTCTCTATGATTGGAGACGGCATTAACGATGCACCTGCTCTGAAAAAGCAAATGTCGGTATCGCTATGGGAGGAATCGGCAGTGATATTGCCGTGGATGCCGCAGACATTGCTTTGGTAGATGATGAAATTAAAGAGCTACCCCACCTTCTTGCTCTATCAAAGAGAATGATGAAAACCATAAAAATCAATTTAAGCTTCTCCATGGCGCTGAATTTCCTTGCCATTGTGCTGGCTATTACCGGCATACTGGGACCGGTTGTGGGCGCTCTCGTGCACAATGCAGGAAGTGTACTGGTTATTATTAATTCTGCACTGCTTTTAAAATGGAAGGCACAGGGATAGTCTCTATTTTACAAAGTCCGATTTCTTTCAATCCTCTGTCATACAGGGCAGTGAGGCATAGCTCTCCGTAAATGTTGTGTAAGCTATGCTTTGTCATGCCTCTTGGCATAATAATATCCAGATACTCTCTTTTACTAAGGGAAAAAGAGTTTCTGCTTTCCCTTCCAATCGTCATTGTTAAAAAAGCGGTGTAAGAATTAGATAATCCGAATGGGTGAAAGTTCCATTCACCCCGGACTTTTTTCCGCCCGCCTTCAATTGCTCCGACTCCAAAGAGCTTTTCCTTTACTTTGCCCTCAGGGGAAATTTTTGCCAGAGCATAATAATCCATTCCCCATTTGTTCACCGAGCCTGTGCTTTCTCCCGAAGTAAAGGCGTAGAGTTCCTCATTTGCCATTTTTAAACTGTCGATTTTCGGAGCATCCTTCGTCCTCTCATCATGATGGGTAAAGGCATTTTTCTCTATTTCCGAAAAGCATTTCCACTTGGCTTCTTTTTTTACAGGGTCAAAGTCTAATAAAGCAAAACAGCGGGACAGGCCGTAATAAACGTCCTTTTCAAAGCAGACAGGAATCAGGCTGCCATCTGATACGGTCTGAAAATGCCGCTCTCTTGCATTTTCCGGCAGTACTTTGCTAAAGGGCAAAAATCCATTCTTAATCGGGATGATTTCCGGCGAAGAAAAATCTCCGGTAAAATAGGCAATTTCTTTCTTCGCTTTGATTACCCCGAAGCTGTCCCGGTAGGGAAAAAGTACCGGATCATTTTTCCCGGTCAAGAAAGTCTTCTCCAAGCTCTATTTCTTGTATGCCGGTTTCGGACAGGACAAGAACAGTGTAGGCTCCGAGATTCTTCTCTTCTCGTTAAGAGGAGAGCTCTCGCGACTTGCTCCGGACACGCAGAAACATACAGGCATTTCCCTCTTCTGTGGAATGAGCGCCTTGCTTTAAAAACGCTACCTCCTGAAAGAAAGCCTGTGCTGTACACATAGGTGTATGCTTTTTCCAACTTGTATTTTTGTATAAGGCTTAGTTTTAAAAGCAGCCATGCTATTCCTCACAATTTTCTTTATCTGCCTCTGTGTTTTTCTTTTTCTTCGCTTGCTTCAGCATGAATCGCCATTCTTCCTCAATACGTTTTTGTTCTCTACTTTTTCTTTGCGCTTTGTTTGTTCTCTTCATGCTGTAAACTTAACGCCTGTTGCGATTTTGTCGATGCCACCACACTGCAATTGCTTTTTGCCTCTCTTTGTGCTCTTTTTCGGATTCTGTTTTCTTTCCTTGACTTGCGTTTTGACTTCGGACTGAATTTCAGCTCATAAAAATGCTTTAAGATAAAAATCACGTACCTCAAAAATCCTTTGGTTCTGCACCGAAAGTCACCTTCGCAACAGATAGGGCGATTTCCCTCTGTTTTCTCAAAAACGCCCACCCAAAAAGCTCCTTCAAAAAGCACTGTCATTTGACAAGTCATCTTGTCCATATTTGTCCCTCAAAATTACTTTATGAACAAAGAATGGACAACCCGGAGGGAAGGTTACTTACAAGATTCTGTGACGGCCGGGCTACCTACCGGCTCTGGCATAGCTCTTTGTATGCGTTGCGTTTTTATCTTTGCTGTACACAATTGATGAAATTTCTTCCATCGTCTTATATCATAACGATGGAAAACTGCATTAGCAAGAATATAGAATCGTTTGCGATGAAAGTCCCTTCTTTTCAAGGGATATTTCGTACCTCTGGAAACAGAGATTGAATAAGAACTAACTTTTTCAGGGACTTTTTCTCAGTTATTACAACTTTTCAAGGACTTTTCATTGATTCTTACAATTTTTCAAGGGACTTTTGAATTTTTCACAAGCACCCTTTTTGATTCAAAGCAAACAAACTCGAAAAAAATTCAGGTGGAATTCCACCTTTTTCACGAGTTCAATACCATAAAAAGTATCGTGGGCTTTCCACGATACTCTTCATAGTTAAATCAACAAACTATTCCCATTTCATATTTTTGCCATTAACGGCACTTTTTATGAAATGAAAAATTTTCTATTCTTCCCCTAATACCTTTTTCTGCCAGCTTCGTTTTTCCGCAGACCGGGCATTTCATATATCTTGCCCGCCCTTT